>Ga0209427_10003842_pt1 | contig 17545 bp, 14 predicted proteins | sample DeeMarSWOR136_30_FD_187465 | JGI IMG/M metagenome (GOLD analysis project Ga0209427, IMG submission 187465) | Marine sediment microbial communities from White Oak River estuary, North Carolina - WOR-1-36_30 (SPAdes) (version 2) | ecosystem: Environmental > Aquatic > Marine > Intertidal zone >...
TTCGCAGCGCTGCCGTCAGCATTCCCCATGACTTTAAGGTTTTAGCAAGAATTGCTTCTCGGTGGCTCTGGTCTGGACCGGCTGGAAGGATTCCCGAAGACCTTAACGTTGACGGAGTTGTAAATCTCGCCGACTTTGCCGAATTTGCAGGAAACTGGACAAGATAATCTGTCTCGGGTTGCAAGGTTGTCTGGATAGTGGCGAAGTCTTAAAGTTTAGAGTGCGGGTTTATATAGATTCATTTTAAATTTAACATTTCAGATTACACATTTCAAATTTGGTAACGAGGTTGCCGGATGGGGCATATAATCTCCCGCGGAGGTGGGGAAGAACACAAGTATTTCTTATGTGGTTATTCCTGGTAGAAGCCGGGGTATGTTTCGTCAACTAAGGCTGCAAGTTATGTCTTATTGGAGGAAAATAAAAAAAAAGTGATTTTTTTATTTTGGTTAGTCTTTCGGCGGGGGGGATTTTATTGGACATTAGTTTTATCAGGGCCAGAGATTGTATCAGTTCAGCTATATGTTGTGGTCAAGAAAGTGGGATGTCTGTTATGTAGTAGTATATGTTATAAGACGTTGTTTTTTATGGGCGGCTGATGGGTTAAAGAAAAGAAGTTCAGGCTGTCGATATGGATTAGTTGGGGTGCAACATGGAAGTTTTGAAGGATATCGCTATGAGTAAAAGGGAGTTGATTGAGTGCATCTGTGAAATTAACAGAGGTGCCAAGCCGGAATTTCTCGCCAATTTTTCTGAAGAAGAGTTGAACACTTATCTTGAGCACCTGATGGAGCTGGATGTTGAAGAATTGGTGGTGAGCTGCTAACTATTTGTATTAGAAGCAGGCAGCTTTGTTCACGCGGCAAAGGTCAGGCCCGGGCATTGCAAGTCTATCTTGTTTGTTTGTGAGGGTGGCTGAGGAGTGAGGCGTCCTTTCATAGGCACTTGGAAAAGGTCTGGTTTGGCATTGCTTTAAGCCACCCATTTGAGTTTCATTATTGTAGCATTGGGGAATGGGCTATTTAAAATCGTCGAACTGAGGAGGGACCAATGGCCTTGTGATGGGGCTGAGTCCGCCTCCGTCGGTGGAATTTTTTGGCCGAGCGGGTCTGTTTGAGGTTTGGGGACGAGAGGTATTTTCAGACTTTGTCCCATTTGCTGGCTTGCCGGATGATGGAGTAAAGAACACCGGCTGCGGAGCCTGTTCGGGGCTAACGGGCTTTGGTACCTCGGCAATGCTGTTTTGCTTGAATTCGAGAAGGACCGGCACGGAGCCGGATGGTACATTAAAAACAAAATCAATCCATTTTTCCCTTTCGTTGCCCTCGAAGTCCGTACGGGCTATTTTTATTACTTCATTGAGACGTTTCTTTTGTATCTGGTCCGGGGCTGTCACATATCCGAGGGGGTAAATGTTTTCTCCGGACCCGGCAAGCGGCTCTTTAACATCGGTTTGTTTTTTGCAAATCAACCTTAGTTGTGAAGTTGTGAATGAGCCGGCTTCTGCGACTGCACTTTTCCTTATTCCCACGCGGACGAATATGAGGAGGTGGCCGCTTGTTGGCGAAACAGGATTGCCGTCGGAATCTTTTAATCCTACGGATGCGGGCCAGACGGCGATTTTGGTTGGCAGAACTATTGCCTGCGAGGAAGTGATGGTTGATACGCCGTCGGAAACAGTGTGTCGATTCAAGAAAAGCTGGTCGAGGAAGGCCGGGTGCAGAGTGGCGAAGCTTCTTTTTCCACTGAGGCTGCCTTTACTTACGGTGCTGAATAATCCGGCTGCAAAGGCATCGGCGTTGAAAAATGCCTTGCTGGGCCTGTCGGCATTCGGGGACCTCTGGTCAAAGCGCTGGTAAGGATAGTTGTTTGGTAAAGGTGCCATTGCAGAGGCGGTAATCAGGAAACTGGCGAGGACCAGCCCTGATAGCATTCCACAAACGACGCGTCCGATCCGCTCGGGCCAGAGCCCTAAATCCACCTGTTGTTTGGTGAGGTACTGAGACAGTGTCTGCAGCAGTGCGAAAGTGAAAAGAAACAGCAATAGAAATGTCAGGGTCTGCATCCATGGCGCGGGCAGAAACTTAAGGCTCGAATCACGACCACCGATAAGGACGCCTGCCAAAACCTCGAAGAAGTTGAACGCGACGATGCATGCGCAAATAGTAGCTATGAAGGTGGCAAAAGCCCTGACGAACGTTCCTTTCAGGTACTGATAAGCAGCACAACCTGCCGCTATTAACAATATAATTAAGCCAACCATTATAATATTCCTTTTTCGTGACCGATGCGAAGGATCACATACCTTTTTTGGAGTTATTTCGCCTTTTGCTTTTTGGGTGGTGAAAGCACCCTGATCATTTCATTTATTGCTGTTGTTCCACTAATTACTTTTCTCAGTGCCTGCTCCTGTAGATAGAGCATTTTAGCTGTCCTGAATTGTGAGCCGATTTCGGAGAGCGATTTTGATTTTGTTATTGATGTCCTTAGCTGGTCGGTTATTGCGATAATTTCAAATACGCCGGTCCTTCCGACATAGCCGATGCCCTGGCAGACGTCGCAGGTCATTTCTTTACCGCGTTTGCCTATGACAACTTTGCCGGCGCGATAAAGGGCTTTAACCTTGTCGGTAGCAATGTTAAACTTTCTGAGCAGCTCCATATTGGGGGCATATGCCTGTTTGCATTCCTCGCACAGTTTTCTTAGCATTCGTTGGTTACTAATACCAAGTAATGTCTCGGCGATTAATTTTCTGTCACCAACTAATTTTATCCATTTTCCCATCGCCTGTACAACACTGTCGGCTTTGAGAGAAACATATATAATTTTTCCATCTTTAGCGGCCAGGCAGGTGGTTAGTGCGGTTTCCGTGTCTTGGCAGTCGGCCACGCCTACGATATCCGGGCCCATTCTTACAATTTGTTGTAGTTTTTTGGCAAATGAAGTTGTGCCGGAGTCGCTGAGTTTAAAGATGTTTTGAGTAATATTTGGCAGCTCTGCAGAAGGTTTTCTTTCGAGAGTATTGATGCTGTTAAGGAAGGCGTCATGATTCCTGAGTAGTGCATAGAGCGTGGTTGTTACACCGCTTTGTTGTGGGCCGGTTACGAGAAACAGTCCTTGTTTCAGGCCTCGGATTGTATTTAGCTGTTCGAGCTGCTCCGGCATCAGGCCGATTTCATCTATCCTTGATACGGTTTGCTGAATCATTTGTTTTAGCCTGATCTGCTCACCGGCGGTTGAGCCGGCAGTTGTAACTTCCCAGTCGGTGTCATCTTTATCCCGGCGTGTTATGAACTTACCTTTCTGTGGTTTTCTCTTTTCCTTTACGTCCAGGTCGGCCATCTTTTTTAGAAAGTTGATGAAATACTCCATTTGTCCTCTGGCGATAGCCGGCTGTTTTAAGGCTGCACCATCGACGTAGTAGGTAACATCGTAACTCTGGGAAGCCGGAGAGAACACAATATCGCTTGCTCTTCTCCAGATGGCATCGCTTAGAATTTCGTAGGCTGACTTGTAGCCGAAAAAATCCGGTGTTTGTGGTTGAGGCAGGGGGACTTCATTTTTATTGGCCGTAATAAAAAGAAAGCCTTTGAGTGAATCGAGCCTGCTGTCTTTGCTGACGAACAGGTTTTTTATGTGTTCGGCAGTGAGCACCCGAGCATAATCCATTACCATCGAATTTCGGTGTTTTACATAACACAGGGAAACCGTTCCAACGGCTATGGTAAATAGGAGTGAGCCGAGGGGGAAAAAAGGAACAAGAAGCCAGATTATTAGCGCGCCGGCTCCCGTACCAAGTATTACTGCAGTCCAGGACACCTCTTTTGTGCCAATTTCCTTGGCATCCCTGTATACCCAGCCAATGAGGGGTAGCCATAGAAAGAATAACAACAAAAACACGACAAATTTGATTATGGATATATAGCCGGTGTATTCGGCGGAACTTAGAAGTAAATTCGGCATAAGGTACCCCAAAAAAGCCAGAAAATAATGTGTAAAAGGCAAAATGGCAAATAGAAATACAAAAATTTAAATGTTTCTCGATACTCGTAAACCAGACCCGGATAAAATCGAATCCGGATAAATGTACCTGCAACCGGCGTATCGGATATCAGGCATTCGGTATCGAGTATTCCTTTTTGAGTTTTTACCTGTCATTTTGATATTTAGTTTTGAATTTTACGTCATGGTTTTTAGTTTATATCTTTTAATCTTTATAAGATGCCGCTGGAAGTGGTCCTGATTCCCTTTAGCGCCATTTTTAGTTCGTCCTTGTTTGGTGCGTATTTATATGCATCCTTGGGGTCAATAGAACCATCTTTGACCAAATCGCAGAGGTTGTCCGTAAGGTCCTGCATCCCTTCCTCTTGAGAGCTTCGTATTACGCTGGGTAAGTCGGCCTCACGTCCGTCGGAGATGAGTTTTCTGACGGCCGGGTTTGCAAGCAGGATTTCAAGGGCGGGTATTCTGTCTATACCTTCCCTGATGCAGGGCAGCAGTATCTGGCTGATGATTGCCGACATCGCCAGGCTCAGAGTTTGTCTTGTAAGGTCCCTTTCGTTCGGTGGGAACAAGTCAAGCAGCCGGTGGATGGCCTGTGAGGCGTTTGCAGAGTGCATTGTGCCGAAGACAAGATGCCCGGTTTCGGCGGCCCTCATACCGGCGGTGACGGTCCTGGCATCGCGCATTTCTCCGACGAAGACGACGTCAGGGTCCTGACGCATCAAATATCTTAAGGCATCCTCGAAGTCCCGTACGTCGATGCCGATTTCCCTTTGTGATACGATGGCCTTTGCATCTTTGAACAGGTATTCGATAGGGTCTTCGACGGTGACAATATGGCACGAGTGGGTATGGTTTATGTAGTTTATCATCGAAGCGATGGTTGTGGTTTTTCCACATCCGGTCGGTCCCACCACAAGCACGAGACCCTGTGCCCGGTCGCATATCGCTTCCAGTGTTTTTGGCAGGTGCAGCTTTTCAAAGGGAGGGACATCTGCGCTGACGCGTCTTGCTGCAAGACTAATGAATCCCTTCTGACGGAAGATGTTTATCCTGAAGCGGTCTTCATCACCGATTTCGTATGCGAAGTCGAGGGTGCCGTGTTCGAGGAAGATCTTCTTTTGTTCGGGACTTAGAATCTCGAAGACGAGCTTCTCCATCCTTTCTTCGGTCAATATTTCGCCCGTAGTATCTTTGAGTCGGCCGAAGAGTCGGAGTTTTGCGGGCTGACCGACCTTAAGATGCAGGTCGTTTGCCTGAGTTTTGATAGCAGCGCGGAAAAACTTATTCAACTCCGGTTGCTTATGTGAATTCTTATGTGTATTAACCGGTTGTTCTACGGCCATAATTCATACGATCCTTAAAGTCCTCATTGAGCTAAATCGGTGTTAAACTGTGAAAGCTGTGGTTGAACCTTATATTACATTTTACTCGTAATTACCGGCCGGCCCGCCGGAATATGGGCCTTAAGGGCATTGCATTACTGTAACATACTTAAAGTCAAGTCCTTATATAATCATATTATAAAGATTTTCCGCTCCCTGTCAACCTTGGAGCCGGTACAATTATGGCGATTTTTTCATCATTATCAGATGGCCGCATCCCGGAAGGGCCTATAATGAGTTTAACAAATGAGGACGAAGGGCCTGCCGAACTTTGCAGGATTTTACCTTGGATGACAATTTTCAAGGGTTCCCAATTCGGCGCCAGCCGGTTACTTGGTAGCGTACAGTGGCTGCGTTTTTGAATAGTGCGAAGTTGCCGGATGGAGCGAATTTTTTATGATTGAGGTTGCCGGTTACCACAGTTCCTGTATTGGGCGGTGGTTGCTTGGGGTTTTATTGGCTGTCTTTTCTATGATTGTACTGCGCATAAAGAGCTAAAATCGGGATTTTAACATATTTTTTTCTGCTTTTTTGGTTTAGAGGTTGCAAAAAAGAAGAATTCCGGGTAAAATAAAATTAAGAAAGTTTGTATCTATATAAAGGATAGAAACTAAAATTATTGGAACAGAACGCTGGTTTTGCACATCCTTATAGGCGGCTGATAGAAAGGAGCGTTGTTACAGCATGAATAGAAGAAGGGGATTTACCTTAATAGAACTTTTAGTGGTTATTGCAATCATTGCGATATTGATGGCCATGCTGCTGCCTGCCCTTGATGCGGCCAAAAGAAGAGCGGAGGATATATTATGCGCGCAAAATTTAGATAATATCGGGCTGGGTCTGACACTTTACATGGATGACAATGAAGGTACGACGCAGGAAGCATGGCAAAATCAATCTACTAAGAACTTTGACTTTAGTAATAGATTTCTCTGGGATGATCCGGTAACAGGCGAGCTTATATCTATCTATGAATATGATGCTTATTGGGGTGTTGCTTACATAGATTATGTCAAAAGCAGAGATTGTTTTGGCTGTCCTGCTTTCAAGGATGTTGCTTCTCAACTGATATATAATTGGATGGATCCTTCATTGATGAACCAGGCGGCGTTTGGTCTAAATGCTTATGCCAGCTTCAGAAATTTAGATGACATACGATATCCCGCACGGTTTGTTTTCTGTCACGACCACGTAGAAGCAAGAGTTGAACAGGATGATGCAGATATGTTTCATAATAATGATGGTACGTCTCAGTGGAATTTGTGGCATTATCGACCGGGAGGCCGTTCTGAGCGTATGCCTTGGTATCGGGGGATTTTCAGACATGCCATAAAGCAAAGCGGTGACTTTGAGACAGGTGGTTATGCTAATGTTCTATGGATAGATGGCCATGTATCTCGCATTCAGGAAACATTTGGTCAGAGTAATCCCCCCCCATCCTCCAGCCCCCAACAACCTACCATTTATGGTCCGGATGTGCCTAAAGTGTGGTATACTGGCAATTAAGATATTGAATATTTAGTTCACGAGGATAAATCAGAATGCCCCGATGTTTTGTCGGGGCATTTTATTTTACTGTTTCACCTTTCAATGTAAGGTGCGCATCTTGTAGAAAATAGGGAGCGGTGGGCTTAAAATCAAATGCGATTTTAACATTGTCGGTATTGTGCGGAAACAACTGAACTATTCTGTGCCTTTCCATCTTTGTCAGGTATCAATTGGTAAATAAATCGAAGATGTTTCCCAGCATACTCGACGAAGCCCTGTAGATTTCGGTGTATTGGCATTTTGTGCATATTACGGTTGTGAACCGTTTTGACTGGACATCGAAAACCTTGCTCAGGAATCCGCCGGCGGCACGCATCTCGCCGACTTCACACTGGCTGTTTCCGCATTTCGGGCACGTGTAATTAAGCTCTTGCATAATTTTTTCTCCTTACTGGACCAGCAGCAGCGTAAGAGTCATATAGATTGCGACACTAATAGAATCGTTTGCAGTTGTGACGAGAGGGCCGGAACTTATAGCGGGATCTATACCGATCCGTCGGAACAGGAAGGGCAGAAATAATCCAAGGGTTGTGGCGACCATAATGGCGGAAAACATTGCGGTGCCGAAGGCGAAGATAAGCCGTATCGGTTGGACGGTCTCTGCCGAAGGTTTGAAGTGAAGTAACAGGGCACAGGCAGAACCGCCTATGATACCGCAGCTCAACGCCACGAGAAGGGCGATTCGTACTTCGCGGGTAAAGACCTGGCTTAGTTTCAGGGCGGCCAGATGGCCGGTTGCCAGGCCCGAGACGACGATGGCGGAAGTTTGCAGGCCGGCATTACCGCTGATGGCGGCAATCATGGGGACAAAGGCGACGGCGGCGGTAAAAATTCGGGCGAGATTTTCAAAGCTGAATTTTCCATGGAAGAACATAAGAACAATGGCGGTGATTCCGGTGCCGAGCAGACAGGGCAGAAGCCAGGTCATTCTGACGCGGGCGGCACGAAAGATCGAGACAGTATCGAGCTCGTCTGGGTCTGTACCGGCCATCGTGTATAAGTCCTCCGCGGCCTCTTCGTCCGCCACTTCGATGATTCGGTCGGCCGTGATGCGTCCGATGAGCTTGTGGTTTTTGTCCAGAACCGGCGCGACAATCAGATCGTTGTCTCTGAAAATGTTGCGGACTCTCTCCTGGTCGTCATCGGCCGAAACGTAGATGGTGTCAGGGTCAATCAGATCGTTAATCCTGGTGTCCTCGGGACGTGTGAGGAGGAAACGAATACGGACGTCACCGAGGAATTTTCCATTTTTGTCCACGACAAAAACTGAATAGAAGTCTTCGTCGATTTCAGCAGCGCGCATCTTGTTGACGGCTTCGGCAACGGTGGCGTCCTCTGAGGTGCTGATTAAAACAGGGTCCATGATTCCCCCGGCCGAATCTTCAGAGTAGCTCATGAGCTTTTTTATCAGTAGTGAATCCGCCGGCTCGAGACTTTTTAGCAGCTCTTCGCGTTTTTCCTGTGGAAACTCGGCAAGGAGGTCGGCGGCATCGTCCAGGTCAAGCTCTGAGATAATGCCTTTAATTTCGTTCGCAGCGAGTAATTCAAAAAGAGTGCCCCGTGTTGCTTCGTCGACCTTTTCCAGGACTTCAGCCGCTGTTGGTTTCTCCAGCACATCAAAGATGATCCGTCTTTGTTCGTTGTCGAGGAGCTCGACGACCTCGGCGATATCACTGTCTCGCTGTTCTTTGAGCAATTCTCCGAGGTCCGGCTGGTTGCTGGCTTCAAGCAGAATCTCGATTTGCTGTAGTAGAATCTGCTGCCTTAAGCGTTTTTGTTCGTCTGCCATCGACTTCAGCCTTCGCTTTGTTTGCTGTTTTTATCACAGCCGATATACGAATCGTAAGATAAAAATATAGTCTGTAACGGAATACAATAACTCAATATTTACTATCCGACAACGCTTTTTAGTATTTATGTCCCGATTATAGATAAGAGATTCAGGTTTAAAGGACAAAAAATCCGTAAAATTGCAAAAACAACCAGGGTAAGAGGCCGATTATTAGTATGAAAAGTACTTCCAAAAGAAAGATTATCCTTGGATATTTCGCGCTTTTAGTGTAAAATAGATTGTTGAGGATGCGGCTGTATTTTTAGAAAGGATTAAGCACGGTGTTTTATAATAAGAGGCATACGATGAAAAGTGTTGTTTATGGGACGTTTGCAGTTTGGACGGCAACGGCCTTTTTGTGTCTGGCTGCCCCGGAACCCGCTATCGTTCCAGGTCCCAGAGATTGGACGATGGAGCTAACATTTGAGCATCCACAGCAGATAATGGTGCAGATGGAAAAGGGAGGTTTGAAACGTTTCTGGTACATCATCGTAACGCTCACAAACCAGAGCGGTCGGGATGTCGATTTCTATCCAACCTGCGACTTGATGACGGATACATTTCACATCATACCGGCCAATAAACACACCCCGAAGGGCGTTTTTGAGCGAATAAAGGGGCGTCATAGTCGAAAGTATCCGTTTCTTGAAGCCTTGGACAAGGCAGACAACAAGATGCTTGAGGGCGAGGATAACGCCGAAGATATTGCCGTTATCTGGCCGGATTTTGATGAGCAGGTAAAGAGTTTGAAGGTATTTATATCGGGTCTCAGTAACGAAACAGCCGTTGTTGACCATCCGGTGTCTAAAAATGCAGCAGGTGAACCGGTCAAGGTCTACCTGCGAAAAACGCTTGAAATCTGTTACACTCTGAGCGGTGATCCTGCGTTAAGGTCTTCTGCCAGGCTGACTTACAAGAGTAAACGTTGGATTATGAGGTAGCTTTTCGCACTTCCTTTGTGTACCTTTGTGCATATCAAATATCAAGCAATGGGGGATGCTGATGTCTTCGCCGGTGGATTCAGCACTGCATACTAATACCAAAACAAAGAATGTTGCGGCAAAATAGCGAAAATAGGTCAAAAGTATGCGGAAACCGGCAAAAATTTTATAAAAAACACGAAAAAATGTATGTTTTTTCTACACTTTTTCTCCACGTTTACCGCGTAAATGTTCGAAATATATAAGGTAGTATTTTGGTTAGGCCTGGAGGAGTCCGAAGGGCGAATTGGCGGTAAAACAAAAAGGCCGGGAGAAATTTTGGTTGTGTTTTTTTGAAAATTTTATGAAGAAATAGACGCGGTTTAACAGAGTAAAAGGAGACATAGAATGGCCGCTACAAAAGTTGCACAAAAAAGTATGGGTATGCCTGATATAAAAAAGAAGGCAAAAGGGCTCGGGATAACCCCCGGCAAGATGAAGAAAGCAGACCTTATCCATGCTATCCAGACGGCAGAGGGATGCACGCCTTGTTTTGGATGGTCAAATGGCGAATGTTCAAACGTGGAATGCTGCTTTATGCCGGATTGTCTTAAGACCAGGTTGTAAGCGACAATTAAGCTGCATGTATGGCTTGTTAGTTGTTGGCCAATGCGCAGGTTGTACAGGTTTAGGCAGATTAACATATCCCGCCGGATGAATCCAGGATTTTGATGGCGGGATTTTTATCACGGACATTGGTTCCGGGTATTGTGTAGGGTGGCAATCGGCGGCGGGATTTGCTGAGCAGGGAAGCGAGGGAATATTAAACCTGTTTTGATTGCCGTAAAGGTAACAGGTTATATTTTGATTTGGAGGTGCAGTATGAACTGTCCGGTATGTGAAAAGCCCATGGTAGAGGAGGACTTCGGCGGTGTTCAGGTTGATGTATGCAGGGACGGATGCAAGGGGATATGGTTTGACTGGCTGGAGCTGGTGCGATTGGATGAGAACAGCGAAGGTGTCGGCCAGGCGCTCGAAGAGGCGCTGAGAAGTCCGCGTGTAAATGACGCCGACCGCCCGCAGCTAAACTGCCCGAAGTGCGGAATTCCGATGCAGACGCATAAATACAAAAGCGCCAAAGAAGTGAACGTCGATGAGTGCTATGGCTGCGCAGGATACTTCCTCGATAGTGGAGAGTTGCAGGAAATCAGGGAAAACTATATGACCGACGAGGAAGAAGAAGCTTACATAGATAAGCTGCTGGAAGAGTTCCCGGAAATGCAGGCCATGAACGAAGCTGTGGCCGAAGAAAAAGCCCGTCAGCGCGAAGCGGCCGGCTCCAAACTCGCAAGGCTGCTTCGAGGAACGATTTCTTCGCTGATTAATTAGACTTGAGGCGCAGGACGCAGGACCATTAGGACGATGGAGGAGAATTCAACCAACAGAGCGGTGATTCTGCGTTTTCCCGATGTTGATGGTTCCACGTAATTCCACTATTGTACAGGTGCGATTTCTCTGTGTATAATAGAGTTGTTTTGATTTCCGGATAATAAACAGGAAGGGTGCATTAAAATGAATCAGGACGAAGAACATCTCAAACTGCTTTCAATTTTTCACTATGTTGCCGGGGGAATTACAGGCGTTATAGCTTGCTTTCCCATTATGCACTTGTTAATGGGGTTGGTGATCCTTGTAGCGGGTCTTGGAGAAGCTTCCGGGGATGATAAGTTTCCGGTTTTACTTATTGGCCTTATATTTATTTTGATACCTGGATTTATCATACTGTGTGGCTGGGCGTTTGCTGTATGTTTGATTATTGCCGGCAGTTTCCTTGCACAAAGGAAGCGCTACACGTTTTGTTTTGTTGTTGCCTGTATTAGCTGTTTGCTCATGCCTTATGGTACGGTCCTGGGTGTGTTCACAATCATTGTCCTGATGCGCCCGACGGTTAAAGAGCTGTTTGCAGTTAATGCATAAGATATCTTGAGACTTGTATCTGAATTCTGGCGACTGGAAATCGTCTAACCGTCCAACCGTTTAGCCGTATCTAACTTCTCCCTTCTCAGTTCTGAATTCTAACAAAATCGGAAAGTGTGATATCCCGCATCTCTTAGACCTATAAATGCCGGTTTAAACTGTTCTGTACTCTATCTTTCATATCTGACGCTTTTTACGTAGATTTCTTCTTGACTTTTGGCTTGATAAAGTTACAATCAGGCCGGTTAAATATAGGAGGCAGAATGGTAGATGCGACACCATAATGAGGATTTCGTTAAACTTCACGAGAAGTTATCGATGCGCACATTGTGCGCCGTTGGAATCCAGTCAAATTAACAATTTTTTGAAAGGGTAGAACAATGAAAACTACAAAAATGTTAACAATTTTTGTTTTGGCTCTGATCCTGATTGTGTGGTCGGCAGCGGTCAGCGAGGCGGAGCCAATGGGCACGGCGTGGACATACCAAGGCAGGCTCATTGACGCAAACAGTGCCGCGGACGGGCGATACGACTTTCAGTTCAAGCTCTATTACGGCCCGGCAGATCCAAACCAGGTAGGAGGCACTGCTGATGTAAACGACCTCGATGTAATCGACGGCTACTTTACAGCGGAATTAAACTTCGGCAGTAGTGTTTTTGATGGAAATTCTGTCTGGCTCCAGATCGATGTGCGGCCGGGTGACAGTAATGACCCTAATGCTTTTGTTACCTTAAGTCCGCGCCAGGAGATTACGCCTACACCGTACGCACTTCAGACGAGAGGGATTTTTGTGGACAAGGTTATGAATGTCGGTATCGGCACAACAAGTCCTGATGGAAAGTTGCACATCGACGGCGGCAAAGCCAAACCAGGAATTTGGGGCACCGACATCACAATTAAAGCACAGGATGGTGGTGATGGGGGAGGATTTATGGGTGATGACGGTGGTAATGGTGGAGACATCATTTTGCTGCCCGGCGAAGGTGGTGAGCCAAGTGGACTCGGACGTCGTGGACGGGACGGCAAAGTCGGCATCGGCACGACGAAACCGAGTTATGATCTTGATGTGGTTGGGAATATCAATTTCAGTGGTAATCTTTATCAGGATGGCTCTCTATTTTCGGGGGGCGGTTCTCTGTGGACGGCGAGCGGCTCTGATATTTATTTCGATGCCGGTAACGTTGGTATCGGAACCGATTCGCCCCTCTCAAAGCTTCACGTCATATCAAGCGATAGTACCGCTATATATGGTTATAGCTCCGGAGAGAATAACTATTCAGGATTCTTCGGCGGTGGTAGAGGTTTATGCGTTTCCGGAATGGATGAGATGGGGGGGCATCTTTCGTTTCTGGGATTGGGATCAAATCCGATAACGGACGCATGGGGCACCATTGAGTTTAAGGATATATACAATAACTTGAAAGGCAGCATTACCTCCCGCTCCACATTGATTGGCCACGTCTTGTGGCTCGGCGCCGGTGAAGATGTCCAGATGTGTATATACAACAACAATCGGGTGGGTATCGGCACTTTTCTCCCGGTCGGCCAACTGACATTAGGCGAGTATCAGGGGGGGACGGTCGGCAGCGCCGTCGCAGGACACGAAAAGCAATTGGTGCTTGGTGGCGAGTATAATACTTGGTACAACACCGGCTCCTCGGTCAAGCTGCTTATTTCTGACTATGATAATGACGCGGGTACGGATATTTATCCCATCTACTGCGAGGACGAACAGAACAAAGTTGACTTCTATGTCCGCAAGCAGGAAGGGGACGTCAGCACCGCATACTTCGGCGGCAAAGTGGGCATCGGAACCATGGATCCGGTTGATAAGTTGCACGTCAAGAGCCGAATTCGGATTGAAGGATCAGACACATCCTACCCTTTTCTTGACCTTGTAAATGGGGCGGGAACTGGAAGGTGGACCCTTTATGGGAATAATGATGACGAGTTTCATATTGCTGAGTATGTGGGAACCCTCCGTGGTGTTCGATTTATGATTAAAGAAGGCGGCAACGTCGGCATTGGGACGACGTCACCTGGAGCCAAGCTTGATGTTGCGGGTAGAATAAGAGTATCGGATATGGACGGAGATCCAATCGTCGAGATAGGTGAAGGTCTTGATTATGCAGAGGGGTTTAACGTGACGGAAGAAGCCGATATCGAGGCCGGTACGGTACTGGTGATAGATTCTGAAAATCCGGGCAAGTTGACAGTAAGCCGGTCGGCCTACGATAGCAAAGTCGCTGGTATTGTGGCCGGCGGCAAGGGACTGGGTTCCGGTGTTCGACTCGGCGTAAGCCAGTTTGACCAGGACGTGGCCCTGGCAGGACGGGTGTACTGCAAAGTGGATACGACAGATGCCCCAGTGCAGCCGGGTGATTTGCTGACTACCTCTGCTACTGCGGGCTATGCCATGAAAGCGACAGATTATGACCGTGCTCGCGGCGCCATCTTAGGCAAGGCCATGGAAAAACTGGAACAAGGTCAAAAAGAACAAATACTGGTCCTTGTAACCCTGCAATAGAAAGGCGGTGACGATTATGAAACGCTTAACAATTACAATTTTAGTGGCATTCGCGGTGCTTACGGAACTGGCGACGCCGGTTCGGGCTGAGTTAGTAACCAGGGGCGAAGCCTTGAGGGTGGCAAATAACTGGATTACTTTGATCATCCAGAAAAGAGGCAACTGGGGCGGTTCCGAGACAGCCGGTGTGGCAGAAATACAGGAATTCAAGCGCGGCGAGCGAACGCTGGGTTATTTCTGCCGGGTCCAGCCCAAAGGCCAAATAATTGTCTCCTTGAGGAGGGAACTGGCACCGGTAAAGGCGTTCTCTGATACCTGTAACCTGAATCCCGATTCAGACGAGGATCTGGTTGACCTGTTAAAGGGATGTATGGAGCGGATTTTGAACTACATAGAGAAACAGGCAGGTCCGATCGCCACCGTTCAGTCCGCAGAGCTGGATAGTATAATTCCGAACAATTGCCGCAATGCCTGGGCCGAGCTGGAACACGAACAGGATAAGGCAGAGGAGGTACCCTCCTGGGCTATCGAGATGAACTATGTTGAAGGCCTGATATTGCTTTCCTCCTATTGGCATCAAGGGGACCCCTATAATCGTGATTGCCCGTCACCGCCGTCAGGTGATGACTGTGACCAACCCCGCTGTCTGGTGGGCTGTGTAGCCACGGCTGCGGCTCAGATTATGAGGTACTGGGCCTGGCCGCCTTATGGCGTAGGAACCGGATACGATGACCCTTACGATTGGGCCAACATGCCGAATGCAGTCACAGGAGGCTCGCCGGCAGTCGCTGAGCTGTGCCACGAGATTGGGGTGGCAGTGGGCATGGACTACTGTGGAGGCACGGGCTGTAGGTCAAGTGTCCCCACTGAGGATATGGAGGTTGTCTATGAAGGACCATATCGTTACTCTGACTATTGTGTCAAACTAATCAGGGATGAATACAGTCCGGGTGATTGGTGGAACCTCATAAAGGAGCAACTCAATAGTAACCAACCAATCCAATACAAAGTCGTAGGACACTCAATCGTTGCAGACGGATGGTTAGAGTTAGGCGCGACACCTGATCGGATGTACCATATGAATTATGGTTGGGGAAGGGAGGATTGTTCAGAACAAGATGGCTGTAACACCTGGTATTTTCTGGATATGTTGCACCTGGGTAACCCTGAAGAAGAATACATGCTGGTAAATATCTTCCCTGCTGCTGCCCTGCGTCATGCCATCGGGGGATTATACCCCAAGGAAGGCTTCAATTACCGATATTTTAACCAGGATGCAACCACGGATAGCGGTGCACTTTTTGAACCCGGCCAGAATCTGCAGTTTCTGCCGGGAGTCAAGGTAACCTGTGCAAATCCTTCGGGCCAGATACTTTTCCAGGGCACAAATTATGACAACACACGCCTTTTCTCCATCAAGGAGATGAAGGTGGCAGGGATCCGGATATACGGTGGGGTTATTAGGTTGTTCCAGAATGGCAGTATCAAGTTTCATGGCCATCTGGGGCAGTAGCAAGTTGTCCCTGGGTTGATTGCAGAAAGCAATTCGCTCGGTGAGGCCGTATTTTGGTAAGCCTTAAAAGAATAAGGGGATAAGTATGAAAAAGAAAACCATAACAGATATACATAGATCATTGATTTGGGTAATGCTGTTGATAGTATTGGCAGAGTCAAGCGCCAACGGCCAATATGAAGTAAACTGGTACACGATTGACGGCGGCGGTGGGCAAAGCAGCGGTGGGCCATACACACTCACCGGCACAATCGGTCAGCCGGATGCTGCCTACAGCAGAGGTGGTAACTACGAACTATTAGGCGGATTCTGGCCGGGCGGGCCTTTATGCTTTGTTGACTTTCAGCACTTTGCACGATTCGCTGAATACTGGTGGTTAAAAGGAACTGGACTGCCGGCCGACCTCTACGATGATGGATTCAATAAGGTCGACTATCTTGATTTGAAAGTCTTTGTTGAAGAATGGCTCTGCTACTGCCCGGCCGACTGGCCATTGAAATGAGAGAGCTAAGGCTGCAGCGGCAATGACAGGCAGGGAGGTCAAATCAATGCGGGGATTATATTTTTTCTCTGCGCTCGGGATAATTTTTTAAAAAAATTTGATTTTCATTGAACATTCCATCCGGGTTTGGTATAATATAAACGACAATTTAGAATAGAGAGTGTAGAATTGGGCAATCAGAAGTCTTAACTCTGTAGCCATTAACCATTTACCAATAACCAATTTGGCAAGTTAGGCAAGATTTTGAGTTTAGGGCTTAGATTTTAGGATTTCAGTCTATAGATAACTCCTTATCCAATATGAAGATAAAGTCAACAACCAATTACCAGTTACCAATAACCAATTACTATAATGCCTACCGCACCATCTCTACAACTGTAGAGAATCCTCTACAAATTCACCCTTTTTTAACAAACAAAGCCAATTTTCAAAAAAGTCAAATGAACGTAAACAGCCTATTAACAAAGGATTATGACAAAATGGACACTTGGTGGAGTGGGAAAAACAAAGCCAATTCAAACCCAATTCAAAGCCAATTCAGAGCCAATTCAAACCCAATACAAACCCAAACAAACCCAATTTCAGAGGAAAATTATGCTGCTGCGCTTAACGATTAATCACCTGTGTAAATCTCACGGCCGGTTTCCAGCCTTATTTTTTGGCTATATCCAGCGTTCTTTTACAGCGCGGGCAGTTGACTTTGTCGCTTTTGAAATTGGGCGGGATTTTCAGTTTCAAGCCGCACAGGCAGGTCAGGAAGACGAATTGGTTGACCCTTCGCATAATGTCATTGACCTGGCGCATTTGGGTTTCGCGGCGCTCTTTCTTTTTGGCTTCTTCACTGGCTTGGCGGACCGTGATTTCTTCTTTGGAAAGAGCGGCCACGGGTACGACCGTTTTTGTATGCGTCACGGAGCTATAAGAATCCGAGTAGTCTTTAAAAGAGACCCCGTGGGTCAGATTGCGCAGGATTCGTATTCTTTCGGTAATGGGCGGGTGGGTGCTGGTCAGGTCGGAGAGTTTCCTTTGGCCTTTTTTCTTGAGTGGATTGGCGATGTACATTGGGGCCGTAACTTTATTAGCACCGGCCAGTTGGGGGGACGGGTCGTTGGCGATTTTTTCCAGCGCGCTGGCGAGCCCCTCCGGGTAACGGGTCAGGCGTGCGGCGCCTGCGTCGGCCAGGTACTCACGTCTTTGCGAAAGTGCAAAATAAAGCAACTGGGCCATTATAGGTGCGAGAATTGCTGCGATTATGGCTATTACCAACATCACGATAGCGGCATAGCCGCCTCCTTTGCCACCGGAAGAGGTCCTTCTGCCGCTTACACCCATGGAGCTG
>Ga0209427_10003843_pt1 | contig 17542 bp, 18 predicted proteins | sample DeeMarSWOR136_30_FD_187465 | JGI IMG/M metagenome (GOLD analysis project Ga0209427, IMG submission 187465) | Marine sediment microbial communities from White Oak River estuary, North Carolina - WOR-1-36_30 (SPAdes) (version 2) | ecosystem: Environmental > Aquatic > Marine > Intertidal zone >...
AAGATAATACTCAGCAGCCATAACGTGGCCGGCAAAGACCTCGACAAGCTCGTCGAATATGTCCACGAACCGACTGTAGAACTGCTGATGCTCGTCGGCGGTTGCACGATCGTTTTTATCAATGGCCTCCTGTATCCAATCGCTGATTGTCCGACGAACCTCCAGATCATTGAGAAAACTGAAAATGGCTCGCGTGAACTGCTCCGCACTGAGGTCCCTTGCCGCACCGCCAGCCGGACAGAGCCGGTCCTGAAGCTCCAGCAGGGCCCGGCTGACCTTCAGGCGAATCTGGTGGATCCGGTGCTCGTCGAATTTCTCGTCCTCCGCGCCTGCAAAACACCACGGTTTGTCACTTCGCCAATCGTCGGCCGATATACCGAAGGCGAGACAGTAGTTCTCCAACAGATCCACATCGTCGCGCCCCACGGGAACGAGATCGGTTTTGAGATAGACAAAAATGTCGCCATGAGAGAAGCCGCCGGTCACCACACGCAGGGCCGAAGAGACGAGTTGAACAACCGGGTGATGGTTCAAGGGTCGTCGTTTATCAACAAAGAACGGCACGCCGTAGTCGTCGAAATAGGCTCTGACGTAGTGTTCATAGCGGCCAATGTCCGAGGCGATCACCGCAATGTCGCGGTATCGAAAGTCCTTTTCCTTGACCAACCGGATTATCTGCCTGACGACGAACTGAACCTCCGCACGCTCATCCGGAGCCGACACGATGCGAACGTTGTCAGCCGCCGGAAGGCGAGGGGCGGCCGGCGTGAAGATTCCACGTTCGATATGAGCAAGCTGAGGACTCCCAGAGAATCTGACCGCCTTATCAAGAATGACGGGCGCGGCCAGTTTCAGCTTACCGTTCTTGACAATCTCAAAGAGAGTGCTGTAAGTGCGTTCCGTCGGATTGAACAGTCCGACGGCATCGAGCTTTTCCGGTTCTGGATGGGCCACGTCGATATTGGACGGGTCCAAACAAAGCGCGATGTGGGCATCTTTGACGACCTTCAACAGTTCAGTGAGGATGACGAGCTCGGCCGTCGTGAAGCCGGCAAAGCCGTCTACCCATAACCTCGCGCCTTGGGTCAAGCGCGCCGCCGAGATGGCCCGGCAGGCACGCGTCAACTGGGCGTCAGGGTCAAGAAAATCACCCTCAATGAACTTCTGATACTCCTCAAAAATCAAACCGATGTCAGCGAACTTCAGAACGGCCAGATGATTGCGTTCGTCCTTGCCTAATTCGCCCACCAGTTGCTGGACATCATCGGGAGTCTTGGCATATTGATGCAGTTCCGAAAGGGTTCGTGCCATTTGCCGAGAGAGGCCGGGCCAAGCCACTGATGCACCAAAAAGTCCAAGTTTATGCTGGTTCTCACGTAGAATCCTGTGGACGATCATTTGCTGGCCGATGCGTGAAAGGGTGGGCTTGGCCGTGTTTTTCCCCACCAGCAAGAATTGCAGCCGGTCGAACGAGAGCACGTGCAGTCTATTGTAGCCCGCGACTCGCTCGTCGGCCAAGATGGCCCGCTCCACCTGGTAGGTCGCTTGCTCGGGAACAAGCAATATCAACGGTTGGTCGTTGAACTCCAACAGCGCATCGACCACCCCCCGTATGCAATAGCGGGTTTTACCCGTGCCGCTTCTGCCGAGAATAAATTGAACCGCCATAGGGACCGTCCCTGATTCATACTCTTTCTTCCACTGTCCTTTTACCACAATGGGCGGCTGATTTCAATCTCCGCAGGAGGGTTGTTTTCTCCGCTGGGGCGCTATCGCTCGGCTCCCGGGGTGCTGATGTGTTCCGGATGGTCCGACCGGCGCGGGCCGAAAGTATTTCGGACCAGGCTCTCAATGTCGCTCTCGCTGGGATAGGAAACCACGGCGAATATCTCGAATCCGTATTCGTCGTCGGGTGTGACTTTCGAGTACCATTCAGCCCTTTTGGGCAAATTGGTCCGAGTACCTACGAAAAGCCGCAACTTCTTGTGGGTCCCGACCTCGGCGGTCGCGCCTTTCTCAGGCCAGGTCAGATCATAGACTTCGGTGCCGGGCACAGCCGCGGCCACTTCAGGATCATCGAGATGGGTCCATTCGGCATCGCCAGGAACCCCGTTCGCATCCGAAAAAGGAACCAGACCCAAGGATTCGGCCTCTGATTTCTCAAGCTCGGCCAGCATCGATTCAGGAATCGTCTCCATCTGAATATAACCCGAGGACAGATACTTCGTCCTCTTGGCCCTATTGGGCACGTCCCACAGCGTGAACTGGGCCAGATTTCCTCTTCCAATCTTAACCAGCTTCAGGTCCAATGTCTGAGACGCCCATACCTGCCGGAACGGCTCTGTCTCGCCCGCTCGAAACGTTGAGATGCAGATGTTGTCGGCCTTCGACAACACGGTCCGTATTTGCCTGAGGGTAGCGGTCTTCCGCGACGGTATACCAACGAACAGAGCAAAGGCGACCAGTATCAGCGCAGCAATCGCAGCCGGTGCTGCTATTCTACGTATCGCCGACATTCGCCAACCATCAGCCTCACCCCCAGACCGCTCCTTTGCCGCGGATTTCGCCAGTGCCGCGAAAGCATCGTCGAGAACGCGCTTGTCCGTCTCGGCTCTGGTGATGATATGCAACTGCTCAATGGCACGCTCTAAACCGCCCGCAGGCTCCATTCTTTCATCTCTCCTTTAAGATTGTTCGCAGTTTGTCGAGACCGTAACGGTATCGGCCCTGGACCGTGCTGATCGGAATGCCCTGCTGTTGGGCTATTTCTTTGAATGTCATCCGTCCGTTCAGGTGCAGGACGATCGTCTCGCGTTGCTCGAACGGCAGGCGGGACAAGGCATCGGTCAACCGCCTGGATTCCTCACTGAATATCGCTGATCGTTCAGGATCGACCGAATCGACGGGCACCTGGCCGGCTTCGCCAAGCTCTACTGTGTGATGCCGCTTCTTGCGGAACTTGTCTCGGACGCGGTTTACAACGCTTGCGATCAGGTAGTTGCGCAGGCTTCCACGAAGCCGCAGGCGTCCGACACTTCCGGCGAAGGATACAAAAACATCGTGCAGAACGTCTTCGGCGGCGCCGGTATCGTGCAACAGAGACGTTGCGATCGTCAGTAGGTTATCCTTGTACTCCATGTAAATCCGACGCAGGGCCTCTTTATCCCCGTGCTTGAGTTGCGCTATTAGACGCTCATCATCCAGCATCTAAATTCAGCCCAATTAGCCTTGCTGAAAGCCCCTGCTACTAATATGACGCCGTACGGCAGACTTTAATCTAAGAAAAAGGGCCTCATGCCGCCAGTTTTTTTTCGGGCCGGCGCAAAAAGCTTTTGTCGCGTGCACTATTTGCTTGCATTCGGCCGGGATAAGCTGTAAATCTCTCAACTAACCGGAGCGTTAGCGAACCAACATCCGGCCAGACCAACGTTCGATGAACAAGGAGACACAGTTGCGATGCTTGGCGTATTGTTCGGTCAAGGCGAAGTTCTGGTCCTCATTCTCATGACCGCGATCCTGGTCTTTTTGCTGGCCCGCACCCGGAAACGCCGATGACGCGCCCCATTCTGCACCCCCCTACTCCGCGAAATCCCCTGCCACCCTTTTGCCTGCTCTCTGCTGCTTTAGCCTGCTACGTCGCTTCTTCTCCTCCAATCGGCGCTGCTTGGCCGCGTATGGAATTCTGGTCTTCTTCCGTAGCGGCCGCCTTTTCAGGGCGTCGGTCAGTAATTGCTGAAATCGCTCGACCGCGACCCGGCGATTGGCCTTCTGGGTCCGGAATTGCTGACAAACAACCCGTACCACGCCGTTCTTGTCCGCTCGCCCTGCGAGCCGGCCCAGTATTTGCTGCTTTTGCACCCCGGAAAGACTCTCGCAATTCGCCACGTCAAAAAGCAGCGTCACCCGAGTGCTAACCTTGTTGACGTTCTGTCCGCCCGGCCCCCTGCTGCGCGAGGTCTTGAAGACCAGTTCATCTTCGGAAATCAATGTGTCTTGTGTGATTTCAATCATCGCGTTTGTCTCCGGGCGGTTCGACCATTTCTCTGATCCCAGCGTACTCCAAACCGCCGAGACGATCAAGCACTTCCTTTTTGGCCTTGCGGCAAAGTGCGGGGCACGTATACTAAGGACGTTCTGGAATTGTTCATTAGGAGACAAAAGATGCGAAATCAACAAACGATGTTGTTGACGACCGTACTGGTCTTGACCGGGCTGCCAGCGTGTTGCTTCCTGCTGACAGGGGCCGGTTCAAATCCAGCAGCCGGCGGCCAAAGTGCCGCATCGAGCGCCGAAGCGCTGAGGGCCGGCAAGAACTTCATCCCGACGAAGGTGTACAGCGCCAAAGAGGACGAGCAAATCCTGAAGCTCTTCGATGGTCTGCGCGTCGCCGACGTCTCCGACGGGATGGACAAGGTAGGCTTGACCAATACCGGTCTCATGTGCCCCCAAATCCACGCCTTGTGGAAAGACACCCAGCACTTCACGCACCGCTTCATCGGCGTCGCGGTAACCGTCCGCTACGTGCCAACCAACAAACCGCCGGCACCGGCCATGGAAACGCAGGCCTTCGATCGCTGGGTCGGCCAGTGGTACGGCAACCTTTCCAGTGAACCATTTGTGCCGCTCATTCGAAAAGGGACGGCGCTGGTGATCGACGACGCCCCAGACTCCGATGTCGGCTCCATCGGCTCGAACAACATCATGGGCTGGGCGGTGCGCGGCTGCGTCGGCGTGGTGACGAATGCCACCGCCCGTGATACGGACGAAATCGCCACGGAGAAGATTCCGCTCTACTTCCGGAAGGTCGGCCGGGGCATCCGGCCCGGTCGGAACGAAATCGAATCGGTCAACCGCCCCATCGTCTGCGGCGGCGTCCTCGTCGAGCCGGGTGATGTCATCGTCGCCGACGGCGACGGCGTCATCGTGGTCCCGCGCGCCAAGGCAAAAGAGGTCGCCGAATACGCCCAGGCCGTGATCGAAGGCGACAAGGCCGGCCGACGCACCCTCTACAAAAAGCTCGGCCTGCCCCCCGATGATTCGGTGAAATAGCCTACGGGCGCTCCCCACGTCAGTGGCCAACAGCGTGTGCTAAGATTACATTAGGAACATAGGGAGCGGCTTGAGCTGTCTCCTAATAGGATCGAGGATCATCCCCAAAGCCTCGAGGGTCGTGGCGCCTAATAAGAATACTCCTTTATCACCAAACACAACCGGTGCCGCCCTGATCTTACCATCATATTCAAAATAGGCGTTGCCAAGGGATTTCTTGATAACCTCGCCGTTGGCTAAAATAAACTCCTCGGAAGAGGTAGGCTTGATACCCAGCTTCTTCAAGATATTTTGGGGAACGACCGAATATACCACCCCCGAATCGACAAGCAACTCACATTCCACCGATTTCTTTGGCTGTTCAGGATTTATGACTTTTACCTTTAGAAAAGTGATCCCCATAGCATTACCGTTCGTTCAAGAATGCTGTAACTTGCTTATGCAACTACCCTAACATCAATTATATCATATTCCCTGCGAAATCATAACGAAATCTGTAAAATGCTCAAACTCAGAACTATCGAGTGAGTATGGACAAAAAAACGCCGAATACACTCAGGCCGTCATCGAAGGCGACAAAGCCGGCCGACGACAACTCTACAAAAAACTCGGCCTGGCCCCCGACGATTCCATAAAATGATATGTCAATCCATTTTGCTGGTAAACATGTACAGTCAATCGACTTTTGCCGCTATTACTCGGTATTCATACCTGCTTCCAGTTTTGCCAGTTTTTCTTCCAGAATTGTGATACGTTTGTGAAGCTGCTCTATATAGATGTGTGCTTTTTCCAATTCTTCAACAATGCCCCTGCGATGGGCTCCGACCTCTACTATTTCCTGACCGTTGGCATCAATCTTCCCTTTTGGAATCGCCTTGAGGTGCTTGCTTTCCCACATGAAACGAGAATGCTCATCGATCGTTTCCAGCCTGTAGCCCGGTTCAAAGACATAATCCGCATGCAATCGATTTCCTCTTTGATAAATTGAACCGTTTACGTCCAACTTGCCCTGTGGATTTTCCGTTCCAATTCCGACATTGCCATTCTGCGAAATTGTCAGCTTAGTATCCAAACCTAATAATGAACCGGCTGCACCAGGGTTCGGCGTATTAAGAATACTCATGTAACCCTCACGGGGATTTGCACTTATTACCCAGCCATAATGAGTTGTGCTCCCCTTACCAAATCTCCATCCGTTTTTATTATAAGCATTAAATCCTATCATCGGCCAGTTGCTATGTATATAAATTGGCATGCTTCCACCAAACTTCGCGCTGGGAAAAGCACCCTCAACATCAAGTTTTACCTCTGGATTCGTTGTCCCGATGCCGACACTGCCGGATATGGTGGTGTACATGTTCATGTTGTCATCATCAATAATCCACCCGCCTGTTCCACTTTCAACTTCTACATTGTCAAACTCGGCGGTGTTTCTCTCGTCCGGATGAGAGCCATGTAAACCCAGCCCAATGTATAATGTTTCCGTAACCATCGAAATTGTGGTTGAGCCAATCTGATCCCAAGAATCAGGATCACCATCGGGCGATACATAGCCTGTAAATGTATCCCCCCTGCGTTCTACGCGAATCCAATACGGAAGACCCAAAATACGAATATCATCCGGGCGTGGATCTCGCTTAGGTAGTGTTGGTGTTCCTGTATAAAATTCTGCATACAAGACACTAGAAGGCGGCCCAAAGTTCACAATACTCACTCCAGCGAGGTTTGTGGAATCGTCTAAACTCTCGCGGATCTCCAAAAAAGCACTACTATCAGTGGAATGTATACGTGCTGTGATTTGTCCATCTCCATTTAGAAAGGTGTACACATAATGGGAGCAACCGGTGGTATGGTCGAAAATACCACCCCAGTCGCAAGAAGTGCTAATGATCCATTTACCGCTAGCTCCATCATATAGAACGGTGCCAGGCTCCGAATAGTCGCCAAAATCGGCCTGGTGCCAACCGGCTGGCAGTTGTCCAAAGGCGCTTCCAACTACACCCACTGCCATAACTACAATCGTTAAAATCTTTCTCGTTTTCATCTTTCTACCCTTTCAAATCTATCCCTGGGAACAAAGGGAACTGTTAATATAGCGCAGACCAATACGCCCCTCGTAAAAATCAACGAAAATCTCCGATAGAAACCACATGTTTCACCTCCTCGAAACTCTCACAAAGTGGCCAAAAGCCAAAATAAATTGTGCCTTCCGCACACCTGTCTGTCAACCAGAAAATGTGTACGCATAATAGGATTAGACGAGCGTTTCTATGTCATCGCGAGGCTTTTAAGCCGAAGCAATGTCAACTTTTCGTCGCCGAAAGATTGCCGCGATCGGTGGAGTCTACACTAACCATTGCTGAGGGGCCCCTGTCAGGGTTATCCGGATGATATCCGAGACAGTGATTGATGCAGTTCAGGCAAATCCTTCTGTAGGATTCGCCAAATAATCTCAAGGTCAATACCGAAATATTCATGTACGATCCGGTGGCGCAGCCCAACGATCTTGAACCATTCTATCTCCGAATGGCACTCCTTAAATTCGTCCGGCAACCGATTTGCAGCCTCACCCATTATTTCAAGGTTCCTGGCTACCGCATCGATGGATTTCTGATCTTTTGAAAAATCTTCGAGAGACATACCGCTGGTGTATTCGATGATTCTATCGATGGATTGAAGGATGTCATTCAACAGTATGTCGGTGGGTCTTTTAGACATAAATGAGTTCCGGCTCAATGAATTCCATCGCTTTGGAAGTGACTGCCCTACTTGAGACAAGATCAACGTTGACACCAAGCAATGTCTCGATTCTCTGCGCTAGCGTTACAAACTCCAGACCTATCGAGGGATCCACATCAACGAGGATATCCACATCGCTGTCCACCCGTTGCTCTCCCCTTGCATACGAGCCGAACAACGCCAGCTTGCGAACCTTAAATTTTTCCTGTAATTCGGATTTAGCTTTGGAAAGTGTCCCAAGGATTTCTTCTTTTGTCATCATGGAAGCTTATCCTTATGGCTATAGCTCTTTTTACCCTAAAATTGGTCGAGGAAGCGCAGGTCGTTTTCGAAGAACAGGCGGATGTCGGTGATGCCGTACTTGCGCATGGCGAGGCGCTCGATGCCGAAGCCGAAGGCCCAGCCGGTGTACTTCTCGCTGTCGATACCGACGGCGTCGAAGACGTTCGGGTCCACCATGCCGCAGCCACCCATCTCCACCCAGCTTTCGTCGCCGCTCTTATCTTTCAAAAGCAAATCGATCTCGGCACTGGGCTCGGTGAACGGGAAGAAGCTCGGCCGAAACCGCCACTTCGTCTCCGGCCCGAAGAACGTGTGGATGAATTGCTCGATCGTGGTCTTCATGTCCACCATGCTGACGCCCTCGTCGACGACCAAGGCCTCGAGCTGATGAAACATGTACATGTGCGTTGCATCGACGGTGTCCGGTCGATAGACCCGCCCCGGCGCCACGAGCCGGATCGGCGGTTTTGTGCGCTCCATGACGCGGATCTGAATCGTCGAGGTCTGGCTGCGGAGCAAGGTGTTGTCGTCGATATAGAAATTGTCCGACGGATCGCGTGCCGGATGTTCCGGGCCGATGTTCAGAGCGATGAAATTGTGCCATTCGTCCTCGACCTCCGGGCCGTAGGCGACGCCGAATCCCATGCGGCCGAATATCTCCAGCAGATCGTTCAGGGTCTGCGTAATGACGTGCGGTTTGCCGATTCGCACCGGTACGCCTGGCAGCGTTACATCGATCAGCTCTTGCGATGCCGCACCCTTCTGCGTCTCCAGAGTGTTCTTGAGCGTTTCATACGCTTTGCTGACCTCATTCTTGATGCGGTTTGCGAGTTGCCCGGCTTTCGGCTTCTGTTCACGCGGGAGCTTGCCGATCTGACTGAGCAGTTGGGTAATCTCGCCCTTGCGACCGAGATACTTGACGCGGAAGGCCTCCAGAGCCGCTAGGTCGGCAACCTTCTCCAGCTCAGTAAGGGCCTCCTTGCCGGTTCTTTCAAATTGCTCAAGCATTTTCCTGTATATCGCGGCTCAGAATACAACGGCCAGATCACCGTTTACGGTTCGGCGACGACTCTAGCCGCCTCGACGATGGCATCGAACGCCTTCGGATCATCAACGGCAATTTCACTCAGCATTTTCCGGTTTAAGGCGATGTTCGCCTTTTTGCAGCCATTGATGAACTGGCTGTACCGTATGCCCCGCTGTCGGCAGGCGGCGCTCAATCGGACAATCCATAGGCCGCGAAAATCGCGTTTCCGGCGTTTCCGGTCGATTCGGGCATTCACACTCGCGCGGACGCGGGCTTCCTTGGCGAGGCGATACTGCCGGCCGGCGGCGCCGCGATGCCCCTTGACGGCTTTAAGGATTCGTTTCTTCGCCTGGTGTCGTGCGGCACCTTTTCTCACTCTTGGCATGTCAGCTTTCCTTTGAAAACGTGTGACGTCTCGGACTTGCTGGCGGCAGCTGAATGGGGCGTGGCCCAAGCCGAGAAGCAAGCCATATTGGCAGATTTCCTCGTGGCGGATTCGAGCTGTTGGCTATCGTATCCTGCTTCCTTTCAACATTCGGATGTTCAATCGCACAATTTGATCTTTGCGGTCTTCGCCATCGCGCCGGTCACAATGGCCGAACTGCTCACACGCCTTCGACGCTTGGCATTCTTGCCGCTCATCAGATGTCCGCCACCGGTCCGTCTGCGCCTGAGCTTGCCCGTACCGGTGATCTTGACCCGCTTGCTCAAGCCCTTGTGGGTCTTCTGTTTCGGCATCTATGTCATCCCTTCATCGAGAAACCTTCTGCAACTCTACTTGGCGCGCCACTCTGCGGCGGCACATTTCCGTACGGAAAAACACAAGCAGGAGAGTTTACGCGATCTGCTGCGACCGGTCAACATCTTAACCGACGATCTCGCCAAAAAATCCAAGATCCCTCTTGCGGCTCCTTTCGCTCCATCCGCCTGATTCGTGGGCGTACCCGGCGAATCCGGGTCTTAGAGCTGCTTTCACATTGGCCTCATTGGGGTTTGTTTTGCAGAAACACGCTCATTCGCAGGCGCACCATCTGAAGAAAACAGACCAGCAATGCCGGGCCGAATCGTAAATGCCCCCGCGAAACGTAACGGATTGAGCGTGAACTGAGACCTGCAACACGCTGTGGGACGTCATGAGAGTTTTGTGCCGACAGATCGCTACTTTGGCACCAACAACAGCGTCATGCGCCTGTGAGCCATTCGGGCCGGTCGCTCAATCTTCGCCAGATCTTGCAGCGCTTCGGTGATTTCCTCGAGAACCGCATAACCGTGGTCGCGGTGCAGCATCTGGCGTCCACGAAAGAACATCGTGAATTGAACTTTGTGGCCCTTTTCCAGGAACTCACGCCCGTGGTTGAGCTTGATATCCAGATCACGTCTGTCGGTTTCAGGCCTGAGCCTGATCTCTTTTAACGTAGCGGCGTGACGCTGGTGTTTCTTGTGGGCCTCGCGGGTCTTGCGCTTCTGATCGTATAGCCACTTGCCATAGTCCATTATTCGGCAAACCGGCGGGTCGCTCGTGGGGGCCACCTCAACAAGATCCAGCTCGGCCTCCCGCGCTCTGGCCAGCGCCTCACTTGTTTCGACAATCCCGACCTGATTGTTCGAGCCGTCGATCAGGCGGACCACTTTGGCCTGAATCCCTCCATTCACCTTTAAACCTCGTTTACTTATAGCGCGCCACCTTACCTTTCTAAAAAGAGACAAATCCTCACAAGGACCATTCCCGGCATCTGCAACAACGAATAGTATAAACGGCGAATCTCACAATGCCAAATCTATTTTTTTATCGGCAATTTTGCGTTTTGCCATTGCCAAAAACTCACCAATCGCCACGGCTTTGCTCTCTTGGACTCCTCGAATCCTGACGTTGACCGTATCAGACTGGGCTTCCCTGGGACCGACCACCAGCATGTACGGGAGCTTCTCACCATGGGCTTTGGCGATCTTGGCGGCTATCTTCTCGTTCGAGAAATCACAACGACAGCGTAATCGGGCTTCCTTGAGCACCGCCTCGACGTTTTCCGCATAATCATTACTCTTCTCGCTTATCGGCAGGATCCTCGCCTGCTCCGGCGAGAGCCAAAGTGGGAAGCTCGCGCCGTAGTGTTCAATGAGAATTCCGATAAAACGCTCGAATGAACCCAAGACCGCACGATGAATCATCACCGGCGTCTTCTCAGTATTGTCTTTGTCGGTATAAACCAAGTCGAAACGCTCCGGCATGGAGAAATCCAGTTGAATGGTCCCCAACTGCCAGGACCTTTTCAAGCAATCTCGTATATGAAAATCGATTTTCGGCCCATAAAACGCTCCATCGCCCTCGTTGATTTTGTAGTCAATACCCTTGTATTCGAGGGCCTCCTTGAGCGCGTTGGTGGCTGTTTCCCAAATCTCATCCGAGCCTATGTGCTTTTGAGGCTTGGTGGACAGTTCAATGTGGAAATCCTCGAAACCGAAAGCCTGATAGATCTCGAACGTCAATTCAATGACTCCGACGATCTCGGGCTTTATCTGCTCCGGCGTACAGAAGATATGGGCATCATCCTGGGTAAACTGCCGCACCCTAAAGAGCCCGTGCATAACGCCACTGGCCTCATGCCGATGCACCAGACCCAGCTCGGCGACACGCATCGGAAATTCACGGTACGAATGCTGCCTGGTCTTGTAAACCAGACATCCACCCGGACAATTCATTGGCTTTATCGCATAGCCCACATCATCGACATCGGTGAAGTACATATTCTCCTTGTAGTTGTCCCAGTGGCCGCTTCTGTGCCAGAGCTGCTCGTTAAGAATCACAGGCGTGCTGATTTCCTCATATCCATACCGGTCGTGAACGCTGCGCCAGAAATCCACGACGGCGTTCCAGATAATCATTCCTTTGGCGTGCATGAACGCGAAGCCGGGACCGGCCTCATTGAAACTGAACAGATCGAGCTGCTTGCCCAGGACGCGGTGGTCCCGCGCCTTCGCTTCCTCCAGCCTTCGCAGGTAGTCGTCAAGATCCTTTTGGGTCGGCCAGGCGGTGCCGTAGACCCGCTGCAACATCTTCTGCGTCGGATCACCGTGCCAATAGGCGCCCGCTACGGACATGACTTTGCAGCTTCCGACTTTGCCTGTGCTGGGCACGTGCGGCCCCCGGCACAAATCCTCGAAGCCGTTTCCGTGCGAGTAGAAACTGATGATGCTACTGTCCGTTCGACTTATGTTGTCGGTCTTGTACTTGTCGCTCGCCAGTTTGTCCAGAGCCTCCGCCTTGGTCATTTCCTTCCGGACGAACGGCCTGTCTGCCCGAATGATCTCGGCCATCTTCTCCTCGATCCGGTGGAAATTGTCCGGCCGAATCGGCTCATCAAGATCGACGTCGTAATAGAATCCGTCTTCGACGGTCGGCCCGTAGACGAGCCGAGTATCCGGCCAAATACTGCATATCGCCTCGGCCATGATATGCGCGCAACTGTGCCGCATGACGTCAACACCTTCGGGATCTTTGGTAGTGATGATTTGAACGGATGCGTCGCCGTCAATAGGAGTGGACAAATCCACCAGTTGCCCATCAATCTTCGCCGCTACGGCAGCTTTCGCAAGTCCCGGTCCTATCTGCTCCGCCAACTGTGCTGCCGTTGCCCCGTCAGTGACCTCTATTATGCTGCCGTCAGGCAGTGTGATTCTTGCCATACATCTATCCGGCATCGCCAGTCTTTTTCGTCTCTACCATCCCATACAACATGGGATAGAATACATTTACTCCACAGAATCCCCCCTGTCAAGATTATTTATCGTCCGATTTCCCTTGTAATATTATGCTTTTCCGTGTATAATATGGCGTGTCGGTGGTATAGCGCGACCTGATAAGGAGGAAGCCAAATGGACGCGAATTTGGTGTTATTCAAGAAAGACGGCTCACAAAAAGCTTTTTCCTTGCCAAGCAACCTTACCGTCATCGGTCGACGTCACGATTGCGATCTGTCCATACCCCTCAAGGTGGTCTCCAGAAGACATTGCCAACTGACTTCGAACAACGAGACATTGAAGATTCGTGATCTTGACTCGCGCAGCGGCACTTTCCTGAATAGCAAACGCGTGAGCGACGCTACGGTCCAGGCAGGCGACTATATCACGATCGGCCCGCTGACGTTCCAGGTCCAGATTGACGGCGAGCCGAGAGAGGCGCAACCACCCCAGTCGGCTAAACCAAAACCGGCTGCGAAAAAGGAAGCAGCGCCGAAAGCCCCTGCGGAGGAACCCTCCGGCAGTTTTCCGGAGCTCGAACTGGATGACGACGATTCCTTCCTTGCCGAACTCGAAGATGTTTGATCCAACCTCGGTTCGACAATTCCGCATCGGCAGTCTATCATATCATGAGTTTGAAGGTCGCCCGTCTGTAATGGGATGGCGGTGAAGGTCAGAGACTATGGGGACAGGCGTCCGTTCGGCAAGTACCGTTCGGATAAGGCACGCTGGGGAAGGATTGCCAGGCTTCATGCCACAAACAACAATTTCATGAGCTGGCTCTGTTGCGAGAAGTCAGGGATGATGAGATCTGCGCCGGCTCTGATCAGGCGGGTGCGTTTCTCGAGATTCAGGCCGTGGCGGCGGATTTCGTCGCTGGCAACGCCGACGGCGATACCTTCGCGTTTTATGCATTCGCGCAGCTCGACAGGTCCGTCCCCGAAGACCGTAAGCTCCGGCCCCTGGAGATTGTTATCCGTCATGATCTTTTCAATCACCATCTTTTTGGAATACTTGGTGATATCACCCACACTGCCATAAATGCCGCCGTCGAAAAGATCCGCGTAGCCGAGCGCTTCGGCCTCGGCCGCAACGTCTTCGCGGTCTGTCCCGCTGGCAAGGTAGAGCGTGATGCCTCTTTGCTTCAGGGCTCCTATAAATTCCAGCGCGCCTTTGACTGTATAGTCGGTGATGTCGAGCTCGGCTCGCCTGAATTTCTCGATTCGCTTGTTTACCTGCTCCATTAAAGCATCGTTGTAGATTTCCTTATAACCGAACTTGTCGCGGATTTTCTCAGCCGGAACCAGGCCGGACTCCCGGACCATCTCGACCAGAGCCTCCATCTGAACGATGGTCTGAATGCCGGTGGATTTGTCGATGTAGTCGAGGACGCCGTCGCGCACCTTGTGGTACAGGGCCTCGTCCGCCGTTTCGTATTGCTCGCCGAGGATCGCCTTGATCATCACAGGAGCCATAATCTGCTCCCAGCCCTGCCTAAGAGTGCTCACGGTCCCGTCGTGATCAAAGACAGCGTGCTTTACATGACCCAGCGGTATTGATTCACGGCAAAGTTCTATTTCGGTCTCGTGCCAATACCGGGCCCTACGGCGGTCTGATGCGAGTTCCGGCTGATAGATATAATCGGGGTCCCGTCCGATCTCCAGGATTTCGGGTCCGGAGGCCGTGCCCGTCTGGAACAGCTTCTGCACGGTCACGGCCGCGGCAAGATTGGCAAACTCAGCGGCCTCGGCCGGCTGAACACCTGCGCCCAGGCACAAAGCCAGGGCGCTTGTTACCGTATCACCCGCTCCGACAATATCGAGCTTCTTCAAGATTTGAATGCCCGGGACCTCGTGCAGTCCATCTGAATCGACGGTCAGAATACCTCGTGGGCCGCGAGTGAGAAAGACCGGCTTGTTGAATTGCTGATAGAGGTTCCTGGCGTATTGCTGCACGTCGGCCAACGCGAGCGTATCGTCCAGCTTGACATCCACGTTGTTCAGTTGGGCCGCTTCTAAGTCATTTGTTTTGCGATAGATGTGTTTGAACTTGTGGCCGTAGTGCCGGGAATCCAGAAGGACGATCCTGTCGTCGAACTGCCGGAACAGATCGTTCGCCCCGTCGATGAAAGACTCGTTTGTAATCGAGCCGGGCACCTGCTGGTTCACAATCATCACATCGGCCGTCTGCAAAGCATCTTTGATGCCGTCCAACAAGGTTTGGTCGGTGGCTTCAGATCGGCTATTGAAGAAGCCAAAGTCCATCCGTGGTTGTTCGTTGCCCTCAAGATAGGGCTTTCCGAACGCGACCGTATCGAAATTCTCCCTTTGAACGACGAGACCCGTCGTATCGACGCCCAGTTCCCCGAGTTGGCGAGCCAATTCTCTGCCGAAGATGTCATCACCGATGGCACCGATAACCTGAATCGCCGCTGGTTCAAGAGCGGCGAGGTTCGCCACAACGTTTGACGCCCCACCGAGCGAGTAGTAGTGCTTGCTGACGGCCCGAGCCTGGAGGCCGGTTTCGACCGATACCTCCGAGCCGCGAGGATCAAACACCCAGTAGGCATCAAGGCAAAAATCGCCATAGACGGCGACCCTGACATTCTTTATCCCAGCCAAAATCTCCTTGATGCGTTCTTCCTTCATTGCTGAGCGCCTTCTAGATGTGCCACGATCTTCTTATAGAGTAGAGGAAAAGTCTGTTTTTGGTCGCCCTGTATGTAATAACCTTGTCCCGCAAAGGCCTGGGGGACGCGGGTCACCACGCTTTTCTGATCGCGGAAATAATAGCCCTGTTCGGATTCGTCGTTCATCGCACGCGAGTGGCGGTCCCGGAGATCAAAATCGGCCGTCACAATGTTGCCGGGGACGTTGCCCGCGTTGGCAGCCATCGAAACCGCCTTGAGAAGCACTTCCGGGCCGGTCACAGCGCTTCCGATATTAAGCACGACGCCACCCTCCGTCAGTCGGGATGTCTCCTTAGTGTAGATGAGGAAGTCTCGGCCGGAACAGCCTCCCTTGGCCTGGCCGTCGAAGGACGGGTGCTGGTCGATGACATCCGTTCCTATGCCGACGTGAACAGTGAAAGGAACGTCATTTTCGTAGCAGGCAGCGAGGACACTAATTTCGGGATGAGCGAAATTGCCCGGCGAATCCTCTTTCGCAGCCAGAGCGAAAACCTGGTCTCGAAACTCTTCGTCGCAAATCATCCTGCCCAGGGATTCGCCGCAACCAAGTTTGAATTTGTTACCCACGGACAGAGCGTAGTTGAAATAGGCAAATTCGTAGGCCATCCCAAACTGGCCCTTACCGAGCGCATCGGGGACATTCTCACTGGTTTGGCCGATCAGAGCCAGCTCGAAATCGTGAATGGCCGTAGCGCCGTTGCCAGCCACGAGACTTACGAGACGATGTTTCACGAGTTCGGCAAGCAGAGGGCCAAGTCCGTTTTTTATCAGGTGAGCACCCGTAAACAGAATGACAGGTTTGTTGGCCTGCCGGGCTGCGATTATCGACCGAGAGACGGTCTCGACATCTCTGGACGTTTTTTCAGGTAGCTGTATCGCAAGACGGCCAGCCTCTTCAGGCTGGATGAGATCGTCGAGGGTAACCTTGTTGGCGCGCGTACCCAGCGGATAGGTGCTGATTTGACTGAGATCAAAGATGTCGTATCGACCTTGGTAGTCCATGGACGTTATTGGAGCCCCTCAAGCAGTTTCTTAAGACGTTCGATACATTCTACCATGCAGCGGATCGTATGATAGTTTACCTTCCACGAATGGCTCATGTGCGTCCAGATAGGCTTGCCCTCCCGTGTCGTCAACGGCCACCACTCGCCGACCGGATGATGAATCATTTTATCGAAAACGAAACGGTGTACATTCTCGTAGGAGTCCCAGTAGTCTTCAGGTCCAAAACGCAGGCACGCCTCCAACATGCCAATCATGACCTCGGCCTGCTGCCAGAATTCCTTCTCCCTATCGTAGACCCCGCCGGAGTGCGGTCCCTCGACGTAGACGCCGCCGTACTCGGGATCGATGCCGTTGTCCCGCCCGTGATCCATCGCCTTCTTGATAATGCCCCTGTACTCATTGAAGCCGGCCCCCATAACATCCGTCGCATGGGCAAGCAGCCAGGCAAATTCGACATTATGCCCCGCCGAAGTATTATCCTGGGCATGTGGCTTCTGCCCACCTTCGGCAAAACGGTCCCAGCCCCAAACGATATCGAACTTGATCTGCGGGGCGACCTTCCAGTCGATGGTGAACTGCGGGATGCCGGTCGCGTACTCGGGATGGAGGATTCGCCCGTTGAGCAGGTCGATGTCCTCGACGAGCGTTCGCCGGTGGATGGACTGGCCGGTGCATTCATAGAGCGTGGTAAAGGCCTCCATGAGGTGCATGTGGACGTCGAGCGTCTTTCGGTCGCCGCCCTGCGAGCCGGGGCCGCAGAGGTCCCAGTTTCTCTCAAACATCTCGAAGTACCCGCCATACATCGTGTCGGCTGCATATTTTTTGAGCAGGTCGAACGTCTTTTCGGCGTATTCGACGCCGCGAGCGTCCCCCGTGGCCAGTGTATATTCGCTCAGGGCATACATGATAAAAGACAGGCCGTAGAGGATTTTCTTATCGCAGGTGACGTTGCCTGCCCGGTCCGTGATCCAGAAGAAACCCCCCTGCTCGTTGTCCCACATCTTGTCGATCAGAAA
>Ga0209427_10003845_pt1 | contig 17540 bp, 6 predicted proteins | sample DeeMarSWOR136_30_FD_187465 | JGI IMG/M metagenome (GOLD analysis project Ga0209427, IMG submission 187465) | Marine sediment microbial communities from White Oak River estuary, North Carolina - WOR-1-36_30 (SPAdes) (version 2) | ecosystem: Environmental > Aquatic > Marine > Intertidal zone >...
ACCTTGTGGTCGCCCTCAGAAACATGCTGAGGCACAAGGGCTATTCGTTTATCAATGTGGTTGGCCTGGCCGTGGGCATGGCCTGCTTTATTCTGATCCTGTTATGGGTTCGGGATGAGCTGAGCTATGATAAGTTTCATCTAAATGCAGACAAGTTGTACCTGGTCACGGATTACGAGAAATATGCCGACGGGGATGAATTGACCTTTTCGGTCAATCCTCCTGAGTTGGCGCCTACCCTGATCAGTGAATATCCGGAGATCGTTGATGCGGCCAGATACCGGCCCATGGGCGGGATGATCGTGCGATCAGACGGCAACTCTTTCAGCGAAGATAAACTGACGTTTGCGGATCCCTCCTTCTTCTCCATGTTCAGCTTCCTATTTGTCAAAGGAGAACCGGGTCAGGCGCTCTCCTCGCCGAACTTGGTAGTAATTACCGAGAGAGCCGCGGCCAAGTATTTTGGCGATGAGGATCCCGTCGGAAAAATCCTGAAGGTTGACGATCGGGTAGATCTGACAGTTACAGGGATCATCCAAAACGTTCCCAGCAACTCACACCTGCAATTCGATCTGGTGGTGCCATTTGAGACCGTAAAAGAATTCGGCTTGGATATCGAGGGCTGGGGCCAGTTCGCTCACAAAACCTACGTGCTGCTGGCCGAGAATGCGGACTTGGCCCTGTTGTCCAAAAAGATCGCCGGAACGATCAAGCGACACGATCAGGACGCCATCGTCGAGCTTTCGCTTAAACCGGTGACCGACATTCATCTTTCCGGCGACAAATCCAGCCTCTACATATTCTCGCTGATAGCCACTTTAATTCTACTGACCGCTTGCATCAACTATATGAATTTAGCCACCGCCCGGGCGGGAAAACGGACCAAGGAGGTGGGTCTAAGAAAAGTGGTGGGAGCCAGCCGCAAGGAGATCGTACTCCAGTTCTTCGGGGAGTCGATTCTGGTTTCACTGGTTGCCCTGTGCCTCTCTTTGCTTCTGGTTGAGATCTTCCTTCCTCTGTTCAACGATCTCTCGACCAAGCAGCTTTCGTTCAGCCTGATGAAAAATGGTTCGGTGATTCTCATTCTTCTGGGCACGGCCATTGCCACGGGCACCATATCCGGCAGCTATCCAGCGCTTTTCATTTCTTCCCTGGCACCGGCGAGCGTGCTAAAGGGATCCTTAAGATCGGGTGCGAGAGGGGCGGTCTTACGAAAGCTTCTGGTATCTATGCAGTTTGTGCTGAGCATAGCTCTGATCATCGGAACCGTGGTGATCGGCCGGCAGCTTCACTTCATCCGAAATCAGAAGTTGGGATTTGATAAAGAACGGGTGCTCTGCATCAACCTGAAGGGAAACAGTCCCAGAAAATCCGAGTTACTGAAAAGTGAGCTGTCCAAAACCGAAGGAGTGGCCAGCATCTCGGCAGTATCCAGTCCCCCCGCCGGTTTGCACATGTCCACGTTGATCCATGAATGGGGGGATGGGCAAGTCCAAGGAGAGATTTTGATCCATCGTCTCTTTGCCGATTGGGATTTTGCCACGACCCTGGGAATTGAGATGGCCGAAGGCCGGTTTCTCTCGCAGCGATTTGTGTCGGATACGTCCGCAAGCGTGGTGGTCAATCAGGCTGCTGTTCGGGCCATGGGGATGGAATCACCCCTGGGGAAAGAGGTCCTGGGTTCCAGCATCGTGGGAGTGGTGAAAGATTTTCACTTCAGCTCGCTTCATTCCGAAATCAAACCACTGGCCATTCAGCACCGGCCCGACATGTTGCGGTATCTTCTGGTGAAGATGAAACCCGGGGATATCTCCCTTTCCATCAGTTCACTGACGACTGCCTGGGGAAGGCTGTTTCCCGGAATACCATTTGACTATCAGTTTCTGGATGAGAACATACACAGAATGTACAGAACCGATCAGCGCATGGGGAAGATAATCAACTCATTTACAATTCTGGCGCTGTTTATCGCCTGTTTGGGGCTTTTCGGTATGGCATCCTTCACCGCTGAGCAACGCACCAAAGAGATCGGGATTCGCAAGGTGCTGGGAGCCACGGTTTTTGAGATCACCTTCTCGCTGATCAGGGAGTTTGGCAAATGGGTGTTGCTGGCTAACCTGATCGCCTGGCCGTTGGCCTATTTCACTATGAGTAGGATGCTTGAAGTCTATGCGTACCGGATCAGTCTGGATGTGTGGATTTTCTTGGCGGCAGGTGTGGCAGCGTTGATTATTGCAGTCACAACGGTCAGCTATCAGTCAATCCGGGCCGCCCTGGCCAATCCGGTGGAAACCTTGAGATACGAGTAGGAGAGATAGGTGGTGACGATGTTCGGAAATTATTTCAAAGTAGCCTACCGCAATCTGATTCGGTCAAAGCTATATACGGTGATAAGTGTGGTAGGTCTGTCGGCAGGAATCGCCTGTTGCATTCTGATCTTCCTTTACGTTCAAAACGAACTGTCTTACGACAGATTCCACGTCAAATCAGATGACATATACCGGCTGATCCAGGTGCGTACGTCGCCGGATGGCACCCCCAGCGCAGAACCAGGCACCTGCGGGCTGCTAGGCCCTCTTCTGGAAGCTGATTTCCCGGAGGTGCTCCGATCTGCCCGTATCGTGGGCTCGCAGCAGGTTGTCCGAGTCGGGGATAAATCCTTTAGCGAAACATTGCAGTTTGTCGATCCGGCTTTCTTGGAGATGTTCAGCTTCCCGGTGCTGGGTGGGGGTAACCAGAGGGTTCTCTCCGATCTGTCCTCCCTGGTGATTACTACCGAGATTGCCCGGAAGTACTTCGGGGATGCCAATCCTGTGGGCCAACAAATGACCATCCAGTTGGATGAGACTGCAGTGGAATTCACGGTCGCCGGCGTGACTCAGCCTCCGCCGGATAATTCCAGTGTGGATTTTGATTTTCTGGTTCCCTTCGAACAGACCAAACACATCTACCCGGAGGGGGTCCTTACCGACTGGGACAACAGCAGTCCTCAGACTTTCGTCCAGTTCCAGCCGGGAACCGACGTTGAGGGATTCCTTGCCAAGCTAACCCGTCACATAGCCCAACTTACCGCGGGGATTCGGTTGAGCAACGACGACAAGTTATCCCATCGGTTGCAGCCCTTGACCGACATTCACCTGAACCCGGCTTATGAAGGAGTGACGGGAACGACCAGCGATCCCATGTATTCCTACGTTCTCTCGGGAATCGCGCTGGCCATTCTGCTGATTGCCGGTATCAATTTCACCACCTTGACCGTGGGACGTGCGGCCGGTCGAGTCCGCGAGGTGGGAATCAGGAAGGCAGTCGGTGCGGATAGACGTCAGTTGATGAGGCAATTCTGGACCGAGGCTCTGCTGATAAGTCTGGGAGCCATGCTGATTGCCCTGGTCTTGGTGGAGCTGATGCTGCCTATATTCTGTGAGCTCTCTCAGAGAAAGCTCACTCTGGATCTATGGTCCAACTGGACTCTGATTCCGGCGCTGTCGCTGTTGGTGATCTTAAGCAGCGTTATTGCCGGAGCTTATCCAGCAGCCTATCAGTCACGATTTCCTGCAGCCATATCCTTGAAGGGCAGCTCCGCGGTCAGCAGCAAGAGTGGGCTGGTCAGGGCTTTGGTTGTGGTTCAATTCATATTTTCCATACTCCTGATCATCGCCACGTTGACCATTTCCAAGCAGATGAGTTTCATCGCAGGACGCGACTTGGGCTATGATCGGCGGTGGGTGGTGACCATCCCGGTGGATGCAACCGGAGAGACATCTGCGGCTGTACTGGACAGATTCCGCAGCGAGCTCTCCGCTCGTCCGGAGGTTCTCAGCGTCACCGCCTATTCTTTTCCTCTGGGGAGTTACTGGTTGCGTGTATACACCGGTGAGGGCTCGGGGCTGTGTGTAAACTTCGGCGAAAACATAAGTCAGTCTCCAGGCAGTCGTGAACCTGATACGCGGCCGTTCTATTATACAAATTTTGTCGATTACGATTACCTGTCGACCCTCAACATCAACTTAGTTGAAGGGCGTGACTTCTCGCGGGAATTTCCTTCCGATGCCTCAGGCTCGGTCTTGATCAATCAGGCTGCCGCAGAGGCATTCGGCTGGGAAGACGCCCTGGGCCGTCAGCTTCCGTTCGGATTTGAAAAGAAAAGAGTGATCGGCGTGGTGCACGATTTCCACTTCTACCCTGTTCAAAGGCAAATCGAGCCTCTGGTTTTGAACCTCCCTGGCACCGGCTGGTTATCCAGCATAGGGGAGATAGCGGTTCGAATCAAATCCCACAATGTGGCGGGCACAATAGCCCTGCTGGAGGAGACCTGGAAAGAGACCGCCTATGGTCTCCCTTTCTCATACTCCTTTCTGGATGATCAGGTGGCCGAACAGTATGCCGCCGAAAGGCGGTGGGAACATATCGTCAAATATGCTTCGACCTTTTCACTTCTGGTGGCGTGCCTGGGGCTCTTCGGCGTGGCCTCGCTGGCCGTGGCTCGGCGACAGAAGGAGATAGGAATTAGGAAAGTTGTGGGGGCCACAGTCTTTTGCATCGTCCGGCTTCTGCTGAAGGAGTTTGCCTTCCTGGTGGTGATTTCCGCTCTGATCGCCAGTCCTATAGCCTACCTGGTGATGAGTCGTTGGTTGGAGAATTTCGCTTACAGGACAGGTTTGGATGCGACGGTGTTTGCCGTTGCCGGTTTGTTGACCTTGCTGATTGCGGTCCTTACAGTCAGCTATCAGGCCATCCGGGCTGCACTGACCAATCCGGTGGAAACCTTGAGGTGTGAGTAAGAGGAGAGAAACTATGCTGAAACATCACTTGAAGATGGCCATCCGAAATCTGATAAGGGGCAAAGGCTACTCGCTTCTCAACGTCGCTGGATTGGGCATCGGGATGGGGGTATGCATTATTATACTCCTCTGGGCCCGCTACCAATTTACTTACGATAGGTTTCACGAAAACATCGACCAGCTTTATTGGGTCCCCGTCTGGTATCAACTGGGCAGTGAGGTTACCCCGGCAATCGGGTCACCTCCGGCTTTGGCGCCAGCCCTCAAAGAGGACTATCCCGAGATCGTAAATGCCACCAGATACTACCGACATTCCGCATTGGTGAAGCATGGGCAGAATCATTTTACCGAAAGAATAAAAATGGTGGATCCCTCTTTCCTCCAGATGTTCACCTTCCCTCTGGTCAAAGGTGATCCCCAGACTGCCTTATCTGATCCCTACTCCATTATCGTTACCGAGAAAATGGCTGCAAAGTATTTCGGCGATGAGGACCCCCTCGGCAAAATTCTGAGAATCGACAACGAATGCGATGTCACTGTCACCGGAGTTGCCCGAGACATGCCCAACAACTCAATCCTGTGGTTTGATTTCCTGTCGCCCATAGGCTTAGCCGACGTGCTAACCCGCACCGACCGAACGGATACCTGGTACAATTGTTGCTTTTACACCATGGCGCAGCTAAGGAAAGGAGTAGACTATCAGGCTGTCAGCGAGAAGATCAGAGGCCGAGTTAAACGATCCAAGGCCGACTCCAACCTGGAGCCTTACCTGTTCCCGTTTTCCAAGCTTCATCTCCATTGGATCAGCGGAGAGGGTGGATACATAACTGCGGTGAAAAGGTTCGTAATAATCGCCCTGTTGATCCTGGGCATAGCCATCATCAACTTCGTTAACCTGATGACGGCTCGCTCCGGGAGACGGGCAAGAGAGGTGGGACTGCGAAAGGTGGTGGGTGCTAGCCGAAAAGAACTCATCAAGCAGTTTTTCGGCGAATCCATCATGCATGCGCTGGTAGCCGGCCTCATCGGTTTGCTTCTGGTTGAGTTGCTTCTTGTTCCCTTTTGCCACCTGATGGGTGAATCTCTCTCTTTCGATCTTTTTAATGACGTCACTGTCATCATGGGGGTAATCTCCATTGCCATTGTGACCGGCATCCTGGCAGGCAGCTATCCGGCCTTGTTGCTTTCGGCATTCAAACCAGTCAAAACGCTCAAGGGCTCAGAAGTGGGTGAAGGCAAACGTCCCTGGCCTCGGAGAATTCTGGTGGTGTGTCAGTTTGCTGTCTCTTTGGTCCTGATCATAAGCACCTTAGTGATTTACAGGCAGCACAATTACATGGAAAACAAGGACGTCGGTTTTGACAGAGAAAACTTGGTCTATTTGCCAATGTACGCGGAGGTTCAGCGCAACTTCGAGGCCATGAAAGCCAAGCTTCTGGCCAACCCGTATTTTTTGTCGGTGACCAAGTCCACCCACTCCCCCTCCGGTATATACTGGAACGGCGAGGACTGGGAGTGGGAGGGTAGGGATCCCAACGTCAACCCGCTGGTGACTTACCTGGGGGTGGGCTATGATTACCTCAAGACATTAGGCATGGAGATGGCCGAAGGTGATTTCTACTCCCCGGAGATCTCTGCTGGCCGAAGGGATGTTGTCGTCATAAATGAAGCCTTTGCCCAAATCATGGGATTTGAATCGTCCGTGGGCAGGAGACTATCGCAATATGGCAATGATTATGTGGTGTTGGGAGTCGTCAAAGACTTTCATTTCAAGCCGGTGGATCAGACGGTCGGCCCGCTGGTCATCTATTTGGAGCCTGAACGTACCAACTGGAAGCTTTTTGCCAGAATCGATCCTCTACGTACTCATGAAGCCATAGAATATCTGGGCACATTCTGGAATGACTTCGGTGCCGGGTACCCCTTTGAGTATCACTTCCTGGATGACGATTTCGAATACTTCTACTACGGGGAGAGAGTTGCTAGAGATACGCTATTGTATTTCGCCATTATCGCCATAGCCATCTCCTGTATGGGGCTTTTCGGATTGGCCTGTTTCATGGCCGAGCGGCGAACCAAGGAGATAGGCATCCGCAAGGTCCTGGGAGCCACGGTGCCAGGCATAGCAAAACTTCTGTCCAAGGAATTCCTGCTGTTGGTTCTGGTGGCCAACCTCATCTCCGCGCCGGTGGCCTATTATCTTATGAGCAATTGGCTGCAGGATTATCCGTATCGAGTCGAGATGAACCCAGTGCTCTTTGTGATCGCCGCTGCTCTCACGGTGGGAATCGCCATTGTCACGGTCAGCTATCAGTCCATCAGGGCCGCTCTCACCAATCCAGTGGAGACGTTGAGATATGAATAGCGCATACAAGGACCAATTCCTTGAGGTATTGGGTCATGTTTAGAAACTATCTGAAAGTCGCTTTAAGGAACATCATCAGACACAAGGGGTACTCGATCATCAATGTCGCCGGACTGGCCATCGGGATGGCATGTGCCATTCTCATACTTCTGTGGATTCAGGATGAGCTGAGCTACGACAGATTCCACCAAAACGCAGATCGGCTTCATCTGATCGCTTTGACCCAGAAGCTGGAAACCGGTCAACAGACCATACCGACCCAGCAAGCACCGCTGGGTCCCCTGCTGAAAGAGAACATCCCGGAGATATCCGAGTATGCAAGGTTTCGCGAATACTTCTATACCTTGGCATACGACAAAAACACATTCCAGGAAGAGATATACTTTGTCGATCCGTCGTTTCTCACCATGTTCAGCTTTCCTTTGAATCAGGGCGATCCTGCCACGGCCCTTGATGATCCGCACTCCATTCTGCTTACCGAAACTATGGCACGGAAGTATTTTGGTCAGAATCAGCTGGTCGGCAAGGTGCTGAGACTTAACGAGCAGGTCGAGCTAACGGTCACTGGGATCATGCAGGACGTTCCCCATAACTCCACCCTCCAATTCGAGTGCCTGGCGCCATTTGGGCTTCTCAGGGAGTTGGGTTTTGACATCGACGAATGGCTGGGCAACGACTATGTCACCTTTGTGCTTCTTGAGGAACCGGCGTCTTACCAACAGGTAGGAGAGAAGATAGATTTCTTCTGCAGCGATCTCTACAAGCAGGAGAAGGGAACTGCGGAATGTCCACACACTATGTTCCTCCATCCGGTGACTAAAGCGCACCTCTATCCGCTGGGCTGGGCCGGTGGAAGAATTGACTATGTGTATATCTTTGCGCTTGCCGCAGCCATGATCTTAATCATCGCATGCATGAACTTCATCAATATCTCCACGGCGAGGTCGGTGAACCGGGCCAAGGAAATTTGCCTGCGAAAGGTGGTTGGAGCGAATCGGGCACAACTTGGCAAGCAGCTTCTTGGAGAATCAATCCTGTTATCTCTGATTGCAGCTGCGGCCGCGGTGGCGTTTGCCGAATTCTTGCTGCCGGTCTTCAACTACCGGGCGGGCAAGGAGCTTTCCTTAGTCTATTCGAATCCTGTGCTCATCGTCGGCCTGCTGGCGATAGTCATATTGACGGGTGTCCTCTCCGGAATGTTTCCAGCCATATATCTCTCAGCCTTCCAGCCGGTGAAGGTCTTGAAAGGTCATCTGAAATCAGGCAGAGGTGCTCTTCAGCTAAGACGCATCTTGGTGGTGTTCCAGTTTGCACTCTCCCTGGTTTTGATTATAGCAACGATTGTGATCTCCAGCCAAATAACGTACATCAACAACAAAGACTTGGGGTTGAATAAGGAGAATGTCCTCTACCTGCTTGCTTCCCAGGGAATCAAAGAATACTACACCACCTTCAAAGAGGAATTGGAGAAAAATCCAAAAGTCATCTGCGTCACCGCTGCTGCTCAAGGGATAACGCACATCAACAGCTCGCTGGGCAACAACTGGGACTTCGACGGAAGGGATCCAAATCAAAGGCTGGAGATACATTTTGACTGGGTGTCGCTGGACTATGCTGAAACCTTTGGCCTGGAGATGGCTGAAGGCCGGTTCTACTCGGAGGAGTTTCCGTCTGAGATGGTCGACGGGATCGTGCTGAACGAAAAGGCGGTTGAGCTGATGGGAATAAAAGATCCCATCGGGAAGAGATTCAGCTACTGGGGCAATGACAAAAGAATCATCGGAGTGGTGAAGGATTTCCATTTAGAGCCGCTGTATGAAACCCTAAAGCCGATGATCTTGATCTACCACGATTTCATCAACTACGTCTATATCCGGATTGCGCCTGATGGCGCTTCGCAGGCCTTGAGTTACATCGAAACCGTATACAAGCGACTGGAACCTGCTGGGACGTTTCAGTACGGTTTTCTGGATGATCGCTACAAGAGGGAATATCGAGCTGAACTGCGACTGGCCAGTCTTTCAAGGTATGGAACCGCCCTGGCCATTTTCATCGCGTGTCTGGGTTTGTTCGGCCTGGCGTCTTTTATGGCTGAGCAACGCACCAAGGAAATAGGAATCCGAAAAGTGCTGGGTGCCTCGGTGACCAGTATAATTCGAATGATGTCCAAGGAGTTTGTTATGCTGGTTGTGGTCGCGATTCTGATCGCATCTCCTCTCGCATACCTAGCCATGAACAGGTGGCTTGAGCATTTCGCCTACCGAACGAGCTTGGGGTGGTGGGTCTTCGTAGCGGGAGGTCTCCTGGCGCTTTTGATTACGCTAATGACCGTAAGCTTTCAGGCAGTGAAAGCTGCCCTAACCAATCCAGTGGAGACGTTGCGATATGAGTGAACAGAATCTTAATCTAAAGGAAAAAGGCTCTCGGGAGCCGAAGACTAAAACCGGAGTCGCTCCGATGATAAGAACGACCAACATCACTAAATGGTATCCTTCTGGGTTCGGAAAGATCTTCGTGCTGCGCAATATTGATCTGGAGGTGAACGAGGGGGAGTTCATCACCATCATGGGTCCCTCGGGAGCAGGCAAGACAACCCTTCTCAACATCATCGGGATGCTCGATGAGGCGTCTGAGGGAACTTATTGCTTTCTGGATCAGGAGGTTCATAAGCTGAACGAGAGGAAACGGTCTGAGTTGTACAAACAGCACATCGGCTTCATCTTCCAAAGCTATCATCTGATCGATGATCTGACCGTGTACGAAAATCTGGAGACACCTCTTTTGTACAAGAAAATCAAGGCAGCAGAACGGAAAAGCATGGTCTGTGACACCCTGGACAGGTTTCAGATAGTGGGGAAGAAAGGCCTGTTCCCCAGCCAGCTCTCCGGAGGACAGCAGCAGCTGGTGGGAGTAGCTCGGGCGGTCATTGCCAGGCCCAGATTGCTTCTGGCGGACGAGCCGACCGGGAACCTGCATTCCAGCCAGGGAGAGGAGATCATGCAATTGCTTAGCAAGTTGAACAAGGAAGGGACCACGATCATTCAAGTCACCCATTCTGAGAAGAACGCATCATACGGCAATCGCATAATCTATCTTAAAGATGGATGGATCGTGGACAAGCTGTGAGGAGATCCGATTATGATACGCAACTACCTGAGAGTGGCTCTGAGGCACACCGCAAGGAACAAGGCCTATTCTCTGATCAACATCGTCGGTTTGGCCATCGGTATGGCCTGTTGTATCCTGATCGCTAACTATGTTCTATATGAACTGAACTATGACAACTACCACCTCGACGGTAACCGCATATTTCGGGTGGCGCAGGACGGCCAATCCCAGAATGAGAGAAGAATTGCGGCGGTGACTTCCGCGCCCATGGCTCCTGCGCTTAAAGAAGATTATCCTCAGATAGAGTACGCTGCCCGAACGATGCCGGTGGGAAACCTGCTGGTCAAGCGGGATGAGAAGGTCTTCTACGAAGAGCACAGTTGGTTTGCGGAGACCGATCTCCCCCGAATTCTAACCATCTCTTTACTCGAAGGCGATTCCCAGACCGCGCTGGAGAGGCCGATGACCGTGGTTGTATCTCAACGCGTCGCCGAGAAGTACTTCGGAGACGAACACCCTCTGGGCCAAATCTTAAATATTCAAGGACTTGACTGTGAGGTCACCGGAGTGGCAGCCAACTGTCCGGAGAACAGCCACTTTAAACACGAAATACTCCTATCCTTCAGCACACTCGAGGCCTTGGAATATGGTGGTCTTAACGAGTGGTTCCTGGGCAATTTCTACACCTATGTGAAGCTGGCTCCAAACACGGACCTAGTTAACTTCTCGGAGCAGTTGAAGGGTTTCGCGGAGAGGCACGTGGGCAAAGAGCTGAAAGCATCGGGCGAGACGCTGATTCTCTTCCTCCAGCCGGTCGGCAGCATACACCTGCATTCACACCTGATCGGTGAGACGGAACCACCGGGCAGCCCGCTTTATCTGTACATCTTCTGTACCGTGGGTTTTTTCATCCTGCTTTTGGCCTGCATCAATTTTGCCAACCTGACCACCGCGCGATTTGCCGGCAGGGCCAGGGAAGTCGGCCTGAGGAAGGCGGTGGGTGCCGGGCGATTCCGCTTGGCAGCCCAGTTCCTCTCGGAGTCGGTAGTCTTATCCAGTCTGTCTCTGCTGGTGGCTCTGGTGTTGGTGGAACTGGTCTCACCCTTGTTTAATCAACTTACCGGCATCGGTTTTCATGTCGGCAACCTGATTGAGCCCGGATGGCTGCTGTCTTTAATCGGCCTGGCCATCGTCGTGGGAATAGCCTCCGGAAGCTATCCCGCCTTTTTCCTGTCGGCCTTTCGTCCTGCGGACATCCTGCGAGGGACATCCGGTTCAGGCGGTCGGGGTACCACCTTGAGAAAGGTATTGGTGGTGGGACAGTTTTCCGTCTCCATCATCCTGGTGATCGGGACTCTGCTGGCATATCAACAGATATATTTCATGAAGAACAAGGACCTGGGCTTCGACAAAGAGCAGAAGCTGGTGATCCGCCTGGGCCTCGCGGCCAGAGCCATAGACAGTTATGAGTCAATCAAGACGGAGTTTCGCAGGCACACGGGTGTGGCTGGTGCCACCGCCTCCGCACAGTTGCCGGGCCAACATCTGTCTTGCTGGACCACCAAGCTGGCCACGGAAAGCGACGAGAAGTTGCGGGCCATGAACTACATGTATGTGGATCACGATTTCATCCCCCAATACGGAATGGAAGTTCTCGCCGGCAGCGCCTTCGGAAAGCAGAATGATGACGATCTTAAGGGAGGCTATATCATTAACCAGACCGCCATGGAGCAATGGGGCTTCTCCTCACCCCAGGAGGCAGTCGGCAAGCGGCTGGTGGGCTGTTACGACGAGAAGGAGATGGAGATCATCGGCGTGGTGAGAGATTTCCACTACCGGGGATTACAATCCCTGGTGGAGCCTTTGGTGATGCTCTATCGACCCCGCATGTTTCGGAACCTGACGCTTACCGTGAGAACTGAAGGCGCAGAGCAGGTTGTTGCTTTCGTCAAGGAGAAATGGCAGGAGCTTTTTCCGGAGTATCCGTTCGACTACTATTTCCTCGACGCATCTTTCGACCGGCAGTACCGGGCCGAAGAGAGGGTGGGCAAGATATTCGCCGTTTTCACCTTTCTGGGGCTCTTCATCGCCTGTCTGGGACTTCTGGCACTGGCCTCCTACGCGGCGGAAAGACGAACCAAGGAGATCGGGATACGGAAGGTGCTGGGCGCTTCGGTGGGCAGCATCGTGGGACTTCTATCCAGAGAGTTTCTGTTTTTAGTCGCCATTGCGAACCTCATCGCCTGGCCTGTTGCCTACTATGCCATGAGCCGCTGGCTGCAGGAGTTCGCTTATCGCATAAGCATAGGCCTGAGAACTTTTCTTCTGGCGGCGCTATTTACCCTGATTATCACTCTGATCACCGTAAGCTCCCAAGCAATAAGAGCAGCGCTTGCCAATCCGGTTGACACATTGAGATACGAATAATCGATTTGTCGAGATAACCTTTAAGTGAGGTGGAAGGGAGATGTTGAAAAACTACCTCAAGGTTGCGATAAGAAACCTTGTCAGGCACAAGGGCTATTCGCTGATCAGCATCGTGGGCCTGGCCATTGGGCTGGCCGTATGCATTCTGATCTTCCAGTACGTCCGCATGGAACTAACCTTTGATGCGTTTCACGACAATTCAGATGACATTTACAGATTTGTCGGCTCTTTCCAGGAGGAGACCGGTGAGTGGGATTATTCCGCTCTCTCGCCGATTCCGCTGGGGCCTGCCTTAGCAGACCAGTACCCTGAAGTGATTCGCTTTAGTCGCTTCCTGAACCGAACCACGGTGGTGAAGAGCAATGGCATGGTGTTCAACGAACTCCTGCTCTTCTCCGATCCTGACGTACTCTCCATGTTCTCCTTCGATATGCTGAAGGGCAACCCGAGTGTGGCACTGGAGGATAAGCATTCCGTGATATTGAGCGAAGCCGCAGCAGAGAAGTACTTTGCAGATAGTGACCCAATGGGCAAAGCCCTTTCCATCAGGGGAGGGGATGATTTCGTTGACTTCGTGGTCACGGGCGTGGTCAAGAAAGTCCCACACAATTCCACCATCAAGTTCGATTTCCTTCTGCCTTATACTGCTATCCTGGATGACCTCAGTCCGCAACTGAAGGACAACTGGGGAGCGCTCACCACACGGACATACGTTCAGGTGGCCAAGGGTACCTCTCCCTCATTGCTGGAGCAAAAGCTGCCCGGATTCCTGGACACGCATCTCAGACCCATTTTCGGTGACGATCTGGATCGGGCCCGGTTCCATCTCCAGCCGCTTGAGGACATCCATCTGAATCCGCACATAAGTCACAGGTTTGAACCGACCAACAACCCCATATATCTATACATGCTTCTGGGGATTGGGATCTTCATACTGGTCTTAGCCTGCATTAACGTTACCAACCTCGCCGCAGGTCAGGCTTCGACTCGTCTCAGAGAAATCGGAACTCGAAAGATCGTGGGCGCCGGACGCAAGCAACTGATGGGGCAGTTTCTGGGAGAGTCGCTGGCTCTCAGTATTGTTGCCTTGTGCATCGCCCTGGTGTTGGCGGAGGTTCTTGTGCCTGTTTTCAACGGACTGGCAAACACCGAGCTCTCCATCGACATCTTAGGAAACTGGACCATCCTGCCGACACTGCTGGCTCTTTTACTGCTGGTGAGTGTTGCTGCCGGAGGCTATCCCGCGCTTTATCTGTCACGATTCAACCCTGCGGAGATCATAAAAGGATCGGTCAGAGTGGGCAAACCAAGCGTCTTCAACCGTTCGCTGGTGGTCCTTCAGTTTTCGCTTTCCATATTCTTCGTAATCTGCACTCTGCTGATGTCGCGTCAGTTGAACCACATGAAGAACATGAACCTGGGTTTCGAAGACGACCAGGTGGTGGTCATCAAGACTGGAACTGCTGATGGCGAACAGGCGCTGGGACTTTTGAGAAACGAACTGAGATCTCATCCTTCGATAAAGAGCATGGCCGGTTCCGGCGAATCGCTGGGCAGAGTCAGCACACACACGGCCACTGTCGCAGAGTGCGGTGACGTGGATGCTAGCTGCCATGTATTTAGAGTCGATGAGAACTACCTGCATACCATGGGGATGGAAGTTCTGCAGGGTCGGAATCTCTCTGCGGATTTTCCAGCAGACCCCAGGCACTCCGTCTTGGTGAACGAGTCTTTCGTCGACAAATTCGGTTTGCAGTCGCCGCTGGGCAAAAAGGTGAAAGTCCCGCTCAGAGCGCTGGAAGATAACATTGGCACAATAGTAGGAGTGGTTCGGGATTTTAATTATCTTTCGCCACACACCGGTGTTGAGCCTGCGGTATTGCACATGTCGCCGAGATACCCTATCTCATACATTGCGGTAAAGATCAGTCCGGAGGATGTCCAGCAGACAATCGGGGTGCTCCGGGACACCTGGTCGAAGATTGCCCCGGACCTGCCTTTTGAATACTACTTCCTGGATGAGGATTTCAACCGTCAGTACGCCACAGAGGAGAGATGGAGCAGCATTTTCGGCTACTCATCCTTCTTCGCCATATTTATCGCCTCCCTGGGTCTGTTGGGCATTACAAGCCTTGCTGTGGGCCGCAGGACAAAAGAAATCGGCATCAGAAAGGTTCTCGGCGCAACAGCGGCTGGACTAGTCCGATTGATCTCAAAGGAGTTTTTGCTGCTGGTTCTGATTGCCAATGTAATCGCTTGGCCAGTGGCCTACTATGCCGCGAGCCGGTGGCTGGAAAACTATGCCTATAGGATAAACGTCGGGTGGGGGACGTTTGTTCTGGCGGGCGCCCTGGCGTTGCTGATTGCACTGATAACGGTGAGCTCTCAAGCGGTGAAGGCGGCCTTGAGCAATCCGGTTAATACTTTAAGATATGAATAGATGGGGGGATTATTTGATCCAAAATTACGTAAAAGTCGCCCGTCGCTGCCCAAATCAGCACAAGAGTGGTCAACGAGGACGTTCCCAGAGAGCTTAATCAAGGTCGGAGCCAGAGTTGCTCGTCATGCCCGTTATGTGATATTTTTGATGGCGGAGGTTTTGGTATCGAGATCGTTGTTCCATGAAATCCTCATGCGGATTGGCCGCTTGAAACCAGTTCCCGTTAGTATAAGTGAGTCTTTCTTAAATAAGCCGCAATAAAATGAAAAAGTTAGTGATAGAAAGATGGATAAATGTGATGTTTTCTCTTCAAGTTTACAGAAGTTTGGCATCTCTAGAGTGATTTCCAGTGGCTAAAATGATTTAATCCTTTTATTGTATGGTTTCTTGTTTCTAAAGAATATAAGAGACAATCGACACCAGCTTTTTAAATCTCATATTTGCAACTTGAATACGAAAGACCCGTATAAGTAGATGTGGCAAGTTACTGAAAGACATCGTCTTCTGTGGGGACAGAGAGCGAGAGTCTGCCCAGAAACTGTCTCAGGAAGACTGGCAACGGCAAAAGGCCGTGATTTTTGTGTTCAGAGAAGCGATCACTCGGGGAAACGAGTGGACTCTTGACAATTAGAAGAGATTTCTGAACTATTCAGATGTTGAAAGGGATTAGTTGTGTTTTTGAGACTCTTATATGGGAAATCTCGGATAGATAGACGACGGGGTCATCTTTGGCTCCTTCCTGCTTCCCTGACAAACCGGAGCGGAGGGGTCCGTATGGCGGTTGTCGTCGTCCACACGTTGCTCTGGCTATGTATCGTCCCTGGAAGCACGCTGAGCACCGAGAACACCCTCCCGGTTTCAAACGCGGGCAACTCTTCGGAGGCGTCGAGCGCTCGGGCGGTTGTCAGTCCAAATCACCACGATCTGATTCGGTGGATTGACCTTGACGAAGGAGGCCCCTTTACCTACAACGAATGGAAGGCCGGCCGGGATGCCCCGGAGCCGCTTCAATCCGAGCATGTGCACTCCCAGTATCCTCTGGGCTCCGTTCGGAGCAGTTCCCGGGTAGCCGTGATGGTGAATGCTGACCTCTGGGAACCTCTCGAGGCCAGTCTGGAGCTTCATGCGCTTGATCTGGCCGGTGAGGGCTTCGGCGTTGACATCTATACCGTATCGGGTGGAATCCCGGAACAGATGCGCGGTTTATTGCAGCTTCTGTACGCGGAGGGGTTGAAAGGTGCCATCTTTGTCGGCGATCTACCGATCGCCTGGTATGAGACGGACGGTTGTTATGATCCGCCCTATCCTTTTCACCTTGAATTCCCCTGCGATTTCTTCTATATGGATATGAACGGCGTGTTTCAAGATACGGACGTCGACGGTCTATATGATCTTCACACCGGCAATAGGGCTCCTGAGATTTGGATCGGACGACTAACCGCCTCGCCATTGATTGCAAGCGGCTTGTCCGAAATTGAACTGCTCGAGAATTACTTTCGCAAGAATCACTTATACCGGAGTAGCCTGGCGCCATTGGCGCATCGGGGGCTGGCCTATCTCGACGACGACTGTGTTTTCCTGACCTATAGTTTGAATATCCTCCAGTCTGAATTCATTGGGGGATGTACGGCCGTAAATGATCCCTGGACAACCTGGGATGCCCACTACGAAAACACTCTGACCGAGCCTCACGAATTAATTCAATTGTATGCTCATTCCAACCCGGTGCATCACGGCTTCACAAATCCCGCCGGCCAGTGGAGTTATACCGAAAGCTGGGAAATACCCGCCATCGATCCGAGTGCCTATTTCTACATCCTGTGTGCCTGCTCCAATGCCAGGTATACTACTTCCGATTACATGGCTGGATGGTATATTTTCAGCCCGAGTTATGGCTTGGCGGCTATTGGAAACACAACTTTGGGGGCCATGATATACTGTCACGACTTTTATCCATCCCTGGGCTATCAAAAGCCGATTGGCGAAGCATATATTGACTGGTTTCTGGCTCAGGCGGCAGGCGGTTTTTGGAGGTGGGAAGAATGTTACTATTACGGATTGACACTATTGGGCGATCCAACATTGAGAATACAGGAAAAATCGAATTCGAGGATGATACAATATGATAACGAGTGGGGAGGCTCCAGCGTCTGCCTTCCGAACAGCGATGGCACGGATCTTTTCAACACCCGATTCACCGCTAACAAGTCTTGCTCGCTACCAGCAGTTTTGATGCTGGCCAATCCATGGAGCGGAGCACCGACCTGTCGAATCTACGTCTGGGACAGTGATGGGACGTTTCCGACAGACAAAATAGATTCAATTGATGTCCAGTTGAATCCTGCCAACATAGGCCGCTGGTCCTGGGTTGATGTGTCCGAACTGGGACTGCAGTTCTCAGAAGGGGAGGATTTCCACG
>Ga0209427_10003847_pt1 | contig 17528 bp, 11 predicted proteins | sample DeeMarSWOR136_30_FD_187465 | JGI IMG/M metagenome (GOLD analysis project Ga0209427, IMG submission 187465) | Marine sediment microbial communities from White Oak River estuary, North Carolina - WOR-1-36_30 (SPAdes) (version 2) | ecosystem: Environmental > Aquatic > Marine > Intertidal zone >...
TCGTGACAGCGGGATCCTCCATACCCTGCTTCAGCTCCCCACTCTGATAGATCTGCAAGGGCATCCGAAGCTTGGCTCATCGTGGGAGGGTTTTGCCCTAGAGCACGTCATCAATGCTTTGGAAACCCGTGATGCATACTTCTGGGCAACCCATGCCGGAGTTGAATTGGATCTGCTGGTGATGGTCAGGGGTAAACGCTATGGTTTTGAATTTAAATATGCCGATGCCCCGGGCCGGAGCCGTTCCATGCACGCTGCCGTCGAAGACCTCGGGCTGGAGCACTTGTGGCTGATCTATCCGGGCCAACAAGAATACGCCCTCGACCGCAGGATTTCGGTCATCCCCATAGACGCAGTTTTGAGCCTGGCTCACGGTATAACCTAAGACGTTTTGTGTTAAGCACAAAAGTTTTAACTGAAAATCCCCGTGTCGGTGGTTCGATTCCGCCTCCCGGCACCTTTTACCGCCACAATTTGAGAAAGTCAATCAGTAACGGGCAGGGCTAGAGATGGCCCTGCCTTTTTTCTTGTTAACGCCGTTATACTCTGATACCATAGGTCCATGAGGTAGCTTAAGGGGAAAATAATCCTACCCATTCTCGTCCATTGCAGTAGCTGATGGTAACATTCTCTCAGTGATGCGGGAAGGCAAGGCTGTCAAAGTGCAGCTGCACGGAATAGATTGCCCGGAGAAAAAACAGCCCTATGGCACAAAGGCCAAGCGATTCACTTCAGACAGGGCATTTCGCAATGAAGTCGAGGTCCGGATCAAGGACACAGACAGATATGGGAGAATTGTGAGCGTGGTTATTCTTTCGGATGGTAAAAATCTAAACTGGGAGATCGTAGGCGCGGGGATGGCATGGTGGTACCGCAGGTACGCACCGGATGATGGGATGTTGGAGAGGCTGGAAGCTGGGGCTAGGGCGGAAAAGAGAGGTCTATGGGCGGACAAAAATCCCATACCACCCTGGGAATGGCGGAAAATGCAACGTGGGGGGCCGTAAGAGATAGATTACACGTTCAGTTGCACCGGAAGGAACGATGAGAACTACATAAATAAGTTGGGGATGGGGAATGGAAGAGAAAGATAGTTCAGTTGCCGAGCCAGAGGAGGAAGAGTCTGCCCAGCCTGGCCTTCGGAAATTCACTCCAGAAGAATTGAAAAGCGTTCTGGAGGAACATGAAAAGTGGTTGGTTTCGGAGGGAAAAGAAGGGACGAAAGCCAACCTTCTGGGAGCCAACCTCAGTGAAGCCAACCTTCGGAAAACTAACCTCGGGAAAGCCAACCTTGAGGGAGTCGATTTGGGCGGATCGGATCTCCGGGAAGCTTTCTTACAAGACGCTGATCTCAATGGTGTAAAAGGCCTTCAGGGTGGACAACTGGCTGGTGCGGATGTATCCGGAGCAAAGTTACCTGAGGATGTTGCTAAGTTTGAGGACGGGCTCAAGGTAGTCGAGGAAGCATCGAGAAATGCCCGAAAGCTGTTCTTTGCAATGCTGTCGGCATGTGCTTACGCCTTGCTAACCATAGCGACAACGACCGACGTCCTGCTCCTGACCAATTCCCGCTCATCGCCGCTTCCTATCATCCGCACCGAGATTCCGATCGTCTGGTTTTACATCGCGGCACCCCTGGTACTGCTCTGTCTGTACTTTTACTTTCACCTTTATATGCAGCGCCTGTGGGAAGGGTTGACTTTACTGCCTGCGGTTTTCCCCGACGGAAGACCCTTGGACCAAAAGGCCTACCCTTGGCTGCTGACAGGCCTCGTGCGTGCTCATGTGCTCCACTTAAGAAAACGCCGCCCGCCTTTGTCTCGCTTCCAAGAATGGATCTCCGTTGCCCTTGCTTGGTGGTTCATGCCCGCAACGCTGATTTGCTTTTGGCTGAGATATATACCTAGGCAGGATTGGTTCGGGACCACATTGCACATTGGGCTATTGGTCACGGCCGTTTGGGCGGGAGTGTTATTTTATCGGCTTGCAATTGGCACACTGCGATGGGACGAAATCGAACTGTCCTTGTGGAAGAAACCATTCAAGAAAGTAATGACTTACAAACGTGGTGTGCTGGCGGGCAGCCTAGGTATGATTGTCCTATTACTCTCTCTGGGAACAGTAAATGGTGTTCGTGGAACAGATGACGCTGGTACGCTTAAATTCCAATTTAATGAAGTCAGGACATGGGTGCCACATGTTTTAGAGCGCATTGGTTTCAGTCCTTTTGCCAATTTCTCGGAGAAGGATGTATCAACCAAGCCGCCAAATTGGTCAGGAAAAGAAGAAGAGAGTCCCCTAGTGAAAGGTGCTCCCCTGAGAGGGCGGAACCTTCGATATGCCTATGCTCGCCGAGCCTTTTTAGTCAACGCCAACCTCGAGAAGGCCGATCTCCGTGGAGCCATCCTCTGGGGCGCTAACCTTGAGAAAGCCAACCTCAGGGGAGCTAACCTTCAGGGAGCCGACCTCTATTTGGCTTACCTTCAGAAAGCCAACCTCTGGGGAGCTGACCTTCAGGGAGCCAACCTCTGGGGAGCCGACCTTAAGGAAGCGGAGGGGTTAGATGCTAAACAGCTTTCAGAAGTCAAAACGCTTTATCTGGCTACTGGCCTCGATTCAAAACTAAAAGAGCAAATAAAGAAAGAAGACCATGCTCATCTTTTTGATAAGCCGAAGGAGGACTAATGGCAATACCACTCGACCCAAAAGAAATCGTCACCGTCCAAGAACTGGCAATCTCAAATATGCTTGAGCTATAGACATTGAGACAGTTGCTACTCGAGAAGGGGATAATAACGAAGGAGGAGTTTATCACGAGGTATAAGGGGCGAGATAAGGAAATGAAGCAGAAAAGGACGAAATAACAGATATGTCCTTTGTTAGCGATATGAACTAGTTAGACGACATTTTATCTACTATGGGGAGACTCTAAATGAATACAACCGTTCTGATCGTTGAGGTCCTTCTCATTGGATTCCAGGTACTGATCTGGATTTCGTTGTTCATTTTGAATATTTTTGGTTACCAATGGATAGATCCTTCTAAATTGACGGGATGGGCATCGCTTATCTCTCTAGGTCTTATAGGGGTTTCATATACATTTGGCATTATCTTTAATAGCCTCGTTGCTTCAGCATATTTGCCTTGGATGAAAAAATTGGTAAGCAAATGGAGGCAATCGTATTTTGCCACGTTTAAAAGAGACGATCTGAGCCTTATAAACACCAGACAAATGAGATTTTATGTCATGATGAAAAGTCCAGATGTATCTCATTACTTGCGAAGACAATTGCACCGTACGCAACTACTCAGGGGAACATCAGTAAACTTTTTTATTATAGGTATCTTGACATTTGTGTTCGTTGTTAAACAAGTTGGATTCTCTCTGCCCCTTTTGATATCCGTCATCTTAGTTTCAATTATTTCCACATTCCTTGCTATCTTTACATGGAGACGCTCTTTCCACAAATACATTTTTGAATTAATGGAGTCATATTATAGATTGAAAGTCGTTGAAACAGGGATTTCCGGAACTCAAAATAATGCTGAAAAGAGTAGTCACAATGATAAGAAACCACAAAAGGAATCCGAATAGTAACTCCAAGATTATAAGCCCGGTTCAATTGCCGACGAAGAAGGGGATAATAACGGAGGAGCAGCTTGTCGCTAAGTATACGAAGCGCGATAGCGAGATGGAGGGGAGAGGGGGAAGGTAATTCCTCAACAGGGGTGGATCAATTGGCACAGAAAGCAAAGGCCCCTGATTGGCTGATTGAAAATATCACTGAGGCTTCGAAAAAGGCCCGAAGGATTTATTTTGTAAGGGGCCAAGCATACCTAAAAAGGTATTGAGGTCGGGCCGAGCCATTGGTATTAAGTCGCCGTCAGTCAAGGAATGCAAAAACTGGAGGCGTGGCTCCGGAAGGACGGTACTCTCCAAGGAGCCGTGAAAACAATCGAACAAAGGCCGACGAGAAACCGAGACGGACCATATTTAATTTGTTATGCCTGACCCCATAGTATCGAGTTAACCTCCATTTTTAATCCCAGGGGCTACACGGCAAATTCCACAGGGCACACTCATAGGTCATAATACCCCCTCCGCCCCTCTGCTCTTGCCTGCTCATTACCTTTTCTGCATGAGAAAGTAGTTTGTTAGATGCTTGCTTCCAGGCTTACCCACCTCAATCAGGCCTGACTCCAGCTTCCTGAAAAAAGGCTCGAACAGCTCTTCTAGTTCCTTTTCCGACGAATAGTACAATAAGGTTTTCAAGGGAGTGGTCCTGTACTTGCCCCCGCCCCACTCCGGGCTCTTTTCATTAAAGCAGACGGAGAGATAGTTTCCTCCCGCTCTAAGAAGCCTGTGCACAACCTCCACATATCCTGGTCTTTCTTCGGGCATGATGTGGTGAAGAAGCTCCCAGTCATAGGCGAAATCAAATGCTTCCTTCATGCTCAAATCCAGGACATCGGAGACCAGAAAATCGCATTCAACCCCTTTCTCTCTTGCTTTCATTTTTGCATACTCTATGGCTTTCTCTGAGAAATCCACGCCTGTCACATCAAACCCCAGAGAGGCGAGGTAAACAGCATAGTTCCCGGTTCCGCAGCCAAGGTCTATCGCCTTGCAGGGCTTGACCTTTCGAGACGCAACCAGCTCCACCAGTTGCGGCGGTGGCCCCTCTATGTTCCACGGAATCTTTTCCGGGGGTAGCCTGCGGTAGATTCTCTCAAGCAACGCTCTGGACATAGCGCTCTTAGCATTCCTTCTTTTCAAACAATTGTCAATTCCGATGGGTACCTATGAGTGTATGGGGCCGACGGCGTTCTGGATGCCGGGTTGCCCCTTCTGTGCCTATTGAGCTATGTCCTCTCTATTTGACCGGAAAGATGAGCCATACTGAGATTGATCGAAGGTTAGGCGGTCTCAATGTTTCTGCTTTGAGCCAGAACAGCAAGAGGTTGGAGGCAAAGATGCCGGATGAATTCCCCCGAAGCCTGATCGGGATCTTCGTAGATCCCATTCAAAGGCAATTCCACAATCGCCGAATCTTATTCCATCCCTACTCCTCGGCGCTCCTAGGGTTCGACGGCCCACCCCTTTTCTTGACCCTTCCTCTTCGTATGACCCCGACCCCATCAGGTGTCGATCAATTTCAGTGCCTATAGCATGTTGAAATAGAGGATCGAGGTCACAGGCGTACAATGGATATGATGCAGGGACAAACTCCCCAAGGTGATTAGGGCATGGCACGAAATCCTGGACAGGGTCAAAGGATTTGACTTTGTCTACCATTGTAGTATAAAGGAAAAGGGATCTCGATGGTTCATCGAGATTGATTGAGATAGGGAGTTGTTATTCTTCCCATTTGCTCAAACGGTTCTTGTCATTTGCCGGGATTGTCGGCATTGAGAAAGGAGACCATAAAATGAAAGGGCAGGCAGGACTTCTCAAAGTGATTATCATAGCCATAGTTATTCTCATCGGGCTGGGCATGTTAGGTTCGAGCCTCTATTCGGCCTGGCTTTGGTTTGGGAACCTTGGGTTTTCCTCAGTGTTTCTTACCATATTGATGTCAAAAATTCTGATTGGGCTGGCTGCCGCAGTGGTTTTTCTGCTGATCGTGGGAATCAATGCCTATGTTGCCCGACTCTCCGTGAAAAAGACCCATCCGGTAAGTGGTGGAGTGGGGGGAATTTCTGCAGAGGCTCTTCCCATCGGTGAAAAGGGTGTCCGCTGGGCAATTGGCGCCTTTCTCATCATTATTGCCCTGATGATAGGCAGCGCTGCCTCTGCGAAGTGGAGTATGATCCTACGGTATTTTCATCCCCAATCCTTCGGGATCTTTGATCCCATCTTCGCCCGGGATGTGGCATTGTATGTTTTTTCCCTGCCCTTCTACCTGTTCCTGAAGAACTGGCTCATGGGCTTTACCGTTTTTTCCGGGGTGGTTGCTATCCTGGTATATAGGATGGGAAACCTCATACACATGGAGGTGGGAACCATCCAGGCCCAGGACCAAAAGATACAACTCCCTACCAAACTGAGAATGGATCCCCCGGTGAGGAAGCACCTGTCCATTCTGGGGATGATTCTCATCGCCTTCTTGATATGGGGGTACTGGTTGAAACGTTACGAGCTTATGTACTCAACTGCGGGGCCGGCCTTTGGGGCGAGCTATACGGATATTCACGTGCAATTGGTCGCTTACTGGGTTCTGATGATCGTCCTTGGAGCTTTCGCCATCTGCCTGGCAATAAACATGGTCAGGCATAGGAGGGGTTTTCTCTTGGTTGGCCTGGCAGGAACCCTGGGAACCATGGTGGTGGCTGGCTCCATCATTCCGGCTATCGTGCAGAAGATCGTTGTGAAACCCAATGAACTCGATATGGAAAGGCCATACATCGCCTATAACATCGAAAATACTCGCAGGGCTTATAACCTGGATAGAATTCAGGAGAAGGATTTCGTCGTGGACGAGAATCTCACCATGGCCGACATCGTGAAAAACAGATTGACCATCGAAAATATTCGGATCTGGGACGAACGTCCTCTGAAGGAAACGTACCAGCAACTCCAGTCGATTCGGCTGTACTATGATTTTTCAGGTATCGATGTGGACCGCTATGTTCTCGATGGTCAGTACAGGCAGGTTACCCTCTCGGCCCGTGAGATCTCTGTGGATCAATTATCTCTCCAGGCGAGAACATGGGTAAACAGGCACCTCGTGTATACTCACGGCTATGGACTGGCTCTGAATCCTGTCAATCAGGTCACCCAGGAAGGGCTTCCAAATTTGTTGATCAAGGATCTCCCCCCCGTGACCCGGGGAATTGAAGTCAAACGCCCGGAGATCTATTATGGAGAAAAGACGAAAACCTATGCTATTGTGAGAACAAAGGAAAAAGAATTTGACTACCCCAAAGGAGACAGCAATGTCTATGCGACCTATCAGGGGGATGGAGGGGTTCTCATCAATTCCTTCCTGAGAAGGCTTCTCTTTGCGATCACTTTCAGGAGTACGGATATTCTCTTTACCGGTTATCTTACACCGCAAAGCCGGATCATGTTTCATCGGACCATCGACAAACGCGTGAAAAAGATTGCCCCTTTTCTCCAGTTCGACGGGGACCCTTATCTGGTCATTGTAGACGGCCAACTTTTTTGGATGGTAGATGCCTACACCACAACATCCATGTATCCCTATTCCTCCAGGATGTCGAAAAAATTTGGTTTGGGAATCAACTACATACGGAACTCGGTCAAAGCCGTTGTCAATGCCTACACGGGCAAGGTTGACTTCTATGTGATAGATGAGGCCGATCCGATCATTGGGAGTTTCATGGAGATCTTTCCAGATCTGTTTCGGCCCATTGATGAAATGCCCGAATCCCTAAAATCTCATATTCGCTACCCGAGAGACCTCTTTGATATTCAGGCGGCCATGTACCGATCTTACCATATGCAGGATGTGCAGGTTTTTTATAATCAAGAAGACCTCTGGGAGATTCCCAATGAATTGTACGCCGATACCCAGCAAGAGATGGTGCCTTATTACATCATCATCAAGCCGCCAGGCGAGGAGCGTGAGGAATTTCTCCTGATGCTCCCTTTTACCCCTTCAAAGAAGGCCAACATGATCGCCTGGCTTGCGGCGCGAAGCGATATGCCCAACTACGGGGATCTCTTGGTTTACAAGCTCCCAAAGGACAAGCTTGCTTTCGGCCCCATGCAGGTGGAAGCCCGGGTGGATCAACAGACTGATATTTCCCGTGAGTTGACCCTTTGGGGACAGAAGGGTTCGCGAGTTATTCGGGGGAACCTCATGGCAATCCCCATCGAGAAGTCCTTCCTCTATGTGGAGCCTGTCTACCTGCAGGCCAGCCAGGAATCAAAGCCACAGGTTGAAACTGCCCAAAGAACGGCAAGGCCCTCATTTCGCCGTTCGGAAGAGCCCGCTCGGAGCATTGCACTTCCCGAGTTGAAGCGGGTAATTGTGGCCTATGGAAACGAAGTGGTCATGAAAGAGGATCTGGCCAGCGCACTGGCCGCAATCTTTGGAGAAATAGAGCTTCCCAAAGAGGCCATGCCAATGCCAAGGGAAGTGGTGGAGAAGGGATCGATCCAGGATCTGGCCGTTTCTGTTCTGGACCAATACAAGACGGCTCAAAAATACCTGCAGACAGGGGACTGGGCGGGATATGGACAGGCACTCGACAAAATGGAGAGGATGTTGGAGGAGCTTGCTCGGGCAGCTCAAGGCGTCCCATCCGAAAGGTGATATCTCCATGGAAGCGTTGTATCATTGAAGAAAGAGGGGATAGGGCATCAGACCTTGAATTATCAGTTTTTATTTGGTTTTTTGGTTGTGGCCACAACGCGGCGGCGCAGTTTCCCCTCTCATTTGATCTGACTCCCAATAAGATCCTTCTCCTTTGGATGATGTTCCTGATAACCCCCGGGTCGATGGTTCGATTCCGCCTCCCGGCACCTCATTAAATACGACAATTATCCAGCCCTTTCGTACCCTTCCAGTACATCGGTCTTGGGTTTATAAACCTTTCCCTGTTATTTGCCAGCTTTATACCGAAGTAGGGGAATGCCGCCTTTTTGCGGACACATTCCTGATTTTCCTGGGAGCTGCACGCCAGATAGTCAGGGACGCCAAGAGTGCACAGCCCATCATGATGATAAAGACGGCAACGTAATTCCCGACTTGATCATGGAGAAAACCGGCAAACCATGCCCCCGAGGCCCCTCCCACCCCGTTGAGGAGTATGAGGGCTCCAAAGATACCACCATACGCATTTCCTTCGAAGAAATCCGCAGTGATGAGGGCGGGAAGTGCCGCCGCAGCCGCGTATCCCATGCCGAATGACACGCCATAGAAGTACGGAAGAGCGGGAGAAGGGTAGACGGAGAATACAATGAGGGAAATCATTCCACAAATCGCGCAGAAAATCCCTATGGTATAGGTTACCTCCCTACCGATCTTATCGGATAGCGTTCCCCACAGGATCTTTGCTCCCACGCTCGCGATGCCCACAATGCCGACGGTGTATGAGGCAAACAGGGTTTCCATCCCCTGATCGACGAAAAAGGCCACTTGGTGTGCTAAGATTGACTGCGTCGCGAAAGCCCCCAAAGGAAAGGAAATGCTAAGGAGCTGGAATTGTCTCGTGGCTATGGCCCTCCGGATTGTCCAAGGCCGGGAAGCCCATTCCTCATCTAAAGGCAAAGGGTCCTTTATTTCCGCACGAATAACCTCTTCGGAGAGGCTCGCATCACGAGGTGACGTTGTTCGTGCGGGTTTCCTCAGGAATGCGATCGCCATGGGAGCCACCACGAGGGGAATGAAGCATGCCATAATGCGATACGCCATCCGCCATCCTAATCCGCTGATAAGATGCTGGATCGAAGGAACACAGATGAAAATCCCAACTCCGACGCCCGAGGAAATGATACCTATAGCCAATCCCCTATTAGCCTTAAACCAATTCTGGATGATGGTGGTATTGGGTACCCACCCGATTGACCCTACCCCCGCGGCGGTGATGATGCCGAAAAAGACGTAGAAGTTCCACCACGTGCTAATCAAACTACACAGGGCGAGTCCCACCCCCAGGAGGAAAGACCCCAGCACGATTACACGTCTCGGGCCGAAGCGATCCGCCATCCTCCCGACCAAAGGACCCATACCGCTGTGGATGATTACAAAGAGGGAGAAGGCGCCCGCGGCTGTGGCGCGGCTCCAGCCAAACTCTTTCAAAAGAGCCACAAAAAAAACCGAAAACGAGTACCAGACCCCATACGCCAGAGCAAGGGTGATGAAACTGACGCCAACGATAACCCAACCAAAGTCAAAGGAAGCTTTTCCTTTCACAAACCACCTTTGTTGAAAAAGACGAGTTTGGTCCCAATCCCACGTATTTTTGAGACGATGATTGTCCTTCTTTTTATGAGATGTCAAGGGGTTTTCATCCTTGTTCTTAAGAAAATGAAGAAAATAAGAGATATTTCAAGGAAATCTGAGAATCCTTGAGATTTTCACATATGGAGACCCCATACCAAGGTTATTAACCGCCTTATTTGGATAAGGAATCAAAGAATGAGGGAAACATAGGACTCCCATGATCGGCTAAAACAAAGTTTTCATTTTGTCCTCATTTGTGGTATGAGAACGAGTAATGGAAAAGCCAAACTACCCTGAGAGCGAGCCCCGCTCGTTATCCGCCTGGGGGGTGTATCCGATGCGGTGGCGAAACATATTACCATTTTTTCTCATTTCTTTCCTCGTGACGCCCATGAGTTGTTCAAAACCCATTCTCAAGATGCCCAAACCCTTACCCCCTATTGTAAAACAATATAAGCATAAGATCATACGTGGAGATGTTCCCGGCATGCAAAAGACGGGGATCTATCTAGAAGAGGGGGATGTCTATTCCATTTTGGCAGCCGGGAGCATAGACCTAGGGCTGAGAAGTTACGACGTAATGCCAGGGGATGCCCGATTTTTAGGGAGAATCGACAAGAATCACCATTTCCCGGCAATATTCAGATTGCGTAATGCTGATATGCATACAGCTTACGATTCAGGGAAGCTCTATTTAGGTATCAAAGATGGACAGGTGAACCGTTTCGGGGAACCGTATCGACCAGAGCGTTACCGGGATAACACTGGCTCTCTCAGGGTGGATATTATCGTTTGGAAAAGAAAGGATTATGTTCAGATTGCGGGTTTTCTTGAGGAGATGAAACAAAAATATCCAGAAAACGTGGCCATTATTGATGCGCTCAATGATGCTAACAGACAAAAAGAGATATATCTTGCAAAGGCAAAAACATCAAAAGAGATAGAGGAGACCAAGAAGGAGATACAGAAACTGAAAGAAGAATCTGACTCGGGAACATATGATCTAGAAGCATATGATGCCATGACATATAAAGAGTTACACCTTGCCTCAACGAGGGAAGAAACCGAGAAGGAAAAGGATCGGCCAATCAAAACTGCCCCAGGGGAAAAACCCGCTCCTCGGGTCAAACCCCCGGCGACCGAGATGGAAAAGCATGAGAGGATCGCCCAACTCGAGGCAAAGCTGGCGAAACTCACGGAAGCGCTCGACCAACTGGAGGAAATGAAGAAGAAATTCGAGGAGGAGAGGAAGAGAACGAGCCTTCTCAGCAAGGAACTTGAGGAAAAAGAGAGGCGTGAAAAGGATCTCCTGAGCCGGCTGGAACATGCGGAGAAAATCCCGCCGGTCATCGTTGTTGCAGCGCCCAAGGATGGCATTGAGGTGGAGGTCGGCACCATTACCTTCTCGGGGGTGGCAGAGGATGACCTAGGCTTGGAAGGGCTTGACATGTTCATAAACGATATCCCCCTGCTCGCCAAAGCCAGCGGAGACATTAAGCTCTTCGGGACCAAACGTCCTGGGCGTCTCGAGTTCGCCGAGCGGATTTCCCTCCAGAGGGGGAAAAACGAAATCAGGATCCGTGCCATTGATACCGATGGTCTTACTGCCGAGAAGGTCCTGACCGTCCACTACCGTGAGATCCGGAAAAACGTGTGGGCCGTGGTGATTGGAATCGATCGTTACCAAAACACCCGTCATCTGAAATATGCTGTCAACGATGCCCAGGCCTTCTACGATCATCTGATACGCAACAATCGCATACCCGAGGAAAATGTTATCCTGATGGTTAACGAAAAGGCCGGGCTTACACGGTTGAGGAGCGTTCTGGGAACCCACCTCAAGAATAAGGCGGGTAAAGAAGACATGGTTATTATCTTTTTTGCCGGTCATGGGGCCTGCGAAAAGGATGTGACGAGCCCGGACAAAGACGGACTGGAGAAGTACATCCTCCCCTACGATGCTAACCCGAGGGACCTTTACGCTACGGCGCTTCCCATGAGCGAAGTCTCCCGCATCGTTAACCGCATAGGTTCGGAACGCCTCATTTTCATTGTCGATGCCTGCTACAGCGGCGCCAGTGGAGGTCGGACGATCAGTTTGACAGGGGTAAGGGCGAATATCTCTGAGGGCTTTCTAGACCGGATTGTCAGCGGAAAGGGGAGGGTTATCTTGACAGCCAGTGGGCCAAATGAGGTCAGCGGAGAGGATGACGAGTTGAAACACGGGGTGTTTACCTATTTCCTGCTGGAGGGGCTTCGAGGCAAAGCCGATACCGACAGGGACGGGATCATCACGGTGGATGAGGCATATCGGTATGTATCCAGGGAGGTACCCAGGGCGACCGGACAGGAACAACACCCCGTAAAAAAAGGAATCGTGGAGGGCCAGCTGATCTTGGGCGTCATTGAGTGACAATGGTGGTATGTGTTTGGAAAAGGCCAAAACATCCCTGAAGGAGGAGTGCCGAGGGTGGAGGTGAGATTTCCAGGCTGATCGATCCTCCCCATACCCCCTCTAACATTTGGCACTTCAATCAGTTTAACCATTATTCGATTGTGAAATATTTTCATATTACCATGAAAAAATTATCCGGATTTGATTGGAATTATCAGGAAGATATTCATTTTTTACCATAATTTCACCTAATTATGGATGTAAAGGCGATTTGGCATAAGATATGCTAGGGCAAAATGTCAAACACTGATTATCAGTGGAACACGGAGGGGCATCAACTCGTCGAATCATACGTGTCTTCGGATTCTCGGATCGGAATTCAAGGTGAAATTACGGAGGTAATGTGAATGACGAAAAAAAGGGCTATAGGGCTTGTCCTGCTCATCGTCGGGATAGTCATCCTGGTCGCTTCAGGGGCGGCCGATGCCATCGGGCTTGGGAACTCGCCTGGCTTCGGGTACAAGCAAATCGTGGGGATTGCTGCAGGGGCGTTCGCGGCAATCGCTGGAGCGATCGTAATCCGCTAAAGCTACTCAACCTCTGGAACAGGTCGGATTCGAGCAAGAATCTCGTCAGGCAGAGCGAGGCCTGCTTTGGGTTTCTTTTACCTTCCCCCACTACCCTCTATCGGCCTGCCCTGCTTGGTCAAGAACCAGTCAATCAACTCGCGCGCGATACTGATTTTGCCGGGGAGCGTGGGTAAATTGTCAGCCGTAAACCAGCCGGCATCTTCCATCTCCACCTCATCGAGGGAGATCTCGCCGCCGGCATAGGTCGCCGTAAACCCAATCATAAGGGAATGGGGAAAAGGCCAGGACTGACTGCCGAAATAGCGGAGGTCCTTGATGGCAATGCCCACCTCCTCCCGCACCTCGCGCACCACAGCGTCCTCCAGCGTTTCGCCCGGCTCCACAAACCCAGCGATCACGCTGTACAACCCGGGCGGAAAGTGGTGAGGTCGGGCCAGCAGCAGCTGCTGAGCGCGCTCGACCAGGACGATAATCGCGGGGGACAGACGGGGAAAGACCAGCAGACCACATTGGGAACATTCCTTGGCCCGTTCGGTGGCGTTATCGCCCATCCGACTTCCACATCGGCCGCAGAAACGGTTCCTCCTGTCCCAGTGAAGGATTTGTGCTGCACGGCCGGCCACCCAGAACAGGTCCTCATCAACACGACCATACACTTGACGTAAACCCTCAAAGCTCATTCCCGCTGGCGGAGCGGTCCCTTCGGCCAGGTCGACCGCATAACAGTGGCGTCCGGCGAGCTGGCCAAGGTAATGCCGACTCACGGCCGTCAATCCGAGCTCTGGAAACTCAGCAACACACGGGATGCTGATCGAAGATCCCTCCCTATGTACGAGAAGTTCATCCCCCCGGAAGGCGAACCACCAGGCAGGTTCCCTCTGTTCCGTTGGCGGCACAATACTCGAGACGAATGGTTTCCGCTTCTCCATGGGTGGTCCTCTCCCCCTTTCCAAGATTTTCCATCCCGGCTATGGCGCAATGAGCACCGTCAGCCTGGGACCCCTGATTTGTCATCCGCCGGGATGGATTCCTCCCGATTATCGAGCAAATTCCGGGACCTGTAAAGCCCTAAGATCCACGGGGAAAACGGGGACGTGTCATCCAGGACCTTTTAGAGAGCCGCTTATTCTGTTTTATTCATCAGAACATATGTTAGATTGTGATTGACAAGATCTCCCAAATCTGATAAGTGGATCTTGCTCTCCTACAAGGCTAAACCATCTTCTGGAAGGACCACAGAAGGGAAAGAGAGCTCAGATGGAACATGACTTCATCCAGTGCGACGTATTGATCATTGGCGGTGGTACGGCGGGCTTAAATGCCGCTATTGCTTCTGCTGAGAGGGGGGCTCGGGTAGTAGCTGTCGATAAAGGAAATATAGAGCGCAGCGGGGATATTGGCGGAGGGGTCGACCATTTCTTGGCCTACCTGGACCAAGAGGGGAGCTGGGACACCCGTGGGGGTTTCTTGGATTATGTTTGGAACGTTGGTAAGGGCACGGGAGATCCCGCGATAATCGACGCGGTTTTCTGTAGCGAATTGAAAGACGCTATTGAACGGATGGCCAGGATCGGGGCCCCGCTGACGCAGCCGGACGGGCGTTTCTTTCGGACAAAATCGATGGGGCAGCCCGGACCCTACTGGGTAAACTTCAATGGCAAACAACTGAAGCCTTGTTTGGCCAAGGAGGTAAGGAGGCTCGGGTGTGTGGTACTGGACAAAGTTGTGACCACTGAGCTCATAACTCAGGGAGGAAACATAGCTGGTGCTTTAGGGTTTCACATTCGTACCGGCAACCTCTATGTAATCCAAGCAAAGGCCGTGGTGGTAGCAACGGGGAACACGAATCGATTGTATGAGAACCCCAGGCTCAATCCCTTCAATACATGGCTTTGTCCCTTTGATACCGGCGATGGCCAGATTATGGCCTTCAAAGCTGGTGCGGCCCTGACCAATATGGAGTACATGCGCATGACCTTGCTACCGAAGGGCTTTGCAGCCCCGGGCTTCAATGCCTTGGTTGGAATGGGAGGCAGGTTTCTCAACTCATTGGGCGAGTACTATATGGAGAAGAGCCATCCCTTGGGTAATCGCGCCCCACGCTATGATGTTGTTTTTTACTCATTGAGAGAATTGAGGGAAGGCAGGGGCCCCCTCTATATTGATTGTACCCACCTGGGGGGGGAAGAGATAAGTCACCTACTCGCAACCTTGGGATATGATAAGGACACCCTTCCCGATTACCTTCAACAGCGGGGGGAGGATCTCAGCGACAGGCCGGTAGAGATAAACGTCTCAGAAGGGATGCAGGCGGGCCCAACGGAGGTAACGGGAAGCGGGATCAAGATAGATAAGGATTGCGCCTCGACAGTGCCTGGTCTATTCGCGGCCGGCGATGCGGCTGATCATAACCGGTGTCTCCATGGGGCAATTACCGGAGGCTATCACGCCGGAAAGGCCGCCGCCGCCTATGTCTCCAAAGTGCCAACCATCAAATTACATGCCTCGAAAATCCGAGACAAGGTAACCGGATTGGATGCGCCCTTGAAACGCAAGGAGGGCCTCACCTACCGCCACGTAGAGGATATCATCAGGAAGGTTATGGCTGAGCATGTTGGAGTTACCAGGACTGGGGAGGGATTGGAAGCCGGCCTTGCCAAACTAAAGAGAATCGAGGAGCCCCTCAACCTGGTAAAGGCGGAAGACCACCACGAACTCATGAGGGTTTATGAGGCGAAATCGCTCTTGGAGGTGGGCAAAATAATGGCTCAAGCAGCCCTTTACAGGGAAGAGAGCCGAAATAAGCCCTATCATCACAGGTTGGACTTCCCCGATACGGACGATGAACACTGGTGTGGACTTGTAGTCGTTAAGGCCGAAGAGAGTAAGACCGAACTCTCCTTTGAAAAACTAAGTCCTTCGATTCGTAAATTTCGATGATGAATTTATTCCCTCAGGACTTAGTGCTGCCCTCGGCCATGAGCGCTCCATTCGGCCCGAGCTCATGGCCGAGGGCGGGCCGAATGGAGTGAGCAATTTCAACATGGTAAATAATCAGCATACGTCACTGTATTTGCGAATCGAAGCACTAAGCTACAGGTAAGCAGGGAAATATATGCCACCGGTTTTTGACCTCGACAAATGTACAGGCTGCGGCATATGTGAAGAGTGTATGGCGGATGCCATTTACATAAAAGAGGGAGATGGCAAGAGCATCCCGTTCTTAAAATATCCTGAGGAGTGTTGGCACTGCGGTTCCTGTCGGCAGGATTGTCCTGTTTCGGCAATTGAAATCATTTTTCCATCTGAAATGCTCATAATTTAGCCCCTCTAAAGGAGGAAATAATAGGGGTGAGATTGGGCGAACCTAAATCGTCAAAAATGTAAAAGGAGGTGCCGACATGAAAAGGAGAGATGTTTCCAAGAAATTGGTCCTAAAGTGGCTCGTGCTACTGGTAATGGCGATATCAGTGGCCACTGCCGGTGTGACGTGGGGGGTAGAATGGCCTAAGGATGTAGCCGTCATATCCCCAGCCCCTGGGGCATCCGTTCATATGGTACAGGTGGGCCTGGGGAAAGTGGTGGAGAAATACACCCCCATCGAGAGCTGGATCGTCCAGCCCCTGGGAGGCCCTAAGCTCTGGTTGCCCTTGATGAAACAGGGCAAGTGCCACTTCGCCAATCACAATGCCGCTGATATCCTTAATGCGTTCTTGGGCCGTGGATTGTATGCCAAGCTGGGACCACAAGCTGTCCGCACGGTTGGCGCGGGACATGACTACATGTTCATGTTCTGGACGACACCGGATAAAGGTATACGCTCCGTAGCGGACCTGAAGGGCAAAGTGGTTTACTACAAATTCAAGGCAAATCCGATGTTTGATGAAATGGCCAAAAACCAGCTTGGCTCCGCAGGACTGACCGTAAACGATTTGAAAGCTGGCCTGTCGTTCCCAAACATAAAAGAGGGCGCAAGGGATCTCATCGAAGGGAGAGTTGATGCTATCCTCTACCCCGTCGTTCCCGGCGCGGTGATGCAGATTAACGAGGCCAAGGGCGAATGCCTCTTTGTCAAGCTGACGAGGGAACAGGCCCAATATGTCGTGAAGCGCATGGAGGGGTACTTTATCCAGGATATAGCGGCAGGTGATTCCCGCTTTCGCAACAAGAGCCCTGTTCCCAACGCCGTGTGCTATCAAAATGCCATGTTCACTCGAGCGGACATGGACCCTGATATCGTCTACGGGGTGGTTAAGGCCATCTTCGACCACACGGATGAATTCGCCGATACCCATCCCGCGGCCAAATACTGGTCTCTGAAGCACAGGCCCGTTTCGCTCGCTGTCCCGTATCACGAGGGTTCAATCCGGTATTTCAAGGAAAAAGGGCTCTGGACCGAGGAGGCACAGGCATATCAAGACAAGCTGTTGAAGAGGCAGCAGGAGATAGTAAAGAAATAATCTCCAATTCCTACTCATAAGGAAGAACTCGTTCAAGGATGGCTGAAGCCCCTCATGTTGATCAGTTTGAAGTCGGTGCGGGCTGGAAAGTCAGGGGACCAAGATCTAAGCTGGCACTTCTTGTCGCGGTTACCTGGTCCATATATACCCTCTCGTATCTCTGCAACAT
>Ga0209427_10003849_pt1 | contig 17521 bp, 14 predicted proteins | sample DeeMarSWOR136_30_FD_187465 | JGI IMG/M metagenome (GOLD analysis project Ga0209427, IMG submission 187465) | Marine sediment microbial communities from White Oak River estuary, North Carolina - WOR-1-36_30 (SPAdes) (version 2) | ecosystem: Environmental > Aquatic > Marine > Intertidal zone >...
AGTACTGTTTGATTCCCGCACTTGATACCTTTCAGAGGCCCGCTAAAGCTGTTTTATTCTGCAAAACACATTTAGTTTTCTTTTGACAAGATTCTCCAAATTTGATAAAAGAATTTTATTTTCCGACAAAGCCAAACCATCCGTGAGTTGGGTAGGGCCTTTCGTGAGTACTCAAATTAGGCGATAAGGAGGAGAAACCCATGGATCACAAGGAGCTCGGGCTTGCGGTGGTGGGGTCGGGTCGTATCGGGACACTGCGCGCGAGCATGGCAGCAGCTCACCCGGCGGTTCGTTTCCTCGCTGTCTCAGATCTGGATCCCTCCCGTGCCCACGCCCTTGCCGATAAGGTAGGTGCCCAGCTTTCTTCAGGTGACAATCTAGAGGTTATTTCCCGGCCCGAGGTGAACGCGGTGATTGTGTCGACGCCGGAGAACGAACACGTCCTCCCTGTTCTTCAAGCCCTGGAGTTGGAAAGGCCCGTCCTGGTCGAAAAGCCCATCGCCATGAGCCTCGAGGATGCCGACCGGATACTGGCCGCAGCTACGGAAGCAGGGGTCGAACTCCGCGTCGGATATAGTATGCGGTTCAAGCGGCGGTACCTTCTTGCTAAGGAACAGATCCTCCAGGGTCGCTTGGGCCAGATCGTGGGGGGAACCGGCCGGGTCTACAATTCGCGCGCACAGGCATTTGAGATCTTAAAGCGTTCTCCCAATGCTACGCCTGTCGTAGACGTCTTGACCTACTATGTGGGAATGTTCTGTTGGTGGTTAGAGGGTAATCCTCCGGTTGAGGTTGTGGCTCGTGGGCAAACAGGCATATTCAAGGCGGCGGGATACAGTGCGCACGACGTGACCTGGGCCATCTTGACCTTCGCCGATGGCGCGGTGGTGAGCCTTGGCGTGGACTACGCTCTCCCGGAGAAATACCCGACACTTGGGCAGAGTGTCCGTTTGGAAATTCTCGGCACCGAGGGGGTAATGCTTTTTGATACCGACTACAAGGATCAGATCTTGTACACCGATCGGGGCATCCCGCGCAGCTATGTACCCGGGCTCGGCGTGAACATGGCTTTTTTGAGCAGTTCGTCCTCTGGGGACTGGGCGTTGGGTGATTTTTGGGGACCCCTTGCCAACGAGACCCGGGCCTGGCTCGACCATCTTTCGACGGGTCGATCTTGCGCCCTCGCCACTCCTGAGGAGGCTCGCGAGACCTTAGAGGTTACTCTCGCCATTGAGCGCTCTGTCCAAAGCAAGGAAGCGGTGAGATTATCCCCGGGGAAGGAGGGTTAGGCAGTAAAGAGAACAAGATAGGTTATCTTTCCGTACATTCTGGAGTGGCCCGTGCCGGTTGCTGATGGGGGAAAGACAGGTTACTATCAGATGTAATCCAAGCTTCAGGCTCTTTATGTTTGTGAAATGGTGTAAGTCATTCTTTCTGTTATCTCTCCTTCTTTTCCGTGCCTCTGTGGTGGGGCATGAAAGAGCTCTTTTTAGTGGTGGAAAAGAGTGAGCCAATCTGGAGGATATAATCATGAAAAAGATCGCGGTCGATCTGAATTGTGATATGGGGGAGAGTTTTGGCCGGTACAAACTGGGGTTCGACGAAGAGGTCATCAGGCTGATTAGCTCGGCCAACGTTGGCTGTGGCTTTCACGGGGGTGATCCCCATGTCATGAGGGATACCGTAGCCATGGCCAAGGAGAACGGTGTAGGCGTGGGAGCGCATCCGGGATTGCCCGATTTGCTTGGTTTCGGTCGGCGCGAAATGAAGGTAACCCCTGAGGAGGTGAAAGACTATTTCATCTATCAGATTGGTGCCTTAAAGGCCTTCGTTGAAGTTGCGGGCTTGAAGCTGCAACACGTAAAGATGCACGGCGCGTTGGACGCCATGGCACGAGCCGATGAAGAATTGACGAGGGCCATGTGCGAAGCCACGAAGGAGGTCAGCCCCGACCTGATATGGTTGGCCCACTCCGGGATTATGACAGTGGAAATCGCACGGAACACAGGCCTCAAAGTCGTTCAGGAGGTATACGCGGATCGGGCCTACAACGCGGACAAAACCCTGGTCCCCAGAGAGCTTCCCGGTGCGGTCCTCAAGGATCCCAAAGAGATCGGTGCGCGCATCAAGCAGTTAATGGAAAGTGGTACGATAACCACCATAGATGGGAAAACCTTGGAACTGGAGTTCGATTCCATCTGCGTGCACGGGGACACGCCTGGTGCCCTGGAGATGATCAAAACGATACGAGGCATATTGTCTGACCATAACGTAGCCGTCAAACCCATGAGGGAATTCGTTTAACGGGCCCCGATACCTTGATCTGCTTGAACTCAAAGGATCTTCACCATTCATGCCTTGGTTATGGACGACATATACCCAACAATAAGGGAAGTCGGTGAGGACTCCATCCTCGTCGAATACGAGGAGGAGGTAAGCCTCGAAGTGAACCGTAAGGCTCGACAACTGGCCTTTGGCCTGGAAGAGGGTTTATTTCCTGGGTTGGAGGGCGTCATTGTAACCTATCGCTCGGTGATGGTCTATTTTGACCCGTTTCGGGTCGATGCGGACACCATTCGGGGCTTTATTGAAGAAGTCAACGCCACCTTGGGGGAGATCGAGTTGCCCTCGCCAAGGCTATTTCGCATTCCCACCACATACAGTCCGGCCTACGGCCCTGACTTGGATCGGGTCGCCGAACACACCGGTTTCACACCGGATGAGGTGATCCAGCTCTTTTCGTCCCAGGTTTATCCGGTGTACTTTTTAGGGTTTATATGCAGTTTGGCCTACTTGGGAGGAGTTCCCGAAGGTCTGCGCGTGCCTCGGCTCTCAACGCCGCGGTCGTTCGTGCCCGGCGGTTCCGTGGGGTTTGCCGCGGCGCAGGCCAACATCCTGCCCGTGGACTCGCCGTCGGGTTTCAACTACATCGGTCGCACCTTCGTTGCGGTTTATGATCCGAAGCAGTTCCCGCCCACGCTCATCAGGCCGGGGGACTACATTCAGTGTCCGGCTGTGTCCGAGAAAGAGGCCAGGCTGGCGGGGGAAAGGCATCTGGGGGAGTTTGTTGAAAGCTTTCAAAATCCTTAGTGCCGGCGTTCAGACAACGATCCAGGATTTGGGCCGCCATGGTTTGATGAAATACGGCATCCCGATATCAGGCGCCATGGACCAGCGCTCGTTTGTGATCGCCAATCTTTTGCTGCGGAACCTGGACAACGCGGCAGCCCTGGAAACCACCTTTCAAGGGCTTAAGCTCCAGGCCTTAAATAAGGTCACCATGTCTATTGCCGGCGCTGATTTGGACCCATGGCTGAATGACCGGCCAGCACCCCAGTGGACTGCCTTTACCATGGAGGAGGGCGACGTATTGCAGTTCAAGAAGCGGAAAAAAGGTCTTCGGGCTTACGTGGCGGTGCAGGGGGGATTTGATGTTCCGGAGGTACTGGGATCACGGTCAACCTATATTAGGGGTCGCATTGGAGCCCCTCTCGGTGTGGGGGAAACCTTGATCAGTCGTCCCTTTGATCCTGAGGCGGCGGAGGACGTATTGACCCTGCCACGGGAATATCGGCCTCATTTGGATCGAGCCGATCCCATTCGAGTGCTGATGGGACCGCAAGACGATTATTTCACGCCTCGCGGCATTGACACCTTTCTGAATTCAACCTATCGCATTAGCCCTCAGTGCGACAGGCAGGCTTTTCGCACCGAAGGTCCGGCAATTGAAATCGCCAAGGGGCCGGACATCATTAGCGATCCCATCCCCCTAGGTGCCGTTCAAGTCACGGGTGACGGTAGACCGGTCATCCTCCTGAGGGATGCGCAGGCGACAGGCGGTTATGCCAAAATAGCGATAGTTGCCCGCGTCGAGATGGATTTTTTAGGGCAAATGATGCCCGGGGATACGATTCGTTTTCAGCGCATAGACCGTCAAAAGGCGCTGGATCTCCTGTATGAAGAAACTCAGCGTCTTAATAGAATAAAGGATCTCCTCACGTAAGGGCCTTTTCAAGGCAGTTCTTGCATACAGTTATATTTGTTATTGTTTAGGGAACTGGAAAGGCCATCTTTTTCAGGAGAAGGATGTGAAGTGCCCCAAGTGCCAGTTTCGACCGAAAAAGGGCGAGAAATTCTGTGGCCTTTGCGGGACCCAATTGATCCTCGTCTGCCCCAGCTGCGGGTTTGAGAATGCCCCCGATTACAAGTTCTGCGGCGAATGCGGCCTCAATTTCTCCACAGGGGAAAAACCACGTCCCCTCCCCTGGATGGCGAAGATGACCCTGGTCAAGGGAAGAGGGGCAAAACCCGAGCAGGCCCTTCAAAGGGCCGAAGTCAGGCCCCGGGAAGAGGAAAAGCCCGCCCCGCAAAAGCCGACGCCACCTCCGGATATTGCCGGTGAGCCTACCGCCGCCGAAACCGAGGAAAAAGGCGAAGCCCTTGAGAAAAAAGCGGAGGCCGAAGGGATTGATGAAAAGGCCAGGGCAGTGGAGACCGAAGAGGTGATGGAGCCCGAGGACATCTCAGAAGGGGAAGAGGTCCTCCCAACTGTGAGGGGTATCTCCTTCTGGAACAAGTTCGACCTGGGGGTCATCGGCCTTCTGGCCTTGATCCTGATGGTCATCTGCTACGCCGATGCTCGGAGCCTTTTAGGGAAGCCTTTTACGGGGTTTCAATTGCTGAAAAACCGCGGCGTTGTGGGAGGGCTGCGATCGGGCATGAAGCCCTTTGATCTCATCGAGGCGGTGGAGGGCAGACAGGTAAAGTCCTCTGCCGAGATTATGGAAATTGTCCGAAGCGTGCCGCTCGGAACCACCCTCCACTACGCGGTGAAACGAAGGGCAGAGACGGTAAAGGTGCCGGTGAAGACGAGCTTATTCAGCCCCCATAGCTTCTTCTGGACCATCGGGATCCCCTTCGTGATTGGGATCGGTTACCTCTTGATCGGCATGATTACCTTCGTAGGACAGTCCGCCGAGAAAAACCGATGGATCTTTCTCGTCCTCTGTATTGCGGTCTTTATAGTCCGCGTTACTAATTTCGATTTTTACTCGACTCATCGCTTCACCGAGCTGTTCCTCTTCAACTGGGTTCTTATGCCGGCCATTTTTTTTCATTTCGGGTTCACCTACCCCGAGGAGAAAGGATTTGTCAAGGATCGGCGATGGTTTGTATCCCTTCCCTACTACGTCTCGGTCATTCTGTTCATCGTCTTGATGGCCTTTTTCTACTCTCCAAGCGATGAACTCATCCTCCTTATCGTTGCCATTTTCAGCTACCTGACGCTATCCTTTGTGGTATTGTTGGCTTCCCTCGCACATAGCTTCCTCAGGGCTTCGTCCCCCATTAGCCGGATGAGGGCGAAGGTGGTTTTCCTCGGTTCTTGCGGTTCCCTTATTCCCATCTTTTCCATCCTCATCTCCTATCTCTTCCGCGTGAACCTCGGTGTTTTTGCGGTCACCAGCCAGGCGTTTGCCCTCCTTTTTCCCCTCACCCTAGGATATGCCATGGTGCGCCACCGGCTCTTCGGCGAGGGCTCCGAGGCCCCCACGTCAGGTACCTACAAGTGCTCTTCCTGTGGGAACGAGATCGTGTTGAGGAAATCGCAGAGGATTCCCGTCTGTGGGATCTGCGGGGCAGGGGGTGCCGGCCTTCTTTGGTATCGAGTTATCTGGAAGATTGTTGGTGTGTAGGATTGGATACAATTACCGAAAAGGTAGGCAGGGAGTGCCTGTGCGTGAAAAACGACGGAAATACGTGAATTCAAAAGATTTTTTACGGGTATGAGCCATATTTGTTGGTCATAGTGGATAAAAGGAATTGACAGCAAATCCCGGGGTATTGTATACAATTTAATGATGTGTATCGTATGAGCGTGTCTTAACCTTCGATCGTATGAACAGGAGGGTTCTATGCGGGTCGATGAGGATAAGTGCATAGCCTGTAAGAGGTGTTTTCCCTACTGTCCCCTGGGGAGGATCCAGATCCTCCGCCGACATCCGAAGATCCCGGGAAGGGTGTATATTGAGATTGACCAGGATAAGTGCACCGACTGCGGGATGTGTTTTCGGGCCAACGTATGTGCCGTGGACGCCCTGTATCAACCGGCTGAGCCCTGGCCGCGAGAGGTTCGGGCGATTCTGAGCAATCCCCTCATCGAGTACAAGGGGTCTCAGGTGCCGGGCCGCGGAACCGAGGAGATGAAAACCAATGACGTCACGGGGAGATTTCGGCCGGGGGAGGTTGGAATTGGCATTGAATTAGGGAGGCCGGGAGTGGCGGCATACTTCAGGGAGGTTGAGGTCGTTGCCATGGCTTTAGCACCCTTAGGGTATGAGATGGCGGAGGAAAATCCCGTCACCCAGTTCATGTCGGATCGGAAGACGGGAAAGCTTCGGGATGATATTCTCAATGAAAGGGCGACTTCCGCCATCATTGAGGGAAAGTGCAAGATAGAGAACCTTCCGGAGGTCTTGGAGGCAATCAAGAAGGCAGCTGAGAAGCTTGACACGGTCTTCTCGGTGGAGATCATCTCAAAGGTTCCTCCCAAGGGGGAGATTCCCATCATTCCTATTTTGGAGAGGTTGGGATACGAATATTCCATCAACAGCAAGAATAACATGGGGCTGGGAGAGCCGGCCTTTCAGTTCAATGAATAGGCGACATAACGGAGGAAGACCATGACGCACAGTTTGCATCGGAGGGGAGACAGGGAGAGCCTCAAGGAGGATTTCGTGGTACTGGGGTGTCCAGCTACTGGCGTTAATAAGAAGGGATCGGCACCCAAGACTCGGGAGTTCCTGCGCATCTGCTGGAAACATGGCCCGATCAACTTAGGGGATATGAAGACGGGCAACACTTACAATACCACTATTGACGACATCCTGGACCGGGTAACCGACGGGACCATTGTCCAGTGCACCTTCGATAACAGGGAGAGGGTGGTTTCCTTATTGAAGGAGCTGAAGGAGAAGAAGCCCGGGATCTCGGTGATCGTTTCCGGTGTCACCGACATCGTCCAGGGAATCATGGATGAAGTTGGCTTGGGTCGAATTCACACGGTCGAGTATTCCATGGGCACATGGGGCAAGACCGATAAGTTGCCCGATTTTGAGGTATTGAAGGTCACGACCATGTGCGGCCATGCCATGATAGCCAGCGATCTGGTGGGGAAATTGATTCGCGACATCAAGAGGGGTAGAAAAACCCTTAAGGAGGCATCCCAGGAGATGGCTAAATGCTGCACCTGTGGAAATTTCAATTTGACTCGAGGAGCGCAGCTCCTCGGAGAGATGCTGCCGCTCTATGTGGTGAATCGTTATTGAAACGGCCACCATCCCATGCAACGAGGCGAATGAAAGAAGGAGCGAGATATGCGATACGTGATAATCGGAGGAAGCGCTGCCGGAGTGAGCGCCATCGAGGCTATCCGATCCCTCGATGCCACATCCCCCATCGAGCTGGTTAGCGATGAGGAAACCCCCCTCTACTCGAGGGTTCTCCTTACCTACTATATCGCGGGAGCGATTTCGAAGGAGGAGTTGCACTTCAGGCCCTTGGAGTTCTTCAAGGAGAATAACGTCACTCCCCATCTAGGAGAGAGGGTAAGAACACTTTCTCCCGATTCCAAATCAATCCAGACAGAAGATGGCAAGAACTATTCCTTTGACAAACTCCTCATAGCCACGGGCTCCTCCCCGAAGGCCCTGGATATACCGGGAGTTGACAAGGTTGGGGTCTATGGAATGCGGAGGCTGGACCATGCCGAGAAAATCATAGAGCGCTCGGAGAAGACCGACGTGGCATGTATCTTGGGGGGTGGCCTCATCGGGTTGAGGGATGGCTATGCATTAGCAGCTCGGGGATTGAAGGTCAAGATGATCGTCAAATCGAGCCGCGTCCTCTCCCAGATGTTGGATGAACAGTCATCGGCAATGGTCCAGAAGCGGCTGCAAGAGCACGGCATTGAGATCAAAACGGGTCGGGATGCCGTTGAGATACTGGGTAAGGGTTCAGCCGAAGGGATCGTGCTCGACAACGGGGAGAAGATTGCCTGCCAGATGGTGATCATCGGCAAGGGTGTCGATCCCAACGTGGGGATCGTCTCCTCCACAGGGATTGAAGTAAAGGAGGGAATTGTCGCTGACGAGACAATGAGGACGAATGTGCCGGATATCTATGTGGCGGGAGATGTCGCGGAGACATACGATATTTCCCAGAATCGGACAGCGATCAATGCCATCTGGCCATGTGCTTTCGAACAGGGGCGAATTGCCGGGCTGAATATGGCTGGCAAAGAAGCTCGGTATGTCGGCTCATTTCGCATGAACTCCCTCGACATCTACGGCCTTCCCGTCATCTCCATGGGCCTCACGCGCGCTGATGGGGGTGATTTTCAAGAAGTCCAGAGGAAAACCATGGGGAGCTACAGGAAGTTGGTCTTGCAGGACGGGCGTATCGTGGGAGCTATCCTCGTTGGCCAGGTTCAAAAGGCGGGGTTTCTATCGACGCTTCTACGGAAAAAGGTGGACGTTTCCGACTACGTACCCTTCTTGATGAGCGATCGCCTCAATGTCGCAGACCTTTTGCCTTTCATGAGGAACAATGCGGAAAAATTCACGGAAATTGAATACAGGGAGCTTTTCGCCAGCACCTCTCGGTAAATTGGCTGGAAGCGGCTCTTCTCCTCTTGGAGCGGCCCGTCAGAGCGGGGAATCACTGCAGGAGAGGGTTTACTGCCATCTGAGATCAGCGATCTTGAGCGGTGGCATTTACCCCGCGGAGCGCTTGGTCGAGGAGCTGATCGCCAGGGAATTGGGGATGAGCAGGACCCCGGTTCGTGAGGCGCTCCACAAGTTGGAGAGAGAAGGGCTTATCGAACACTTTCAGAACAGGGGCTTTGCGGTTACGAGGGAGACAGGGAGCCAGATCGCGGAGATATTCGAAATACGGTCTATACTCGAGGGGTATATCCTCCGAATCGCCTGTGAGAGCGCCACGGATGATTTACTTTCGGAATTGAAGTCCCTGTTAAAAGAGGCGGAGAGGTGCCTCGCCGAATCGCAGATAGAGGAACTTAACCGCATTAACACGTTGTTTCACGACCGAATTTTGCAGCAGGTTTCAGGGAGGGCACGCCTCAAGAGTCTGGTCAAGGACCTCAGGGAATATGTTCTCCGCTATCGAGCGGCCACGTTGAGGTTTCCCGGCGGGGCAGAACGAACGTTGAAGGGTCACGCGAGGATCATCTTAGCCTTGGAAACGGGGGATCCCGACCTCTGTGAACGCATTATGCGTGCCCACGTTGAGGGGGCAAAGAGCGATGCGATCCGCGAACTGATGGAGAGGAACACGCCACCCGCGGTTCTCATGACATAGGAGGGAGAGATGGAAGTAATCGTGGTGGATCGAGAAAAATGCACGCAGTGTCACACGTGTGTGCTCTGGTGCGGAATTGAGATAGGGTCTCTAGCTAAGGAACTCAATCAGGCCATTCACGAGGAACCCCAACCGGTACCTCGGGTCCATGTGGAGGGGAACAATTTTCCCTTGCACTGTCGCCACTGTGAGGTTGCGCCGTGTATCGACGCCTGTCCCAACGGAAGCATGCGAAGGGACCCGAAAACGGGGCTGGTGTATGTGCACGAGCCGACCTGCATCGCCTGCTGGATGTGTGTAATGGTGTGCCCCTTCGGGATCGTTGCACCATCGTCCTCTCACCACGTGGCTATCAAGTGCGACCGGTGTCGAAACATGGAATATCCCATTTGCGTGGAGGTGTGTCCCACCAATGCGTTGAAATTGCAGGTGACCCGGAAGGGATTGCCCGAAGGGGAGTCACACTACGTCCAATACAGTAAGGGATTGGAGGGCTTTTAGCGAAGTCCTCAGAAAGCGGGACTCTTTAGAAGAAAGGAGCAGAGGAGATGGAATTCGTTCACAAAAAGACCGCCGATAGTGCAGTGGAGTCTTTCTTGCCGAAGGCGGCAGAGCAGGGGGTCGCATTGGTCTGGGACCGGTACGAGGGATCGCTTCCCCAGTGCGGATTCTGTGAGACCGGGCTGAACTGTAGGGATTGCCTTCAGGGGCCGTGCATAAGCCACCCTTTCCGCGATCAGAACAAGGTGGGTGTTTGTGGCAAGGATAAGGACATTCTCGGGGTACATTCCTTCCTGAGGTTGGTTCTTCACGGGGCGATGGCCTATTTCGATCAGCTCGCCGATTTTGCCGAGGGCGTCATGTCAGGAGAGATTTCGCCAAAGGACAAGGGCGGCTCTGATAAGGTATTGAAGGATATTCAGGCCCTGTTGTCAAATGGCACGGCCGCCGTAATGAAGGAGTTTCCCAAGGGCCTCGTCGATGGATGGAGGGCAAAGGGGGTTTCTCCTGAAGGCATTGCCAGGGATCTGTTCAAGGTCTCCCAGAAATTGGATGGAGGGACCTCGGGCGTAGAGGATACCCTTCTCTGGGCCTTTAAGGCGGCTCTATCGGGATGCGTTGCCCAGGTACTTCAGGGACGGTTAAAGCTGGCGGTCTTTGGGGACGGCCCCCCCAAAGCTCTAGAGGTCAACCTGGGGGTGCTTCAGGGAGGGGTTCCCACGATTCTTCTCTGTGGCCATTTCTCTCCCATTCTCAAGCAGGGGATCGCGGAGGCAGCGAAGGGGAAGAATATGGGAGTCATGGGCCTTTGCACCGACCCGCTGGTTCCCCCCCACATCTTTCCCCCGGTAACTAATTACGGCTCTCAGGAGATTCCCATCATGACCGGAGCGGTTGACCTCATCGTGGCTGGGGATCAGTGTGTCAATCCCTCGTTGGCGGGATTGGCCAAGCAGTGGAATGTGGGTCTCGTTCAGACTGAGGTCTTGAACCGGGGAGGGGATCTGAAAGGCTCTGCCCGGAAAATTGTTGCGCAGGTGCAGAAGGCCTTTGATGGTCGTCGCAAGGTGACAAGGGATATCCCGGCCATAAAGGAGTCGGCCCTCATGGGCTTCTCCGCGAAGGGATTGGATATGAAGAAAATCGCCCAGGCCGTAAAGGGGAAAAAGATTAAGGGATTGGCCCTTCTGGCCGGGTGCAATAACGTCAAGTTTACCCAGGATCTTGAAATTGTTTCCTTGGCCCGGGAGTTGTTGAAGAGGGATGTTTTCTGCGTATCCGAGGGTTGCGCAAGCATAAGCCTAGCCAAGTATGGCCTCTTGAATCCCCAGAACCGGGAATCCAGTTGTGGGAAGGGATTATCGGATCTCCTCTCCTCCCTTGGGAAAGATCTTCCCCCGGTAGTCGATCTGGGAAGCTGCGAGAATGGCGCCGTAACCGAATTTCTCTTGGCCATGGGAAAACTACCCCAGGAATTGCCCCTCGTGGCCTGTTTCCCCGAGGCCAATCGGACCAAGGCCGTTGCCAGGGCTGCCTGGACCGTGGCCATGGGGGTACCTACCTACTTCTGGCCGTTCCTCCCCGTGACTGGGAGTCCCAAGACTACAGAGGCCTTAGGGGATTTCTGTCAGAAGACCTTCGGCGCAAAGTTCAACGTGATAACTGAAAAAATGGAGCCCGCGGAGAAGGCGGATCTAATCTTGAAAAACTTAGGAAGGGGGTAGCCCTGATATTCAGGGTACCCATTGGATGGGGGACAGACTATGGCGGGGAAAGGAGGGATGTTCGAAACCGTCTTCACCCTGGATTAATCCTGGAAACAGGTTATACGCTTAGTGCGAGAAAGGAGGATGAGCGTATGGGAAGGCGAGCGAAAAGGTTAGTCAGTCCACTAATGATCCTTTGCTTTCTTTCGGGAATCCTCTTTGCCACCGGAATCCAAGCGGCTGATATCAAGAAACCGGCCGGGTTTCCGGAGAGGAAGATCGAATGGAACCTCTGGTATGGCCCCGGAGGGGGTACGGATATCTTCAGCAGGACCATCGGTATCCCTGCCCGGAGATACCTCAAGCCCGCACCCCTCGTGATCATCAATATCCCGGGAGCGGCCGGGGCCAATGGGATGATCTACACCATGGAACAGCCTGCGGACGGATACGCCATCACGTCCATCGGAAACGATCTTCCCATTAACGATGTCCTGAAAAGGGCCAAGTTCAAGGGGAAACCTCTGACCATAGATGATTTCGTGCCCATTATTCGCTGCCAGTATGACACGGCAACCATTCAGGTAAGCGCCAAGAAGAGCAAATCCAAGGGGAAACCCTTCAAGAACATCAAGGACTTCACCAAGTTTGCCAAGGAGAACCCAGGAAAGGTCACCATCGGCGGAACGGGCTCAGCGGGATTTGACGAGGTCGTCGTGGCTGTGTTCATGAAGGCGGCTGGAATCGATGCAAAATACGTCCCCTTCGATTCGGCGGGAAAGATGCACGCCCAGGTCTTGGGAGGGCACATCGATGCCATGTTCGAGGAATTCGGCCCCACCGTCTCTCTCCTGGAAAAGGGCGATATGAAAGCCCTGGTCGTCTTCAAGGAGGAGAAGGTAAAGGACAAGCGATTTGCCAAAATCCCGATTGCCCCTGAGCTTGGCTGGGATGTAACTCTTGGCCGGTGGAGGGGAATCGGTGCAAAGTCCGGAACTCCCCCCGACAGAATCGAGTTCTTACACCAGGTTTTCAAAAAGGCCATGGAGCACTCCGTTTACAAGAACATGGAAAAGAACATGCTCCTGGACCTCCGCCCCGGGTACATGGGGCCGAAGGAACTGGGGGAGTTGATTAAGAAGGAGAAGGAGACCTTTGCCCGTGTCTTGAAGGATTTGGGCTACGTTAAGTAGGTTCAAGATTGAAGGGGATGGGCGGGGAAAACTCCGCCCATCCCCTTGTCAGGGGAAACGTCAATGCTCGGCGAAACGATCATGAGCCTTTTTATATTTGTGGCCACCTGTTATCTGTACTATGAGGCCGCGCAGCTGAGGGTGTTTCGCGCCTATAAAGAAGTGGGGCCGGACTTTTGGCCCAAGATCGTCTTGTTCTGTCTCATCGTGCTGAGCGCATTACTCACCGTTTTCAATGTCCTAAAGTGGAGGAGGTCCCGGGGCAGGGAAATGGTCATCGAGGAGAAGGAGGAGCATTTGAAAAAGGTGTTCATCGCGGTCCTTCTCACAGTGGGATACGTTTACTTCCTTAAACCATTGGGTTTTATCGTCGCATCGCCGCTGTTCATCATTGGGATAATGTTTCTCATCATGCCCGAGAGGAAGAGGACGATTCCTTTCACCGTTCTGGGAATCATGTTCATCATATATATCATCTTCGATCAATTATTGTTTGTGCCCCTGCCGAAGGGGTTTGGGGTATTTCACGATATCAGTATCTTCTTAGGATTATGACTCCCTTCCCTTCACTGCGGAGGACAGATGTTTTCCTACTGGACACAAGGGCTGATCAACGCAACGGAGCCCTATAACCTCCTCATCATCGTAATCGGTTCATCCCTGGGCATCATGGCCGGCGCCATTCCTGGCATCAGCGGGACAATGGCCCTCGCCCTGGCAGTTCCTTTGACCTATGTGATGAACCCAATCACAGCGCTCTTGCTCTTAGTCTCTATCTATGCCTCCTCTGTATATGCCGGGTCGGTCAGCGGGATTTTATTCCGAACCCCCGGCGCCCCAGAGGGCGTGGCCGCAACCTTGGATGGGCATGTGATGGCCAAAAAAGGGTTTGCAGGTGAGGCCCTGGGCGTGGACATATTCAGCTCCGTCACCGGGGGGATTTTCGGGACGATCATGTTGGCACTTATCGCCCCGCAATTGGCCAAGGTCGCCCTTGAATTCGGCCCCTCTGAGTATTTCGCTTTAGCTGTTCTCGGGCTCAGCGTGGTCAGCAGCCTTGGGACTAAGAACGAATTGAAGGCCCTCATCTCCGTTCTTATGGGCCTCTTCGTTGCAACCGTTGGCATCGACAAAATTTCCGGGTTCAACAGGTTTACCTTTGGCACCACCACACTCCTGGGCGGAATAGATTTCATTCCGGTAATTATCGGCCTCTTCGCCGTGGCCGAGGTTCTTAACAGGATAAGAGAGATGAGGGGGATGGAGGGTATTCGGGCACGGGCGAAGGCGAAATTGCCTTCCCTTAAGGTGATTAACAGACTGAAGGGGTTGCTCCTCCGCTCGTGGTTCATTGGTACTTTCATCGGGATCTTGCCGGGTGTAGGGGCAACCACAGCGGCCTTCGTGAGCCTCAGCGAGGCCGTGAGGTGGTCCAAGCATCCCGAAAAATTCGGGACCGGCATCCCCGAAGGAGTAGCCGCACCGGAGGCTGCCAACAACGCCGCCTGCAGTGGTGCCATGGTACCACTGCTCACCTTGGGGATACCGGGAAGTGCCGGGACCGCCATCATGCTGGGGGCCTTTCTGATCCACGGGCTAAGACCCGGCCCACTGCTTTTCCTACAGCAACCAAAACTCGTATACTCCATCTTCGTGGGGATGTTGTTAGCGAACCTTTCCATTATCATCCTGGCAAAATTGTTCATCAGGTACTTCTCCAAGGTGATCGAGCTCCCTTACAATATCCTCGGGCCAGGAATCATCATATTCTGCGTCGTCGGTACCTTCGCTATCCGCAACAATTTCGGTGATATATGGATCATGGTGTTTTTCGCCATCATCGGTTTTTTCATGGAAAGGTACGGCTATCCCCTGGCGCCCATCATACTCGGAGTCGTTTTGGGTCCCATTGCCGAGGAGAACCTAAGGCAGGCCATGATTATCTCGGACAACGACCCGATGGTCCTAGTCAGCACTCCTCTGAGCGCAGCCCTCATCATCCTTTCCCTGATTTCCCTCTTTTTCCCGCAGTTAAGGAAACTGAGGAGGAGAAGAGAAGAAAGTGGCTAGGAGAGGAGTTAGTTCACGAATGGAAAGCGACCGTTCTCTCGGCCCGATACGTCCCCGAATGTTCTGATCTTTTTTTGAAACATTCCGGGAAAGGTTAGATATTCAAAAGCTTTTAAATTCTAGGATTTTATCTTACCAACTCTATTTTTTTTCTAGGAAAATCGCCTAATCGCCGTAAAGGTTGAAATTTCTCAAAAAGAAAGAGATTCTTTCTCTAACTTACTGAAATTACGTACTTTCCAGCATTCTGAAAGGGAAAAGAGAGGGGAGGTATCGGGGCTTTCTTTTTGGCGAGATCAGCCCGTGATTTGGCCGTGATACTCTTGGATGGATTGGACTGAGATTCCTTTCCGGATCAGGGATTCAATACCATTTACCGCCGCCGATGCCCCGGAAAGGGTAGTGCAATAGGGGATGTCATGGGTGACTGCTTCACTCCGTATTGCCACCTCATCGGCCCTTGGCTTTTTCCCGCTGGGTGTGTTGATGATCAGGCTAATCTCCCCGTTTTTGATGAGATCTAGAATATGGGGTCTTCCCTCGTTGACCTTATGGACGCGCTTCACCGGGATGCCATTTTTTGCCAGCACTTTGGCAGTCCCCGTTGTGGCTACGATCTGAAATCCGAGGTCAAGGAGCTTCTTGGCGATAAAGACCACATGCCTTTTGTCCTTGTTCATCACGCTGATAAACACCGTGCCTTTGGGGGGAAGGGTCTGCCCGGCTGCTATCTGCGATTTGGCGAAGGCCATTCCGAAATCCACATCGATGCCCATCACCTCCCCCGTTGATTTCATCTCCGGGCCTAAAACCGTATCGACGCCGTGAAAGCGCTTGAAGGGGAGGACTGCTTCCTTTACGGCAACGTAATTGATTTCAACTTCCCGCGTGAGCCCCAACTCGGACAAGGTCTTCCCAACCATGAGCTTGGCCGCAATCTTCGCCCATGGTATACCCGTGGCCTTGCTCACGAAGGGGACCGTCCTCGAAGCCCTGGGATTGACCTCCAACACATAGATGACGTCGTTCTTTACCGCGTATTGGACGTTCATTAATCCCACGACGTCGAGCTCGGCCGCTAAGGTCCTGGTATTGGTCTTAATCCGTTCGATGAGATCATCGGTTAAAGAGAAAGGAGGTATGACGCATGCGCTATCGCCCGAATGGATTCCTGCTTCCTCGATATGCTCCATAATGCCAGCGATGACGCAGCGCTGGCCATCGGCTACGGCATCGACATCGATCTCGATGGCGTCCTCCAGGAACTCATCGATGAGGATTGGGTGTTCCGGGGAGGCCTCGACGGCGCGATCCATAAATCCCATCAGGGACTCTTGGTCGTAGACGATCTCCATGGCCCTTCCCCCCAACACATAGGAGGGCCTTACCACGACGGGGTAGCCGATCTCATGGACTACCCGTAGCGCGTCCTCTACCGATGTAGCGGTCCCGTTGGGGGGTTGGTCCAACTGGAGCTTCTTGAGCAGCAGCGTAAATCGGTCACGATCCTCGGCCCTGTCGATGTTCTCGGGTGTTGTCCCGATGATATTGACCCCCGCTTTATCCAGAGCCACGGCCAGGTTCAACGGCGTCTGCCCCCCGAACTGGACGATGACCCCATCGGGCCTCTCGCTGTCCGCGATGTTCAACACGTCTTCCAGGGTCAAGGGTTCGAAGTAGAGTTTGTCCGATGTATCATAATCCGTGCTCACGGTTTCTGGGTTGCTGTTGACCATGATGGTCTCATATCCCAGCTCCTTGAGGGCAAAGGCCGCATGCACACAGCAGTAGTCGAACTCAATGCCCTGTCCGATTCGGTTTGGGCCACCTCCCAGGATCATGATCTTCTTCCGTTCGGATACCCTCGCCTCATCCTCCGTTTCATAGGTTGAATAGTAGTAGGGAGTGTATGCCTCAAATTCCGCACCACAGGTATCCACCAGTTTAAAGGTAGGGAGGATCCCCCTCTCGATCCTCGAGCGCCGTAGTTCGGACTCCTCAAATCCCATGAGATGCCCCAGCTGGAAGTCCGAAAAACCGTATGTCTTAGCCCTTCTCAGGAGCTCGGACGGGATCATCAGCTTCTTCGCGTTATCGCTCCTGGCCCAGAGCTCCAAATCCCGCAATTCCAAGGCATACGTTCTTATCTCCCCCTCGAGATCGACGATCTGTTTCATATTGTGGAGAAACCACGGGTCGATATGGGTCAATCCGTGGATTTCATCGACATCTATCCCGCATTGGAGGGCCTGTTTGATGGAGAAAATCCGATGTTGATTGGGAACCCGCAATTTCTCGTAGAGCACTTCCCGCTTGGAATTGGATGATTTCAGGGGGGCGCCATCCGTAGCGTCCCACTTATCCTTTCCGTCGGCGCCGAGCCCGTATCTCCCAATCTCAAGGGACCGGAGGGCCTTCTGAAGCGCTTCCTTGAAGGTGCGTCCGATGGCCATGGTCTCGCCCACGGATTTCATCGAAACGGTAAGGGTTTCATCGGATCCCGGGAACTTTTCGAAGGTAAACCGGGGGATTTTGACAACGCAATAGTCTATGGTTGGCTCGAAACAGGCGGGAGTCTTCTTGGTAATATCGTTGGGCAATTCGTCCAGGGTATATCCAACGGCCAATTTTGCAGCCATCTTGGCGATGGGAAAACCCGTTGCCTTGGAGGCC
>Ga0209427_10003851_pt1 | contig 17517 bp, 17 predicted proteins | sample DeeMarSWOR136_30_FD_187465 | JGI IMG/M metagenome (GOLD analysis project Ga0209427, IMG submission 187465) | Marine sediment microbial communities from White Oak River estuary, North Carolina - WOR-1-36_30 (SPAdes) (version 2) | ecosystem: Environmental > Aquatic > Marine > Intertidal zone >...
AATTTGCTAAAAAGCCCAACGTCAAATCCAATTCCGTCCGGCCTTTCTTAAAGCTCAATATCATTTGCTGCAAGGCTTCCCTATAAACACCACCTCGCGCTATGTGGTCGAAATGAATTTCTTTGCCCTGGCAATCGGGACAGACTCCTTCAACGATGGCGTATCTACTGGCATCTCGGCCGCAGCGAGGGCAGTAATCGGCCCCTGTGCAGTCAAGAAGCTCGTCCCAGCATTTTTTGCACAGATTCTTATCGGTTTCGCAAATACTTTGCTTACAGTTAATGCATACTGCCGGCCAGAGAAGCTGGTTCAGACTTTGCAAGGCAAAGGTTGCAGCTTTTTTTAGTTTTACTGTTTCCACACCGGCAATTATACGAACTGCTGTGCGGGGCGGTCAAACGGTAAACTGATGAAACAGCCAGACTACAAAACGGTGAACCGTCCAGCCATTTCTATTCCAAATCGTATGCACTGTTATCCGGCGAAAGAAAACCCGTCCACGGTGCGATGTTTTCCTTTTCCGCCGGATGCGTCTCAGTGAAGCAATCCCTAACCCAGCCCACAGAACCATCGCACCAGGCAACATTTGTCTTACCCAGGTGCCGATACCCCTGTGTCCCCGCATATCGACCGAAGAAACCTTCATCGAGTTTGCCTGAAAACGGCGAACGCATAAATTTATTCGCCCCCTCCGCCCATTGCCCGTCTCCGAAAAGTGCACACCTGTCCGGCTTTTTGACTTCAGTAACTCTCGAAGACATAACGACACTGCCCGCCACCACGCATCCATCTTTCACAGCCGCTTGGCCCCCAATATAACTCGTATTATAATTGTAACCGGTATAGGGGTCATCGGCCCAGTTCGCAGCACCCTTGAACGATGGGCATTGGTGAATTTTCTCTACCGTCTGGCCCTGCCAGAGCAAACCCGGCTTTACACTTCTCCGGCCGGTATCATAAACCGTCGTGAAGTCCCACGCACAGGATTTACGCACCGAACCGTTGATTTCCATCACGGTGGCCATCGGAAAATAATCATTATTACCGTCCGCATACATCAGTGCACTCATCTCCATCTGCCGCAGATTGTTCAAACAATAGATACGTCTTGACTGCTCACGAGCTCTGTTGAGTGACGGCAGCAAAATGGCCATCAACATTGAGATAATGGCAATGACCACAAGCAGCTCTATAAGTGTAAAGCCATTTTTTCGCATAGCGCTCACTCGCATCCCCAGCTACACGCCAACCAGTTATCGGCAAGTACGCGAACATCTGAAATATTGACCCACTCGGTTGCTATAATCACAAAATCACGAAGGTTTACTCTGCAATCTCCGTTCAAATCACCCAAAGGATATGGATGCCTGTAATCACCGCAGCAGCTCACGTCCGCAATCGCATCAACCTCCGGCAGCCCCGGACTCATAGGGTCATCTTCAATCCTCACAAACCTAATCCATTCCAGTCCGAGTGTGCCGATATCGAATCCTGTTCCGCCTGCCGAGCCGTCATAAGCGTCGATTATCCCGGCAACACTGTTCCCATAAAAACCCGTGATGCTTAGTTTCGGGTCCACAGGCCGGGTCGGGTCAAGCTCCTCCGCCCAAACGTCATTCACATCATCCCATTTATAGCCGGCCGTCGGCGCAAAATCGTCCGCATACGGCCCGGCGAAAAATTCATACCAGTCGCTGCCGTCCTGACTTACGGAAACTATTCCTAACTCTGCATAAAATCCACCGCCAACCGTAACGGTTTCCGGGTTCGACTCCGCCCCCCACGATCCTCCATCCTCTATTTGCCACCTCGCATTTCCAAAGATAATAAAGTCAATACCGTAGGGATTGTTCTCGTCATTGCCGACAGGGTGGTTAAAACGCAAAATAAGCTCTCCACCGCTGCCGATTGTTACCACCTCAAACGACCGCCACGCCGGGTACACCGGCACTACCGGCAAAGACATCTCAGGCCCAATATCCATATCTCCCGTAGTCTCCAGCGTAGGTATGCCGAGAGCAGTCTCCGGCTGATTGTAAGGCTCAAGACTAATCACGTCGAACCCAACACCCGTACCTTCGGTATAACTGACAACCTCAGCGGCAAAATCATTCGCATCGTAATCGTACGCCGCCGCTGTTGCCGCAAAATGCAGCAAAATCAAAACAACAACTGCATTTTTCATCCTAATCCGCATCGTTTTGCCTTCGTCGTTATATTTAGCCCCGCTATCTTGCCCTCGAATGTTGTGGTCGGGGGTCATTGCGGGCTTGTCTTTCCTCTCCAAAGTATAATCCCGCCAAGAGCTAATAACGCAATTGTTACCGGCTCCGGAATCGGCACACCGGCCCGGCCGTAAATCCAGCCATCGCAGTCGCCATCTTCCACGATACGGTCGACAGCGCCAAATGATGGCGACGTCCAGAAGCTCTCACCGGCGTCTTTAATCCAGTAATGCCACCAATCCTCACCACCGCCGAAGCCGCTGTCGCTGTGACCATCGTAAGTTATGCCGTCAATAAAAACCCCCCACCCAAAGTCATCTCTCACTGTTGTAAGTGAAGTCTCCGCCTCAGTAATGTCAAACAGCCCCAGGCCGGTAACGGTCGTCTCTTCAAACTTAACGAGGAACTCGGCTATATAGCCATCACCCCATTCGATATAGAGACCGGCACTATTGTCGCCACTGCCGACTTCAATAGGTGTAGCAATTGCCGAAGAACCAGTTATCGCTAAAACAACGATTAAACAAATCAAATTTCTCAAACTCATCATTTATTCTCCTTCTTCCTCACTGCCGATAAAATCTATAAAATTAAATCTTTGCCTTTCATACGTTTTGTTTTTACTGCTTTCCGCTCCGATTCCCTTTTCTCCTTTCTGCGGTTCTTCCGCCCTAACCGCGAGGGACCAATCGAACCAACAAAAAAACCGCCGTTCCCACGAGAGGAACGGCGGTTTCGATTATCCACAAAACCAAACTCCCTGCCGGCTGGCTTTACAATAAGCGCGGAGAGGGACATTGCGCTCCACATCGCGAGAACACGCAAAATATCCAACTAACCACAGGCAGGTTTTCTGACTTGCGTCTTACCAAGAGACTCCTTCCCACCCAGCACAAAAGTGATGGACAGTGGACAAAACTGCCTCCCGGATTTCCGATTTAACTTTTCGGAACAGACGCTCACAGCGGCGCGACCGTCGCGGCTTTTAACCGCGTTCCCGTTTCATTATCCCAAAGCACCGAACTTTAGGACCTGCAGTCAGACTATACCCTTTTCAAAGAGCAATCTCACAATCTTTTATCAGACCATCCGGCAGACTTCAATGAAAAAACAAAAATTTTTAACGCCTAATACCCCACATTTATATGTGGCGTATACTCCAGCCTGCTATTGAGTTGTCATCCTCGCGAAACTTGCCCCAAGCAAGCCTGTCCTGAGTTCTACCGAAGGAGTCGAAGTAGCGGGAATCTAAATTGTATTGCTGTCAATTTCCACCCTATTTGAACCTATCAATACAAATGTAACGGAGTCTTACGTTGCCCCCAAATCTTTTATTGCCCCATTTCTGTTAAAATAGGGAACTTTTCGCTTGACTTAAGATGTTAAAATAGGATATAATGCGTTTATGCTTGAAAGTATTATATCCTTTGTTTTACGTATGTGGCTTGTCGTGGCACTTTGGGTTTGTGTATGGAAGTTTGTAGAGCCCAGAACACAGCTTATGCGAATATTGAGAGCCGCATTGCTCGTGTTCGGCCTTTTAGGTATCTGGGCCGTGTTAAAAATCACAGGCGTTAATTAACCGCTAAAGTACGACCCTGTCCTCATCTGCTGCAAAATACCTGCTTGCGGCAGCTTCTCAGCTCTATTCTGCCGGTTCCTTTGGTCTTGATTCTTCTTGGCTGCTTTCCTGCGAGAAAAACCCGGGCCTTTGGAGTTAAGACCATCTATATCAAGTGCTTTCCTGCCCGCAGGAAAGCACTTGATACTCTGTCCTAACCAAAAGCTCTAATCTTCACCACTTCTGAGGACTGCTAACAAGGATGACTCTATGCAACAACTTTCTTTCTGTAGAACAACCAAAGAATAATACTCAAGGCGATCAGGCCAACAAGCCCGTTTTCGCCCAGACTACTAACTAATGTGGTGAGATTAGGAACAACTTGCCCGAAAAAAGGAATCGTACCAGGCCCAAAGAGAATCTCAACAACTATCCCAAGGGCAACCAACAACAAAGCAATTTCAGTAATCTCACCAAGCCATCTCTTTATTTCTTCCAGAAAACGCATCCTTAACTCTCCTAATAAAGTATTAAAGTATTAAACAAACCAACACAACAACAAACATCCTAAGCAATTTATTCGGACTATCTTTTCAGGTTACTTTAATATTCGATACATAAAATACTCGGATATTTTCCTCACAAAAAACTTGATTTACTGAACACCCCCGGCAAAAACGCCTCAAAAACCACATTATCAGTATTGATACGGCCATTAGCTGACCTTCAATCGTATGACTTGCGACAGGCCAGAGTGCTCATTCTACGGACACGGATTGTCTCAGGGAAAACGCAAAGCCGATTATCTAAAGCCCTTCTCCTATTGTACTCTTACGCTCTTGCCACTCGCGGCCCCCACCGCCCCCCGATTAGGTGTAATGCCTGAGATAAAGAATGATACCGGTCAGAATCAAAACAACAAGCACGCATACACCTATAGCAGCTATAAATATCCACATAAAGCGTTTGTTCTGCCTGGATATAATGTATTTGAGATATCGATCGCTCGTAGCAAAAGTCCGGCTCATCTGGATAATACTGTCCGTCTGGCCTACAGCGCTGCGGTTGAGCTTATCCAGTATCTCGTTAAATTTGTTTATGCTCTCGGCCATTTGCACATCCGTATCGGCAGCGGCGGCAAGCTGATGGTTGATATCTACCAGAGCATCGGTTTGTTTGGCCGTTTCTGTCGGAATCTTTTGAACAACATCTATAAACTGCTCATCCTTGGTAACGCTTGCTTTTAACTGTTCGATTAACTGCTCTATTATCTGCTTTTGATTTTCCACAACGGCTGGAAAGCTTTCGAGCAGCTTCGGTAACTGGTCAATTCGGCCCATCAAATCCGCGTGCTGAGCAACTTGATGATTCAGATGCTCGTTAATACCCTGCAATTGCTCAATGAGTTTATTAAAGCCCTCCTGAAGTCTTTCGAGTGACTCACGTTTATCGACCGGCTGAACCGTTTTGACCACAACCGGACTGCTTTGGGCAGCCTTGTCGTCAACAGCCGGCTCCGCCGATTCAGCCTCCTGGTTGATTAGACCCTGCTCATCTACCTGCGGCTGATAATCTGAAGCCCACGATAATTTGTGGGCCCGCAGCCAATTATTTGTTTTCGCCCATAAATCCTTTAAGTCCATCTTCAAAACTTCCTAAAAGTTAATCTCGACTTTCCATTCTTGCTGCTCGCATCCGGCATCCTGCATATTAAAAACTTTTCCTGCTGCAAAATCAAGCTGTTTTTTACTATAATCATCGGCCAGTTGCTGCCGTATTATTCAAACACTCCAATCATAAGCGCCAACACAAACACGAATCCGTTATGCAGGGAATGCGACAGTGCCGTAGTCCAGAATGCCGTCCAACGTGATTTCTGCCTCCAATGCGCATATGTAAAGCCGAAGTAGAATCCGCCGATAAGGCCGGCACAGATTCCACTTGCAATTCCATAACCAAAATGTGGAACCGCAAATACTACCAGTGATACAAAGACCTGAATCCGGAAGCTCGCACGAAAGACTCTCGCAACAAAGATTGGGAAAGCTTGACAGATGAATGTTTCAATGACTGGAGCCATTAGAACAATTTCTATGAAGATTACCAGTGTGGCAGCTTTAAATCTTCGGCCCGGTAAATGAAACAGAAGGTTCAACAGGAATACTGCTGCCAGTGCCACTATGAGTCCTTCGATGGTAATACGCCAACAAAAAGACCACGGACTTCGCTTCTTATACCTGTCAAAGTGCCTGATTAGCCAGCTTTGACTAACTGTGTCCGAGTTCCCGTTATTGTCCATCGCGCTTCCCGTATTCGCTTAACACACTCAGCACTGTGGCGGCTAATGCGAAACTTGGAATATATTCATCAATCTTTTCTACTCCCGTCTATCCGGATTCACAATATAGAAGTATAAAACAGCTCCTAACACGTTAAGCAAAACGACTAACAGTATCCACCGTAGTTTATGGGCAATTGGTCTTCTAATGCAGTCAACCAGCATCCAGAGCCAGAATGTTCCAAAAAGAACGAGAGCATAAATACTGACGAAACCTATTTTAGGGGCGTTGTTGTGTCTAACTTTGGCTCGCCCGGCCATTAAAGGGTCTGGTCCCGAAATACTGCAACCAGGCAGTGCCTGTTTAAGCTCCGCCCTTCCCGCATTACTTACCTTTGTGCCGCGGAGGCTTAGTTCCCGGAGCGAACTGAGGCCCTTGAGATGCACCAGGCCCTCGTCGCTAATCTGTGTACCGCGGAGGCTTAGCTCCCGGAGCGAACTGAGGCCCTTGAGATGAGCCAGGCCCTCGTCGCTAACCTGTGTGTTCTGAAGGTACAGCGTCTCGAGGGAAACCATATTTTTCAGGTACTCCAGGCCAGCATCGGTGACCTGTGTAGCACAAAGGTTTAGCTTCCGGAGCGAACTAAGGCCCTTGAGATGAACCAGGCCCTTGCCGCTAACCTGCGTGTACCCAAGGCGTAGCGTCTCCAGAGAAGTGAGACCTTTCAGATGTGCCAAGCCTGCATCGCTGACCTGCGTGTCAAGGAGGCAAAGATATTGAAGCGAGGTCAGGTCCTTGAGCTGTGCCAGGCCCTTGTCGCTAACCTGTGTGTTGTGAAGGTATAGCGTCTCCAGGGAAACCATATCTTGAAGGTACGCTAAGCCGGCATCGGTGACCTGCGTGCTATGAAGGCTAAGAGACTGAAGTGAGGTCAGGCCCTTGATGTGCGCCAAGCCTGCGTCGCTGACTTGCGTATTATGGACGAACAGATATTGAAGGGCGGTCAAATTCTTCAGATGCACGAGCCCTGCATCGGTGATTTGTGTCCCGCTGACATACAGGTGCTCAAGCAAAGTTAGCCCTTTGAGGTGCTCCAAGCCCGCGTCAGTGATTTGAGTATCACAGAGAAAAAGATTTCGAAGAGAACTCAATCCTCGAAGGTGTACCAGGCCCATATCGGTTATTTTGCTCCGGTCGAGGTTTAGCTCCCGAAGCGACGTTAATCCCTCGAGCCGCCGAGCCAGGTCTGCGTCAGTGGTCTCGATGCCGGACAAATCGAGTTTGTCAAGTGAGGTTGGCCCATTCGGCACAGCCTGCTCAGTATCGGAGACCGCCGGGGCTTCAGCAGCTGCAGCCTCGACCACAAAGAAGCCGAAATAAACTACTATCCCCAAAACGATAGCTGCTGCCGTTATAATCCTGCTTTTTCTTCGTTGCATTAGACTCCTGCTTATTAGATTTCGAGCCTAAATCACATTAAAAAGTTTTTCTGCTGCAAATTCAATTTATTTTTATTAACATAACCACAGTAAATTTATGGCTTCTTAAAAGGTGAGCAAATGAAATTAGTTACATACTCGAGGCACAAGTCAACATCCTGCGGAATACTGGCCGATGACCGGCTGATTGACATCCCATCGGCCTGGCAGGGTCCCAATCCGCCCCGCAGCGTAAAAGAAATCCTGCAGAGGAATTCGGCCTGCCTTACGAAGCTCGCTGAGTTAGCCGGTTCGGCTGATATTTTCACGCCGCTCGATTCGGTCAAACTTCTTGCGCCCATCCCTCGACCGGGCAAAGTAATCGCACTTGCCGGAAATTACAGCGAGCACATTCGCGAGGCCGGCCTTACACTCGGCCTGTCGGATTCGCCCCGCACGACCACCGTGCCGAGGCCGTTTCTTATGCCGCCGACAGTGGTAATCGGGCCCAATGAGCAGATACCCTGGCCGACCTACAGCGAACAAATAGATTATGAAATTGAGCTTGCGGTCGTAATCGGCAAAAAAGCCAAAAATGTTTCACCCGACGACGCCCTTGATGCAGTTGCGGGCTACACTATATGCAACGATGTATCAGCCCGTAGTGTAACCTTCGCAAAGAGCCGGACAGAGCGGCCTTGGGATGAATTCTATGACTGGCTGAATGGAAAATGGGCGGACGGCTTCCTGCCGATGGGCCCGCATCTGCTTACCGCCGACGAGGTCGCAGATGTGCAAAATCTCGATATGGAACTTAAGGTAAATGACCGGGTTCGCCAGAAAGCCAATACTTCGCAGATGATTTACCCGGTGGCGGATGTTGTGTCGTTCTTAAGCCATATAATGACACTCGAGCCGGGCGACGTTATAGCCACCGGCACTCCCGCCGGCGTCGCTATGGCAACAGGCAAATTCCTACAGCCGGGGGACACTATCGAATGCACCATCGAAAAACTCGGAACTCTGACAAACACACTCGGCCAAAGGCCCGAAAAATTCTACCAACCACTGGGACAGGCAAAATAGCCGACTCAGCGTAATTATCTGCCGGCTTAAAGACCAAAAGAAAAAGGCTCCGCACCTACGCGGAGCCTCTTCTCAGGCGTCATCCTGGGTTGCATTAGCTTGGGACTACGTTGGTCGCACACGGCCGGCCTTTTTTGCCTTCACCGATTTCGTACTCAACCTTCTGGCCTTCCTCAAGACTGGCGTAGCCGGCCGTCTTGATTTCCGAGTGGTGGACAAACAAATCATCACCCCCTTCATCGGGCGTGATAAATCCGAAGCCTTTCTTTCCGCTGAACCATTTTACTGTACCTGTACTCACTACTTAACTCCTTTGGCCTTTCAACTGGCCATAAATTAACCTGTCTCTCACATTTCTTAAGAGAATATTCCCGAGAGACGAAAGAACATCCTCGATGGAATCTGCCTTATACCAGAAAAAATCAACAGCGTCAATAAAAATAAATAAAATAATCGTAATGGCGGTTTGCAACTGCCGGATGATGCCCAGCAATCCATATTTACACCCCAAATTTATTTTGAGGTTGTGTCATTGCAGTCAAATACTTACCTGCCTATAAGGCAGCGAAGCAACTTCTATCCAGATATCCCCGAACCGGAATTTAAATGAAAAAGTGCAGGCATAATCACCATTCACTATTTAATTCACGCCGTTTTATGGTCTAAGAATCCTTCGAGCTTGCGGGCACGGATGGGGTGCTGCAGTTTTCTTATCGCTTTTGCCTCAACCTGTCTGACCCGCTCACGGGTGACCTTGAAGATTCTGCCGACCTCCTCTAATGTATAGGTATAGCCGTCGCCGATTCCGTATCGCAGCTTGATAATCTCGCGTTCGCGGTATGAAAGTGTTTTCAGGACAATATCGATTCTCTCCTTGAGCATCCCCTGGGCGGCCGAGGCCACCGGCGAATCAATGTCGTCATCTTCGATAAAATCGCCGAAGTAGCTGTCTTCGCTTTCGCCTATCGGCCTGTCAAGACTGATTGGATGCTTGGATATCTTCAGGACCCTGCGCGTCTCCTCCTCGCTCATCTCGGCTTCTTTGGCAATTTCCTCCACTGTCGGCTCTCTGCCAAGATGCTGAAGCAGAGTTTTGCTTGCGGTTCGCAGCCGGCTCATCGTCTCTATCATATGCACCGGAATCCGAATCGTACGAGCATGGTCGGCAATCGCACGCGTAATTGCCTGCCGAATCCACCACGTCGCATAGGTGCTGAATTTATATCCTCTGCGGTACTCATATTTATCCACCGCTCTCATCAGGCCGGTATTGCCTTCCTGGATTAAATCCAGAAAGCTCAGGCCGCGGTTGCGATATTTCTTGGCAATCGAAACCACCAACCTGAGGTTTGCACTTGAGAGAGTCCGCTTGGCGTTCTCGTATTGCGCAAAGACTCTCTCCATTGAGCGCAGTCTCTTATCGAGCTGTTTGGGAGTTTCGTTCACCAGCTCCTGAAGACCGGCCAATTCCTGCTTTACCGCATCAATATCTTCACTGGTTATATCCCTGTTGACTCCTTCTGCGATAATCTGCTCTAACTGGTGCATTTTCAGACTGATACCGTGCATCTTCTTTCCCATCGGCTGCAATTTCGATGTCCGCAGGCTGAGCTCTTCGAGCAGCGTTGCGATTTTTCGTTTGTTTCTGTGTATTCGTTTTAAGCCCTCCTTATCGAATCCGCCGTTTTGGTTCTGGAGCATTTTTTTAAATACCGTTTGGTTGCATTTGAGCAGTTTATCCACCGTACTGCAGTTGTTTACCATCCGTTTCTTTATTACGGATTTTACCAGGTTCTCCGCAGGCGAAGTCTTAATGGTTCTATCGAAGGACAGCGAGCCATCCTGCACCTGCTGGAGCAAATCCAGTGAGTTTCTTGCGCAATAATCGCACTGCAGCATTTTCCTTCTAAAACCCATTCTTGTAATTTCAATTTTTCGAGCCAGGTCGATTTCAGATCTTCTTGTCAGCAGCGGAATCTGGCCCATTTGGGTCAGATACATCCTGATAGGATCGTCAATCCTTCGGGCAACTTCGGTGCCGGTGAGCTGTTTTTCGAGCATTTCATCTTCTTTGAGCTGCTCTACTCTGGCGGCTTCTTCCTCGGTTATGGATTCTTCGGGTTCTTCAGGTTCTTCGGGTTCTGCGGTCTCTTCGGGCTCCTCGGATACTCCAAATCCCTCTTCCGCCTGCTTTTCCACATCAGCTTCATCAATAAGGTTGATTCCCATTTCATCGAGTGTCGCTAAAAGCCTATCGAGCCGCGCGGGACTAACGTCATCTTCGGGCAACTGCTCATTCATTTCCTCATAAGTGAGAAAACCTTTTTTCCCGCCCTTTTCAATAAGCGTTTTTATCTGCTGCTCAGCGTCCTTGGTTTTGGCGCTCGCAGTGGCACTGTCAGAATTTTCGCTTTTATCGGGATTATTCGGTTTTTCCGGTTTTGTTTCTTTTTTTGCCACAATCGGCACCCTTACATAATAGATTAATGATTATTGATTATTCACTATTGAATTATCGATTATCAGACCATTCCCACGTTATGGGGATTTTCTTTTACCGCATTTTCAGAGAAACGCCGCAGAAACCGGCTTTGGTCTTCTATCGCTTTGACCTCGCCTTTTTTTCTCCGTCGATTTATTTGCTGCATTACATTCAGGGCCCCATCCAAGCGAGATTCGAAATTGCCTTTTTCTTCTCCGCCCTGTGCCAATTGCACAATAACACTACCCGCTTCCACGGATTCCGCCCTGGTGAGTATCTCCGCGAGCGAAGCATTAATGTCGGCACTCAACGTTTGAAACAGTATATCTGCAATCTGCCTCAATATCGGTACATCGAATTCCTCTGCTGTAATTCTTTGCTTTACGGTCTCAAAGAGCTTCGGCTCATTCAGCAATACTTCGAGGACCTCGCGCTGGGCTACGGCAAAGAGTCCCTGGCCGAAATCTATACTCTGCACTTTCTGATTCTCCGCGCTGATTGTATCAGGGTAGCTTGCAGTCTTTGCGGCCCTTGAAATTCTTCTGGACAGTTCGGCATTTATCTCTTTAGGCTCTGCGCCGATAATTTTTGCCAGCCGATTGACTATCAAACCTCTGTCGATGGCCGGCAGATTGCCTGCCCATAAACTCGCGGCTATTGTTTGTAAAAATTCTTCAATCGCCTGCTTTTTGCCGGCAAGAGTATCGTCGCTGCCGAAACTTTCCATAAGCCGATTCCATTTGAACTGGAAAACATCGACGGCCTCGTCTGCCAACTGTTCGAATCGCTCCCTGCCGGCGGTCAGAAGAAAATCACACGGGTCTTTCGCCTGCGGCACGGAAGCAAGCTTGATATCTATGCGCTGTGACAGACAGACCTCCAGCGCCCTGTTGGCAGCTTCAATGCCTGCAGCGTCACTATCGAATATTAAAACTACCTTTTTCGCATACCGCTTCAAGATGCGCCCCTGGCCTGTTGTAAAACTGGTCCCTAAGGCCGCGACAACATTGCTGCACCCAAACTGATGCGCCATTATGCAGTCGGTATAACCTTCGACAACAACTGCCGTTGCTGACGAGACAATGCTGTGGCGAGCGTGTTCGAGGCCGTACAGTGAATTGCTTTTGTCAAACAGAGGCGTTGTCGGCGAATTTATGTATTTGGCGCCGGCTTCGCCCAACGTTCGACCGCCGAAGCCGATTACCCTGCCGGTTACATCAGTAATAGGAAACATCAAGCGATTAACAAATTTGTCGGCCAAGCCGTCGCCACCCTGGTTTACAACAAGCCCAGCGTGAGTCAGCAGCTTCGGTGGAATGCCTCTGGTTTTCGCCGCCCTAACCAAATCATCCTGCGAATCAACAGCCAGGCCAAGGCGCCATTTTTTCGTGCTTTCCGGCGTTATCTGTCTTTCGTCAATATAATTACGGGTTGACCTGCCCTTTTGTTCGTCGGCGAGATTTTTCTGGAAGTGGTCAGCGGCCCAGGCATTGACCTTTGCGAGCTGATTGGGGTCGACATCCGGTAATTGGCGGCCTTTATCTTTTGCAGCTTTTGTGGGCTTTATCTTTATACCGGCGCGGTCGGCCAATCTTTCTATTGCCTGGGGAAAGGTCAGATTTTCGCGCATCTGAAGAAACTTGAAGACGTCGCCGCCGGCACCACAGGCAAAACACTTGAATATCTGCTTGGCGCCGTTGACGTACATACTGGGTCGATGGTCGTCGTGGAAGGGACATAAGCCGACCATTTCGCGGCCCTTTTTCTTCAGACTGACATGCTCGGTTATCACGTCAACGATGTCGTTGGCCTGCTGAACCTGATTAACTATACTATTGTCAAACGCACCTGACATACTAAACTAATAATTTACTATTGATTATTTTTAATACCTCTTCCACCTCGTATGACTGAAGACTGACTACATATATATAGGGCGATTTGGCGAAAAGTCAAGTCGAGGGGCCAAAAGCTCGGTTTTAGTACTGATAAAGGGCCTTTCTGGCCGTTTTGGACATTTGGTTAGTAGGACGAATGAAGGTGGATGGATGAATATCGAATCCGTCCCGTCTGAAGCAGGGCCGGACCTATACGGCATAGAACAAGGAATAGCAAATGATAAAGTGGAAAAACAGAGAACAGGCGACGGAAAGCGGACGGCAGGTGCGAAACGATAATGAGACGGCAGTCACTTTCATAAGGAAATCCCGGTTGAAAGTCGTCCTGCTAATGCTATGATACAAAGGTGAGTTTAGTGAGTCAGATTCGTTTTGTGGTCAATCGTGGAGGTTTAGGCAAATGGATAGACGCTTTGTTGAAGGTGTGCTGCTGAGATGTTTCATACTTGGGTTTGTGGTGTTGATGATTTGGTTTTTGTTTTTCTTAGTCGGACGTGGCCTTATATATGATGTCCACGGCAGCATATTTAAGCAAATCACCGACCGTCAATTCGAAGTAATCCACTACTGCGGGATGGGACTGCTGAAGTTATTTGTGTTTGTGTTCTTTCTCATTCCGTATGTTGCGATGCGATGGACGGCAAAAGGCCGGAAGTCGGTTGATTAGTCGATTAAGGGGGCGTCTTCGCTTCGCAAAGCTGGCGCTTATTGCCAACGTCGGAGAGGGACGATGATTGGGAAGAAAGTATTGTTAACAGGTTTTTTTGTCGGGCTGTTTGTCGCCTGTGCAGCATCGGGTGCAAACACCGATAGAAATGCGCCGATTAACTTCTCTGATATCAAGTCTCCTATCGTCTTGCGGGGCGACTCCAAAACAGCTTATCGTGACCCGGCGGCTCTTTATCACGCCGGGAAGTTTTACCTGTTTTACACTCTCGTGCGAACGGAGGAAGATGGGCGGATATATTCATACACTGCGGTCAGCACATCGCACAATTTGCAGGATTGGTCGGGGCCGAGAATCATAACGCCGAAGGGACAGCACCTGAACTATTCAAGTCCAGGAAATGTCGTGCGTTTCGCCGACGTTTGGATATTGTGTTTGCAAACCTATCCACGCTTGAACTATAGGCGGGGTGAGAAGCTGCGGTGGGCCGACGGGAGCGCCCGTTTGTTTATTATGCGGAGTAAGGACCTGTTGCGCTGGAGCGAGCCGGAGCTGCTGCGTGTTAAAGGCCCGGACGTAAAAGTGCAAGAAATGGGTCGAATGATAGACCCATACCTTATCGCAGACAAAGACGAGCCCGGCAAGTGGTGGTGCTTTTATAAACAACGCGGGGTGAGCCTTTCGTGGTCTTACGACCTTGTGAACTGGACTTATTTCGGGCGGGCCGATAGTGGTGAAAACGTGTGCGTTCTTGTTGACGAGGACGAATATGTACTGTTTCATTCTCCCGGCAACGGCATCGGCGTTAAACGCTCGAAGGATTTGAAACAATGGCGTGATGTCAACGGTCTGATGACACTCGGCCAGCAGCAGTGGCCCTGGGCGGAAAACAGAATCACGGCGGGAGTGGTGCTGGATTTACGAAAAGAAGCTCGCGTTGGAAAATACCTGATGTTTTTTCACGGTGGCGGCCCAGGCAAGAACAGAACGCAGGACAACGTCGATGCTAATTGCTCTTTAGGAATTGCGTGGAGTGATGACTTAGAGGACTGGAACTGGCCCGGCAAGGTATTACAAAAGAGCACGGCAGCTGAACCTAAAAACATTATTGTCAACTCGGTTGGAATGAGGCTCAAATACATCAAGCCGGGCGAGTTTTTGATGGGCAGTTCCGGAAATGAAAAGGGGCAGGAAGATGATGAATTACCGCAACATCCGGTAAAACTGACAAGAGGATTCTATATGGGCGTCACGGAGGTCACACAGGCCCAGTGGGTCAAGGTGATGGAAAGCAGTCCATGGCTGCGTGTCAATAAAGAGTATGTCAGGACAGGGGATGACTATCCGGCCGTGAACATAAATTGGAATGATGCTGTGGAGTTTTGCAAAAAGCTAAGCCAAAAGGAAGGACGCAAATATCGGCTTCCGACAGAGGCCGAATGGGAATATGCATGTCGCGCCGGCACAAAGACAGCTTATAGTTTTGGTGACGACGACAGCAAACTCGGCGACTATGGATGGTTCAGAGGTAACGCGTATGATGCCGGCGAGAAATATGCTCATATTGCAGGGCAGAAGAAGCCGAACCCCTGGGGGCTCTATGACATGCACGGCAATGTCTGGGAGTGGTGCAGCGACTGGTCGGGGGATTACGCCGCCGCGGCGGTAACAGACCCAACGGGGCCTTCATCCGGTACGAATCGTGTTCTTCGCAGCGGGTCTGGGGGGTACATCGCAGGGGACAGCCGTTCGGCGGAACGCGGCGGGTCCACGCCAGACTCCCGGACCCCCAGCATCGGATTTCGTGTTGTCGTCCCGGATTTTCAAAAATAGGGAATAAGCCCGCACTACATTGCGGGGCTAAATAAAGACTGCTTCAATCAAAATGACGGTAGAGAGGCTTTTTCATCTGATGATTTCTTCGATGGCCCGCGCGACGATGTAGTCGGGGAGCTTTCCGAGAGCGGGCCTGGCCTGGTAAGCGGAGATAATACTTTTATCCGGGAACGCTCCGAGCTTTTTAATGAGCTCATCGGCCCGCTGCCGGATTTCTTCGTCTGTCATCGGCGCTTGTGCCATAGCGAGCACGGCTTCGGTCAAAGCCTCAAATTCCGGCCGACTGTCGTACCAGTCAAGCTGCAACTCTAATTCAAATGCCTCCTTCGCCCTGATACGGTCGAAGGTATACTGAATTCCGATTGGATTGTAAGTTTCCGACCGCTCATCGACGAAAGCCAGGCACGCATCGCGGTATGCGGCGTATTTTTCCTCGTCAAAGCTGCCAAAAGCACGCTTTGCGAGCTCCTGCTGGAGCAGCTTCTCTATCGTTGCTGCCAACAGGTCCTTCCTGGCTTCGAGCAGCTCGTACAGGGCTTCATAGTATGCCCTTAAAAGTAATTTTGCCTCATTCATCTTCTTTTTATTATGCTGCTTATCACGTGCCTAACGGGGCCGGCTGTCAATGGTCAATTGTATTGTATTATAGAAAGCGCTCTAACGCCATAGCGGGGGTAAAACGCCGCTTTTGGGTAATTTCGACTTTGTTTTGGCTTGCTATTGACTCGCAGGGGATTTTCAGCTAAATTTGCAGTCATCTTGGTCAATATGTGCATCACACTGAATTATAAATGTGTGCCTAAGCAACTGCTTTCATAGGAGGTGCTCGATGAAGAGACGAAGGTGGTCGGGGATGGGCGGCAGTCGATTACCGGCAGAACTTTTGATGGTATGCGTCATTTTGCTGGCATCGGTGTCACGTGGTCAGGAGTGGACTCGGTTCCGCGGTCCCAACGGCCAGGGCATCAGCGAGGCCACGACAATTCCCGTCAAATGGACGGAAAAGGACTATAACTGGAAAGTCAAGCTGCCGGGAGGCGGGCACTCCTCTCCGGTGCTGTGGGGCGAGAAGATATTCGTTACAAGCGGGGACCAAAAAACGGGCCGTGGTATCCTTCTGGCCCTAAGCGTTTCTGACGGCGAGGTACTATGGCAAAAGGAATACGCGCTAAGTCCATACCGTATGAACAGGGACAATAGCTACGCGACCGGATCGCCGGCTGTTGACGGCGACGGTGTCTACGTGCTCTGGACTACTACTAAAGAAACGATTCTGGCGGCACTGGACCACGAGGGCGGGGAAATCTGGGAGCGCAGCTTCGGCGCTGTGCACTGCCAGCACGGCCCGGGCAGTACACCTATCGTCATTGACGATATCGTGGTCTTTACGCACGAGCACGAAGGTAAGGCAAATGGTGCTCAGAGCGCCTGGATTGCAGTAGACCGCAAGAGCGGGCAGAGGCGATGGAGACTGGAGCGGCAAAACAGTCCGAAAACGTCTTACTCGACGCCCTGCGTTTGGTCGGCGGGAACAGATGCGCCGCAGTTGATATTCACCAGCCGGGCTCACGGTATGACCGGTGTCGATGCCCGCACGGGGACGGTCGTGTGGGAAGTGGGGTCGGCTTTCCCAAATCGCGTGGTCAGTTCGCCCGTCATTGCTGGTGACCTGTTAATAGGCACCTGTGGCGACGGTCCCACCGGCAAGCGATTAATCGCAATCAAACCCGGCACAAGTGATAAATCAAGGCAACCCAGAGAGGCATACAAAATCGACAATAGTACCGCTCCGTATGTCCCCACCTCGCTAGCCAAGGGAGGTCTGCTGTTTACGTTCCACGACCGGGGACAAGTCTCCTGTCTGCGAAGCACGACAGGCGAAGAACTCTGGCGTGAAAAGCCGGCCGGCAGATTCTATGGCTCACCGGTGTGGATTGACGGCAAACTGTACTGTATAACGAGGGAGGGAGATGTTGTGGTGATTAAGGCGGCGCCTACCTACGAGCTGCTGGCGGTAAACCCATTGGGCGAAAAGAGCCATGCGACACCGGCTGTGGCGGGTGGG
>Ga0209427_10003855_pt1 | contig 17512 bp, 11 predicted proteins | sample DeeMarSWOR136_30_FD_187465 | JGI IMG/M metagenome (GOLD analysis project Ga0209427, IMG submission 187465) | Marine sediment microbial communities from White Oak River estuary, North Carolina - WOR-1-36_30 (SPAdes) (version 2) | ecosystem: Environmental > Aquatic > Marine > Intertidal zone >...
TACCATACTCCAGGCGTAGCATAGTCAGGAATAAATGTCATCGCATTCACAGTCCAGCAAACTCGTTCCCAGTACTGTCCGTTATCTTTGCTTCGATAAATACCTTCGGATCGGGTTCCGCCAAGTAAAATTGCATATACCATTTCTGGATATCGTGGTGGTATGACAACCCAGGGAGAGTTATGATGTGAACCACTATTTGTCCAATATATCCCCCAGTCCGTTGTGGAATAGACGCCATTTGAAGTCGCTAAGAACATTCGATTCGGATTTGCTTCATCGACTTCGATACAATTGATACGAATAGCAATTGAATCGTCGGGTGTTAAGTCATATTCAACCCAGCCTGTGTCATCCATGGCATAAAATCCATCTTGATTATAAAAAGGATTATAGGTCGCAGCAAAAGCGACCAGTGATGAATCTTTGGGCACTTCCAATGCTGAAACAGCGATCTTTGGAAAATAAGTGTTAATCCAGTTTGCTCCTCCATCTTCACTGAAGAAAATTCGTCCCAAACGATCCTCTGGAATAAAGGTGTACTCCTCGGTGCCTAACCAGAGCACAGGCACTGTCCAATCAAGATAGGGATGCATTTCGGCTCTAATCTGCGTGACTCGTACATCTGGATTTTCACCAAATTTAAGCTGGTTCCAATGGTTTCCTCCGTTTGAAGTTTGAAAGGCACCACTATTGGTTCCAATAAACAGTGAATCAGTAAAAAAAGGATGAGGAGCTATGGAGTTGATGTAAAGATTTGGCAGATTGCCAGAAATGTTTGTCCATTTTAATGAATCCGGTGTAGCGAAACAAAATTGGGATAATGCCACTAAAATTAGACAAGCAGAAAATATCTTTTTCATGGGAGACCTCATTTATTTGATAAGAACAATTAAAGCTTCTTAGTTGCAAACGAGAAGCTATACGGCTCTTTAAGCGGTGTGCTCCAATAGTCTTTGACGGTCGTTTTCACTTCAATTTTATACTTGGTATAAGGTTGCAGATTCTGGTTTGGCAGAAAATACACCCTTGAATTGCTTTCCCAGTTAAATGTACCATTTACTGATGGTGTAATCGTAAAAGCTCCTGGCAATGTCGATGCAATCATATAGGTATTAAAATAAAGATAAATTTTCGGTTGCAACTCTACAAATACTTCACCATTTTGTGGATTGCTCCCTGTAATTCGAACAGGTTCGGTTGAAAATAATGATCGAAAAGGTTCTGTTAAATGCACACCATCCAGATCATGAGCCGTGGTATCGATCGTAATGATATAAGTGGTATCCGCCTTTAGGGGACCTCCAGTATAAATTTTCAGCTTAGTTGGTGCGGGCCAGAGAAAAATAACATCTGTGTTTGGAATCATTGAGATAGCTTGTTCCACAGAGCGTTCGTTCATTCTTTTGGGAAACATAATATAAATGCTGTGGTTATTCGAAAGTCCCACATTTTCAGCACCATTTTCTGGATCAGTGAGGATACTGGTCTGGGTATAGGTCGATTCAATAGTTCGAAAACTGAATTCCAGTGGAAATGAGAGCGGATTCCCCGCCGAATCACACGCAATTGTTGAAAGTATGACAGTATAATTGACATCAGGCACAGTATCCGCTTTTCTCATAACATATTGCATACAGCGGATGTGAGTAAAAGTTGAAATCTCCGCTGGCAATTCAACTGGAATTGCCGGTTCGTTTCCAGCCCACCGATCCCAATACCACCACTGGTTGGGATTATAAATGGATTGGCTCCAATGAAACGTCCCTTCAGAGGCAGGAACAGTAGCAAAGGCATTCTGCACACTCTGGCGATCCATTGGCCTGGTAAAGTTAATAATGATCGATAGCGTTGTATAGGAAGAGATCGGGATTTCTGCCTGGTTATCAGGAAAATGAGAATGAATGAGGTCGGGTAATCGAGGCAAGGAGATTTTGCCGACATAAGCCACACTATTTGCAAATACAAAAACGTTTGAGCTTTTAAATGTACCATAGCCAGGAGCAATGATCAAAACATCGTAATTCCCTGCCTGCAAGCTATCGATCTCAAAAGCGCCATTCTGTGGATCGATGCTTGTGGAATCGATGAATAGCGCCTGCCTGACATAGACTTTTGCCTGGCTATCCTTTTCAACGACGATTCCCACAATCTTACCATAATCGGGATCATCCTGATAGATAATTCGCTCTATTTCTTTGGTGCATGACAGGAGTAATAGCAGCAATGACATGACCAAAACGTAGACGAATTTATATGCTCTCATGACAACTTCTCCTATCTGGTTGATTTGTACTGTCAACATTTTATACTATTTTATTCACTCCCACTGATTGAAAAAACCACAAATAATTCTGTGAAAAAAATTATCTTTTAATCTCCTAATTATTTTGACCTTTGTTAACGAATCAAAACCATCTTTTTTGTTTCACTCCATTGATCCTCAGCAACTGAAAGACGATAAAAATACAATCCACTCGACATCTTAATGCCATGATCATCCTTTCCATTCCATACCACATGATGGGCACCGATAATCATCATCCCATCATACAGAGTTCGGATTTCTTGTCCGAGCATGTTATATATTTTTAGTGAGATCATTGACGTTTTTGGTAAATCGAAGCGAATCGTTGTAATTGGATTGAAAGGATTGGGGTAATTCTGATGCAATGTTATTTTCTCTGGTAAAATGCTTGATTTAGTTTTTTCATCGTTCACTGTATTGATATTAAAGTACCCTTCTACAGATGCTGCTGTATATTCATTTTCAATTTGATCGCGAAACACCAGGTTTTCCAGACGAATGACAATCGTTGTGTCAGAGCTGTTTGTTACCTGAGCCAGCAATTCATAGATTGAACCCGTATTTTGTCCAATATCAAGTAGACTGGACAGATTGACTCGAATGATTCCCGGGGATTCCTTGCTTTCAGTAAGGGTGAATGCTTGAGTCAACTCGCCCTGTCGTACAGCCAGCACACTCAATTGTGACTCATTAAATTTGATTTGCATTTCAAAATTATTGATACCCTGCACATCGGTTGCTGTTACCGGTATTAATAGCGTATCTCTTTCAAAATTTTGAGAGCTGGCGAAAGCGACATTGATCTGACGTCCTAAAAAACCGCTAGTATCTGCCAGTGGTCCGCCAAAGACGCCCATATCGTTGCGGCTGCCATTGTGATCATTATAGGCAGGATCAGGATCACCAGCATCAATACAAGGAGAGGCTGGATTTAAGCGAAAATTGCTTTGCGTTGAGTTTTGAAAAATAGGATCTTTCGAAATATCTCCAATGCCAGCAGAAATACCATGGTAGTTTTGAGCATGCCCCCACAAATCGTTGTAGCTCGATGTGGTTGTACCTTCTGAGCGAATCCCCCAGCTACCTCTATTAAATCCTATGATAATATTATTTTTAATGTTTGTAATTGCATTTCCAGCGGACCAAACTCCATAATCATTTACGACTATCGTATTATTGATAACTTCGGCGGTCGATTCCCTGATATCGATGCCTGCTCCTGTGAGCACTTTGCTCTCAATAATATTATTTTTAATAAAAACATTTGATGATGATTTCGCAGCAATTCCCCAACCAGCTCCAATAAGATTTATTTTGTTACCAATGATCATCGTTTCAGATTGATCACATGTTATGGCTGCAGTACCAAAGCCGCCAGGTACAAACACATTGTTGTGCACCAACAAATCGAGAGAATTTTTTATTTCTATCGATTGCAAGGAACCTTGAATATAATTTCCAGACAATAGGCCACCATCAGCATTCGACCAATTAATTACTGAAAATCCAGGAATAATATCATCAGCGATCATCCTATTATCGATTATAACGGCTTTCTGTGCATTCACTACCAGCAAAGATTGCTTGAATACAACTTGCTCATTTTTGATCGTAACACCAGAAATTCCACAGTGCTTATCTGTGTTCATTCTCACTACATAATCATCAAATTGGTTTTGACCATCATCTTCAATTGTAGTAACACGTGCTCCAGCCCCTCTCAGAAAAATTCCCTTATTTATTTCCAATATTTCATTGTAAATGCCTCCAGAAACAAATACGGTATCTCCTTCTTCAGCTTTGTTAATACCTTCAGCAATTGTATTAAAGGGGAATTTTTGCGATCCATTTTCCAGACCATTATTTCTGGCATCAACAAAAATGACATGATCAGACGATTTTATATAATTCGTAATAAACACGCCGTGTGTGATTTCTTTAATGTTAATAGGCGATCCAGCGCCATCAAGGAGAGTTATTGACTGCAATCTCAATGGCGAAGCTTGCTCAGACTGAGCGTTTTTATTCACCACGAAAAAAATATCGGCAAGGCTGCCCTCTCCAGATTTAATTTCATTATCATTAGATAGTTCGATTTTTATCTGACCAAGACTGTCAATATCTGTTTTAAGTGAAAAATCTTTTGTTAAATTAGACCTTTGTACATCAATTGATTTTAATAAACTAGAATCAAACTCAATGGTACTTTTTATGAAAGCAATTCCAGCAGCATTATCTACTTCTACTGATGCCTTTACCGTATCGCCAGGGAATCCAGAAATACTAGAAGTCGCGACAGATTTGACTAAATTTGATGTCAATGAAATACTGATTGGATCTGGTCCGCCAAACGCTCCCATATCATTTCGTGTGCTATCCACATCCATATAGCTTGTTCCTGGATGACCAGCATCAATGCAGGGCGATCCTGCGGCTAAACGAAAATCGTTTCGGTCAATATTCTCGAAATTTGGATCTAATTGAATGTCACCAATTCCAGCATTGCAGCCTGAATAAGGATCACCACCTACGAAAATATTATTATAAGATTCTTCGAGTGGAGCTCGGCCTGCATTAGATATGCCGATAGAATTTATATTGGGACTGTAAATTATATTATTCAATATAATAATTTTCGATGACCAATCGAGATCAAAAATTCTGAATCCATAGGCGATTCCAATCAGTACAAAAGTATTATTTTGAACAACGATTTTCGATGGATAAACGAGATCAACGTCCGCACCGATTTTGAAGCTTGGATTTCTATGGAGGATAATATTATTTCTAAATGTAACATTAGCGCTATCAACGCACGAAAGAGCATTATTGAAGGAATGGATAAGATTTCGAGCAACCGTGGCGCCTCCATAATAACATTCAATTGCATTTCCGCTATTATGTTCTGAACCATAATTTATAATGATATTATCAAAAATTTTTATTGAACAATTGTGACAAAATATGGCATGCCGCTGATCAGAAGTTCCTGGATGAATAATTGTGAAATTTCTTATCACAGCGTCATTGGCGCCAACGATAATCGCTAAAGCATTTTCATTTGTATTTGCTCTGATTATAGTAGATTTCGCGCCTGATCCGAGCAACACAACATCTGTCTTCATAATTACATTTTCAATATAAGTACCAGGAAAAACCAGCACTGTATCGCCATAGGCAGCAGCATTAAGCCCGTCTTTGATTGTATTGAATGGATTGCCTTTTGAGCCATCGCCTCCTGGTGAAGCGTTATCATCTACATAAATGGTCGTTCCCAGAGTTTTTGTTATTTCCGCTGCAAACAACTTATTATAGATTGATCCATTGCCTGAAATGAAAAAAATATTGCCCAGTGTGATTGCCAGGATTATTGTTGCTATGGAAAAAATATTCCGATTTTTCATAGTATTGTCCTCCTTTCCAAATTTTAGGAACAAATATCCATCTATGTTTTAGCTTGTTAATTGATATGAATTTTTTATAATACGTTCTACTTCATAAGTGCCAACGTTGTTCAGTTCATATTTCTATGAAAACAAACTTACCCCAATCCACAACTAAAACTCTCGCAGCGTCGTTCCCGCATACCTATTTTTCAACAAAGTTACAAATAAATTGAAAGCATCAAACTGGAGCTCCAAACGCCGAGATTTAACCTGGAAATATCCCGCTTCTCCTCCACTACGGTCGAGATATTTTTCTCTTCGCCGAAATTATAATCCCCTCCCACTTGATATTGCCCCGAGAGCGACAAATTATTTCTGAAGAAATATTCTACCCCAAGAACAAAATAGACGGAAAAATAGAACAGGGTGGTCTTTGTTTCGCTCCGATATTCTGAATCAAACATCGACCATGATAATCGCTCACTGGGTTTTATCTTATTGACGAGTTTATCATAGCCCAGGCCAAAAAGCCCCCCGATGTAAGGCGACAGCCGATTGCGAATGAGAAATCGCCTTTCCACACCACCAGTCAATTGAATATTGATTTGGGTGACCTCAGCGCCAGTTAGTTCCTGGCCAGCTTCTTTTTGCTCCCTGGACGCCATCACCTGGAGTGTGGCGCTAATTGCCATATTTTCTTTGGTCCATTTCTTCCAGCCAATACCGCCATTCACTGAATTTAAATGAAAACCATTGAAAGTGAAAATTAGAGCGTTTTTGCTGATGAAATCATCATTTTTAATCTCTGGCTTCTCTTGAGAGAATAGTAGCGAAGCGCATAAAGAAACAAACAGGGTGAAAAATATTCTATTCATGGTGAATACTCCTTTTGAAGAATAAGAATTTGAGATGCAAGCAGGATGCTTGCGTTACAGCCTGGCTTGAGCAGGCAGGATGCTTGCGTTACAGCTTACTTTGCTGGAATATAACCGCTGGAAGCAACCACCTGCTGTCCAATAGCAGTGTCCAACCATTGCCACAATAAATAAGCGTTGCTGCTTTTATCCAAATCAGCACGAATGACGGCATAGACTGGCGCGGTCAAATCGTAGCGGCGTTGATAAATATTCTCATAATTTGGTTTGACACCATTCACCGCGCACAATTTAATGGACTCCCTGCGCGCCATGAATTCTTCATAATAATAGACCGAATAGCCGATGCCCCAGGGATCCAACACCACAGTGTTGATTATAGAAATCATAGTGACCAGCACCATTTCTGGCGCATTGACCATTTCGAGCCCTTTCATCACCAGCGCCTCCATCAGCTCCTGACTGCCCGAGTTCCTTTCCCGTTGGTAAGCATTGATGGGGGCATTCGGTCCTCCAACATCCCGCCAGTTGGTGATGTTTCCAGTATAAATCCCTCGAATTTGATCAATCGTCAGGTTATCCACAGAATTGTTGACATTCAGAATGAATACAAACGCATCCAGCGCCACTGCTTTGACATCGAGGGTTAATCCCATGCTATTGGCAAATTCCAGCTCATCTTCCGAGGGTTCCCGAGCAACCAAAATGACATCGGCGCTATCGGTGATCAGATTGATATAAGCCTCGTAGGTGCCATGATGTTGAATGTTGCTGATAAAGTCGTAGATTTCTTTTTTGGTCGTATCAGAATAATCGGCATAGATGCGCCTGGTGCCATCAGGCGCATCATACCATTTAAAATTGATGCCCAGTACGTAACAGGCGATCACGTTTTGCAAGGGATGAGCCGAAGTTGAGCCATCAACCCGTGGGTAGTTGTGGACCGTGAAATGACTGACATCGATGACCAGTAGCTCATGTTTGGTGGGTGAGCTGTCACAAGCCAGTAACAATATGACTGTGATGAAAATAGCTAAGAAAATGTTGCTCCGCATGTTATGTCTCCTTTCATTTTAATTTTTTTGGGTAAGAATAATGAATCCACTCTAAAAAGGCTTGAATCGCTAATTTTGCTAATTTAGGCGAATCGATTTTATTGTAATAGTTCACCACTCTGTTGATTCTGCTCTTGATTTCAGATCAATGATTAACGATTTGCTATTTTAGAAGTATTATAGATTTTTTGAGCTTCGATTTGCCTGCGATAATCCTTCAAAAATCAAAAATCGTTAATCTTTAATCGTACATCATTTTTTTTATTTGAGTAAATCGAAGTGATGGGCTATTACGTCCTACAATTATCGCACCAGCACCAATTTCCGAACCTGTACTGAAACCCCTCCTGATAAATTAGTGATTTGAAGCTTACAAAAATAGATACCACTGGCAACTGCCTGATTCAATTCATCTGTCCCATCCCATTGAACTTCAAAATGACCTACAGGTTTCTGATGTGCCAATAACGTGCACACCTTTTTGCCCATGATATTATAAATATCCAGCGTCACAAAACTTGGATGAGGCAGGTCGAAGGGAATAACCGTTATTGCATTGAACGGATTCGGATAATTTGGATACAGGTAGAATTGACCAGGCTTTCTGGATTCAGGCGGCTCCTCAATTTTCGTCGGTAGATGATAGCCATTCACAAAGGCAGATGTCAGCGGATATTCAATAAGTGCAATTCCGTAGAGAATTCGTTTGACAGGTCCCACGCCAGGCGCATACCATTCCACCCAATCGTTATCAGCGCCATTAAATTGAAACCAGAAGCGAAAGCAATTGGTGAATGTTCCTGCGGGAACTGTGACGGTATCGGTTTTGCTCTGCAAGTGGACGGTCCACTCGGAGCCGCCGCCTGGTGCAGTGACTTTCCAGCTATCGCCGATATTGGCAGAAAAATCGAGCCAGACCTGTTCGGTGGTATCGCTTCTCATTAACAGTTTATTATCTGATGTCATTCGCAGCAGAATATTCTTTGGGGAGTTACGGAATTGATCGAATCGAAAATAAAGACTGTCAGTCACTCTGACAGAATCTTGAATATGTTCGGAAATCACATCTGAAAATGTCCAGCGGTTATTAACTTGCATAGGAAAATAGTCTAATTTGGTTGGGTGGAAGTTTAACACCTTTTCGAGCGACCATTGTGCTGACGTCTGGACATCAAGATCTGGATCATTTAAAAGCTGCATCAGAACAGCGATAGTTTCCTGCTGCCTTGATCTCATTTCATCTCTTAATTGATAGTATAATGAACTATTGTTTTTATCTCCAAGGTCATGAGGATTGTTATAAACATATAATCGCCCCATAACTTCTGCTGCATGGCGTCGAACCCACCAGTCAGGAGATGATAAAGCGCTGGAGAATATTTCATCTCCGTTTTTAAAGACTGTGGCGCAATAGATTGCTGGAATATTCCAGAGATAAATTTTGGGAACGCTTTCATAACCATACTTTTGCTCCGCAACCAACTCGGCTACCAGGTTATTATCCACGGTAACATAAAAATAAGCTGAAGGACTCCCAATCGGGCCACCTTGCAGAGCATCGATAAAAACAATGTACCAGATTTCAGTTTTCATAAATATTATTATCCAATCGACTGCCTCAATGATTCCATAACTATTGGGAGTGGCATAAATAACTCCTGGAATAATCTGATACAACGGTGCCAACAACGGTATCTTTAAAGGCTCAGCAAAATTGAGTACAAAAAAATCATCTGATCTATAGTCTGCAAAAATCAACTTATAAATTAGGCTCAAAGAATCAATGGCAGGATTTCCAGTCATGATTTGATATTGTCGCCAGGCTTGTGTCCATGGGGCTGTTGAAGAAAGCAGGAGTTGAGTCGGAACATAATATGGATGAGCGTGAATTGATTTAAGCGTATCATAGCAAGCTCGAGCAGCATTCAGCGCTTCATCAATTTCAAGGGCAAGAGCAGTATCCAATTTTATACTTTCTTGCATTTCTAAAGTAAGAATAATGGCATCATCGCTGATTAGTTTAGACAGGCTTTCATAGCGCCAGACACCATTTTGCGTCGCAAAGTAGAGGACATTTGGATTGTCTGGCACAGTTAATAATTCCTTGATAATCCCCCTTCCAGCAATCTGCTGCCACGTCTCTCCACCATCATAACTTTCCCACAAATAAAAGTATCCGCCTGCATAAATATGCTTGGGATTGGATAAATCAATCGCCAGATTAATAAACAGTGTTGACGGCTGATGAAGCGTAGTACGCCAATTCTTGCCGCCATCAACGGTTTTAAGAACCGAATTTATTGTCTCCAGGTACATTGTGTCAGGATTTTGAGGATGGATAACGATCTGGCAGCAGGTATTATTGAGTGGGCCGAAATCTAACCATGTGGTTTCCCAACTATCGCCTTTATCTCTGGACTTTGCAATCCAGGGTTGGGAAGAATCATTAATCCCACATGCCCAGACCACCTGATTGATTTGATCGATAGTCACATCCCAGGCTGTTCCCGATCCCATATCCAGCACCTGTTCCCAGTTGTTGGAAGCTAATTTGCGACGATAGACTCCGCTGGAGCCTCCAGCGAATGTTTCGCCTCATATTCGGGGATCGGGGAAGCCATCAAAGGCATGAATAATTTTAATTTTGCTTCGATCAAGATTGCTGTCAGAGACCACCCACTGTGGATCATAGATCGACCAGCAATAAGTCAACACCGAATCCCCCGCTGATTTATCAGGCTCAGCCCCGACGGTAATTCCCCATCCAATTGGCCCAATTTCATGGGGATAAACGGCACGAATCCGAACTCCTTTCAGTCCCAATTCGCTCCAGGATGAATCTGGAGATTTTCGGACAAAAAGTCCTTCACAATCAGTTCCAGCATAAAGCGCCCCACCGTAATAAGCCAGGGCAGTGACGGTTTTTCCTTGCAAGCCATAGGGTTCTAATGTCTGAGCAAAAATGATTTCGGTTGAAAGCAGAAAAATTATCAAGAAAATATGGATGGTTTTCATGGAAAGACCTCATGTCTTACTCAATATATTTTTGTTGAATCTTATTAGTCACGAAGAACTACGCCTTTTATTTGGTGAATGCTGATTTTTTTTGTGATTTTGTCAAAGCGCAATAAAACAGTAGATGTATCATTCGTCGTATCAATTAAGTAATGGCTTTGAACATCATACTCAACTACTGTGAAAAACAGGTTGTGAGCAGCCCTTGAAAGCCTCTGAAATTCGCTTGACCAGGCGAGGCTAATCGTATAATCGGTAGTAACTCGTGATTCTAAAAGAATTTTGTCGTCTAAAGCAACTTTCACGGAGTCATTATGAAAATCGATTTCGATTTCAAAATTCACATAAATATCTGAAGCTTTTGGTTCTGTTGCTTGCTTGCAGCCACTTTGCGAAAAAAGAAGTAAGAGAAAAGCTATAAATATTTTTACTTGTCGAGTAGACATATCATTCTCCGTTGTGTTATTTCAATTCGCTGGGGACCAAAATCTAAAATCATGAATGCGCTGAGGCGCAAAGATTTTAATCATCAATTTTAAAAAGAATAGCGTCTCTGCGATAAATGAAAAATTCTAAAATCGTAATTCGTAAATCTAAAATCAAAATCACGGATACAAGCTAATCCCAATCCACCACTGAAACTCTTTCAGCGTCGTCCCTTGATAGGTGTTGGTAAAATTTGGTACGGCAAGCAATCGAACATTAAACAATTTCGATGGAGAAATGGTGATGCCGCCGAGCATGGTTGTCTGAATATCGCTGCGGCGCTCGCTCGGCTCGGTATAGCGTTCGCCAAAATCGGTCTTTCTGGTCGTCACAGTATCTGATGTCGTTTCTCGATATTTAAAAATTGCCAGCGTCATATCGTCGATATCCCAGTTGGTCATCTTGCGATTCAAGCCGAACAGGATCTCAACCGCATCAGATAGCTTCCAGGTGAAGATAATCGGGATTTGAAAATTGACGACATCGGCTTTGAATTCCCACAGCAAATTTTTATCTTCTTTGGTGGCATCAAAATAATTTCTATCATTAGGATCATAAGATGAATTGTATTTAGAACGGCTATGGCGATCAAGTAGGACATGTTCATCGGTATTGATCCGCCGCTTCAGAAATTCGATGTTCAGCCCGATATGCAGCTTTTTGTTCCGCTCGATTTCCCACTGCAATGCGCCCATGAAACGATGGCTCTTATTGATGCGCTCACCAGTTCCCGTTCGCGCATCCTGCAAGGCGTAATCCCATTCGCCAAAATAATAGTCGGTTTCCCACTCATAATGATAGTTGCTGTAAGAAGAATCATTCAAATTCGAGCGTAGTGTGAGGTCGGCGTTTTGCTGATGATAGCTGTAATAAAAGATCAGCGCTTTGGTCGGATCAATTTGATGCTCGAGACTGACGCCACCGTAGTAAGTCTTTCCATCATGCCCCCAGTCCTGATTGCTGCCTCCCTGTTTGTGATAGTAACTCCATTCTTTTCCAACATTGATCTGGCCGTATTTGTAAAGCGACGAATCTTCCTGGGCATAGGATTGATCCGCATTTGCCCAGAGATAGCCGCCCTGCAAGCCGAGTTTGGTTCGATCCGACACTTTGAAATTCAAGCCGCCAGCCACATCCCATTGATCGTAAGTTTGATCCCGCCAGCGCATATCGTACCATACTGAGGTGTATTTGTAGCTCGATGTATTTTCCCAGAAATTCTGTGAGCCATACGAGCCATCCCGCTTAAAATCGGTTCGATTCAATCGGAACCCGAGCTGCAAACGAGGTGAAATTTCATAGCCTGCAAATAGCGAAAGGAAATGTCCTGTCTGGCGCATGTCGTCAGCGCCTTTGTAACGATCCACAATCGGAATATCTGAAGTTTCCGCCACTTTGTTGCCAGCATAATCATATCCTATATTGGAGCGATAAATATCCTGCGGTACCGAGTAGTAGCCTTCATTTTGAAAGATAAGCTGATAGGAAAAACCAAGAAATAATCCCTTTAATGAACGAAGCGGTCGGGTCAGTAAAGCCGTTGAGAAGACTGGCTCTAACGCTTTTCTGGTCTGAATAAAATAGTAAGGATAATAGATCATGTCATAAGAATACGAGCTACGAGAATCCAGATACGGATAGTAGTCGTAATTTTTGTTTTGTTTGATCTGTGAATTTCTGAAGTCGAGATAAAAATAAGTTTTCCTCAATGAATCAGAATACAGATTGGCGGGATTGACGATGAGATTCAGCAATGGATCGTCGATCAAGCCAGGCGTGGTCGCTGATAGATTGCTCAAGCCATACGGATTGAGATAATTGGGCATAAAAAAGAAATCCATCTGCTCGAAGGATTTTTCGAGAACTCGTTCACCCCAGTATTGGCTGAAAGCCAGGATTGGATTGCCTGTTATAATGAGCACCATCATAATAAGAATGAAATAGATTTGATGCTTCTTCATAAAATTAGTCTCCTTATTTCACATACACGAGTTTTTTGATTTGATAAAATCGATTTTCATTGACCCTAATCTGACAGAAATAAATACCATTAGCGACAAAGTTACCTGTTTCATCTGATCCATCCCAGATAATCTCATATTTCCCTGGTCGCTGTTGATCTTTATGGAATTTTCTCACAACTTGACCAAGGGAATTAAATATGACGATATCAACCCAATAAATACTCAGCTTGTCAGAAAGCTCATATATGATTTTTGTTTGTTCATTAAATGGATTGGGAACATTCTGATGTAAAACAAATTCTTTAGGCAGGTAGCTGGAATCTTCTAATGTAACAAATGGCTTGCCTGTAAAAATTTTCGCATAGATTGACTCAAGCCCGACCTGCCAGATGACAACAAATCCACTATCTCCAAGGGCAGAAATAGAAGGCGAATTAGGACGTGAATGATCGTTAACTCTAAACTCTTCTCCAATTGGGTGACCATCCAAATCAAACTGCTGTCCGAATATATCAGAAATCCCTGAACTAAATCCTTTTTCAACTTGAACCATTTTTGAATGAATCCAGCAAATAATAAAATTCCCATTATTAAGGGAGGTAATGATGGGATTAAAATTGGTATCTCCACGTTTATTTATTTGAAAAATTTTACCTGATCGATTGCCTTCTCTATCAAATCTCTGTGCCAAACAATTTTCATGATAAGGGCTCTGGTGTGCGTGCCAACAGACAAGGAAATTCCCATCCCTTAGAACAGACATAACAGGACTTACCATACTATAAAGACGATTGTCGTTGATCGTGATCTCGTTTACTTTTTTATTCCCATTTTTATCGAATAATTGTACAGCAACATTTTCATTTAATACCTGGGTGCCGTAATTAAACCATTCACGAAACCAGGTCGCAACAAAACCACTATCTGGCATCGCGGCTAAGCAGACTTCAGTTTCGTTCGCGCCATAGGGAAATGAATTAATCTGAAACTGCTCACCGATCCGCTCTCCATCTTGCGTTAAACGCTGAGCAAATAAACCATATTCCCATCCATCACCATTGTAAACTTGCCAGGCAACTACTATTTCGCCATTTAGCAGAGAAACCACATCACATCGAAAGGGGATTAATCGTTCTGGGGGCGATGGGATAATAAAAAATTCATTGCCAATTTTTGTTCCATCTGAAGCAAATAGCTGACCATAGAGGTCTCCTCGCTTTTCATCTTCGATAAAATGATGCCAGCAAATAACAAATCCACCGTTATTTAGTGCTGCAATAGCGGGTTCAGGCGGAAACGTATTTGGCTTTGAATTTACTTTTATCCTCCCTCCAATTCTCTTCCCATTTTGGCCATAAATATGAGCAACAACATTTAAGGAATCATCTTGCCAGCAAATGATAAACAAACCGTTTGTTAAAGTAGCAATGTCGGGCATACTCGCTGGTTGACTGCCAAAAGCAACCCAAATTTCTTTGCCGACAAGAAGACTATCTTGTGCTTTTAAGGAAAAAGAAAAGATTAATTCAAAACACATGGATAAAAATGTCGTAAGATAAAATATCTTTGTTAATTTTAATCGCATACTAGCTCTCCAAAATTTATGAAAAGCCAAAATTACTTTCTCTCGCCTACAAAAGTGCCATAGTTGATTATGCCTGGAAATCCAGAGTAATTCCATTTGCCAGTTAATTTTTGATCATCATAAGGACAGGTTAAAAAGACATTGTTATCAACATAGTCTGGATTCAAATTAACAAAAAGCTGATTGTTTTCTAAAATACCCACCAAATTTCCCGAACCAACCTGTGACCCAATATTCTGTGGATCACCGATTTTATCCAGCTCCCATTCACCAGAAATATGGGTGCTATCATCAAAAACGATTTTAATCCAGCCTGTAACGATTTTCACACCCATCGAATCGAAGCCAGTGTAAGTATAAGTGCCTGCTGGGAGTTCCAAGCCGTTTATTGAATTGTCTTTATCACAGAAATAAAATGAAAAAGACAATGTAATTATCACAACAACTATATATATTTTTTTCATCGTTTCCCTCATCATCTTGAAAAGAGATTTCCCCCACAGATCGTGCCTGAGGCAGATGCACCTGGGCGCATTGAATAAGTCCCACAGATGTTTTTTTTATTCAATTTTTCATCTGCGGGTTTCTTCAATCTGTGGGGAAGCTTTTTTACTTATTCGCCCCACAGATTGAGTAAGTCCCGCACATGCCTTTTTATTTCGTGTGTAGTTTTCTTCTATTCGCCCTGCCGAATCTGCCTTTGGCACGATTTGTGGAGAACTTTTGTGAAATCTAAAATCGTAATTCATAAATCGTAAATTTAAAATCTTAACTCGGGTCGACAATCTTCCCGATAAACAAAATCGTCCCCGAATGATTTTCTCGAATGGCAAAGATAAACGGTCGATCAAGTCGCATCACAAAGCCTGATGATGATGACCTGTCTATGACAACCGACGTAACTGCGGCAGCTTCAGTTCCTTCCTCATTGACTTCAACAAAACTTTTATGATTCACTTCACTGATGAATAAGCCGCCTGGTTTATACATACGGGTGAAATCAGCGCCACCAGAAAATGCAATCCCCATACCCAGGGCAATCAATACATCATTCATTTTTAACTTGTATTCGAGTTTAAACCGAGGCAAAAATATCGTTCCGCTCTCTTTTTGAAAAGAAATAAGCCACTGGTTCCAGGTATTTTGATCCATCTCCATGATCAACGAATCAATGTTGATGGATGAATTTGGCAAGAGAACAACCATGCTGAAAAGCTCATCGCCATACGGTAAATCGATGGCTTGAAATTTTTCGTTGGCAAAATATTGGAAATCACCCGATTGTGCCATCATTTTGCACGGGATTTGGTTTTCATCAGGCAGAGTAAAAAGTGCATCAAATGTCTTTGTTTCATCAAACTGATATTTCCAGATGCCTTTGAAGTAAATGGCATTGATCAAGAACATCACATTATCCCGACTGATTCTTTCAACAATCTCTTTAATTTTACCGTTAGTATTTTCCTCAACCCAGGCGTTGATAATGTCCTTTGCGGTGGGATCATTGAAATTCAAAGCTGAAACCAATGCATCAAAATATTTTTTATTAAGATCAATAAAATCTTGTTCAAAAATCATATCATCTCGATGCCAGATAGAATTGGCGATCTGGAACTTCACCTTTGGATCGAGTCCAACTAATAATTCAATCAGGCTTTTATAAGATTCATTGATCTGCTGTTCAGTCAAGCCAGCCAATTCCAGCGTCTGTTCCATGGCTTGTTTTGTTGCTCCATCGGCGCCATTCAGTGTCATGCCCAGTGCCATCGAAACACTTAATGGAGAAATGAAGATATTTGTATCCTTTTGGTTCTTAACGATCTCTTGAAAAAGTTTCAATCCGAATCGATTATCTGACTCGACCAGACTCTTTTCAACGGAAGTTAATTCACGAATATTCTTGTTGTAAGGTTCAGTTGGACTTTTTGTGCATTGAGAAATTGAAAAAAGAAATACAACAAGCAAAATAATGATCTGAATTTTACGCATGGCTTTTATCCTTAATTTTGTTTATACTGATTCCATCGCTCGGAGCGATGGAATCAGTATTTTACTTAATTCTCCCGAACAGATTGAGTAAGCCCCACAGATGTTTTCTTAATATATCATCTGAGGGTCTCTTAATCTGTGGGGAAGTTTTTTTACTTAATCGCCCAAAGATTGAGTAAGTCCCGCAGATACTTTCTTTTCGAAATTCCTTATCTGGGGATTTCTTCAATCTGTGGGGAGATCATTCTAAAATCGTAAATCCTATGTTGGATCAACAATTTTGCCGATGAACAAAATCGTGCCCGAATGATTCTCTCGGATAGCAAAGATAAACGGTCGATCGACTCGCATGACAAATGGCGAGCCAGGTCCCGCAGAAGTCACCCCGATTTCCACCGACGTTACTGCTGCCGCTTCGGTGCCTTCTTCATTGACTTCGACGAATGATTTGTGCTTCACCTTATCAATGAACAGATTCATTTCGCCGACTTTATCAAACATGCGGGTAAAATCCGCCTGATAAGGCTCAAAGGCGATTGCCATTCCCAATGATTTCAGTACGTCGTTCAACAATTTTTCATATTCCAGCTTAAATCTCGGGAAGAACAGGGTCCCATTTGCCTGCGAAAAACTGCCTGTCCACAGATTCCAATTTTCGGTGGTGATCGTCGTCATAAAATCATTAATATTCGTCTGGGGCTGGGGCAGGATAATGGTCATGCTGAATAAGCCATCGCCATACGGCAGATCAACCGCTTGAAACTGATCGCTTGCATAATAGGAGAATTCACGTGATTGCGTCATCATCGGGACGGTCTTTTGAGAGCCATCAGGCAGGTTGAACGCATC
>Ga0209427_10003856_pt1 | contig 17509 bp, 19 predicted proteins | sample DeeMarSWOR136_30_FD_187465 | JGI IMG/M metagenome (GOLD analysis project Ga0209427, IMG submission 187465) | Marine sediment microbial communities from White Oak River estuary, North Carolina - WOR-1-36_30 (SPAdes) (version 2) | ecosystem: Environmental > Aquatic > Marine > Intertidal zone >...
TAAATCTCCTGCACCCGTGAGGAGTTGCGAATCTGCTTCGGATTGCCCTCCTCAAAGACAATACCCTGATGCAAAACCGTAATCCGAGAGGCCGCCTGAAGGGCGACGTCCATGTTATGCTCAATGAGCAAGAGCGTTATCCTGGAATCCAGCTGGTGAATCATCTCGGTCATCATCGCCGTATCCGCCGGAGAAAGGCCAGCCGTGGGCTCATCCAGGAGCAGTACCCTGGGATTGGAGATCAATGCCAGCGATACCTCAACCTGACGCTGCTCCCCATAGGAGAGATTCCTCACCACCTCATCCCGCTTCTCAGCCATCCCGACTTCTTTTAAGACTTCATCCGCGCGTTCGTAGAGGTCCCGGTAGGTTGAGAGAGGGCGAAGCATTGAGAACTTCATCCTCTTCAACCCCATGGCCGCAATTACCAGGTTCTCCAGTACCGTCAAAGTTGGAAAGAGGTTGGTGATCTGAAAGGTCCTGCCCAGGCCCAGATACGTCCGCCGGTGGCCTGGCAGATGCGTGATATCCTGACCAAAGGTCCTAATCCTTCCAGATGTGACCGGATAGAGACCGCTGATCAGGCTGAAAAGGGTGGTCTTTCCCGCGCCATTCGGCCCGATGATTGCCCGCCTTTCGCCCACCGCAACCTGCAGATTAACCTGTTTGACCGCCTCCAGACCGCCAAACCGCTTGGTCAGATCCTGACACTCCAAGGCATGCCCGACCGCTCCTCCTCTTATCGAGTTCATACAGCCACCTCGACTCGCATCTTAAATCGCTTGGCAAACCCCATAACGCCCTCAGGGGCATACTTAGCGTTTATGACATAAACAAAGGCCATGATCATCAACCACCGTTCGGTGTAAACGCTAACCAGATTTCTCAAAAAGGTAATGAGAAATGCCCCTATGCCCGCTCCGAACAAGGTTCCCCTTCCCCCAATACTCACCATCAGAAGAAATTCCAGGCACTGAGCTAGATCAGCCTCATCAGGGCCAACAAACCTATTGAAATAGGCGAACAAGACCCCGCCCAGACCGGCAAAAGCCCCGGCAATGATAAAGGCCAGGTGCTTGTGGAGCCAGACATTATAGCCCAGAACCTTCATCCGCGATTCGCTATCCCGGATACCAACCAGTGTTCTTCCAAATGGAGACCGGACCAAAAGAAAGATGAGGACCAGAGAAATTATAAAAACGGCCAAGATAAAGTAATGAAAATAAACGTGATCTAACAGATCCACGGGCAAACCTAAATCCGGGCGATTAATCCCTGATATCCCGTTCTCCCCCCCGGTCATAGACATCCATTGATAGATGATACCCCATACGCACATGGCAACTGCCAAGGTAATCAAAAGGAAATAGACACCGGCCGCCCTCAGGGCCAAAAAACCGAACACAGCAGCGGCCCCGGCAGCCATGCCAACCCCCGAGAGGAGACAAACACCAAAACCACAGTTATACCTAGTCGCCAGGATAGCCGCCGTATAAGCGCCAATGGCAAAGTAAGCCCCATGTCCAAGAGAGGGCATTTTTGTGTATCCAACGAGTAGGTCAAGGCTCATCGCAACTATGCCGTAAATTAAGCTCTGGGTCAGCAGGATCACAATAAAGGTCGGTAAGATAGGGGGAAGCACAATCAATACCAAGATGGCTACCCCTAAGGCTATCAACAACCAACCCCGTGATCCAAGTCCTTTAAGTATCACTCATTCCTCCCTGCCAAAAAGTCCAGTGGGCCGCCACGCCAGGACGATGGCCATGGGGAAAAAGAGGGTGAAGTAGGCAAGCTCAGGGAAAAGGGCCTTTCCGAAGTTGTCGATGAGGCCAATGACGAGAGCACCCACCATCGCCCCTTTCAAACTCCCCCTGCCGCCCACGATCACAACCGCGAAGGACAGGGGAAGTACTTCAAATTCCAGGCCCGGGTAAATCGCCGTGAAGGCACACCCAATCACCCCTGCAAAGCCCGCCAAAAGTGCCCCCAGGCCAAAGACGCCCATGGTCACAACATAAACATTGATGCCAAGCCCTTGAGCCACCTCCTTGTTGTCCACCGCCGCCCTCATAATCGCCCCAGCCCGAGTTTTTGCCTGAAACCACCATAAGATCATATAGGCCAGAGCTGCCGCCCCAATCATAACAATCCTCAACACCGGAAAGTAATATATCCCGAAGTTGATGCTCCCGGAGCACCAGTCAGGAGGGTCGAGACTTAAAGGATATCCCCCAAAGATCAGGAGGAGCAAATCCTGAAAAAAAAGAAGAATCCCCATGGTCATCAACATCTGCCGTATCTCCTGCCCCTCCAGGTCCCGAAGGAAAAAACGCTCTATGACCATGCCCAGAAAGCCGACCACGAGGCAGCCCACCAAGAGTGCCAGATAGAAATTCCCCGTGTGGCGAACGATGACATACCCTACATATCCCCCGATTAAGTAAAAGGCCCCGTGGGCGATATTGACAATCTTCATAATCCCAAACATGAGGGTCATTCCTCCCCCCAGCAAGAAGAGGAGTGCTGCGTAGGAGATGCCGTTAAAGATTTGGGTCACCCAAAATTCCATAATGTTAACCTACATTTCCCGATTTCTGAGACCCGCCCCGTAGACACGGAAGCTTTTTGTGATAAGGGCGAAAGAGGCCGCAACCCTCCCTCCGCCAAGGATGAGCCGAATACCCAACCATCCAAAGCGTTCTTCCCGCGCAATTCAGGCGCCGTTTACTGCAGGAATTTACTCCTTCTTTCCTACTTACAATACTTACACGGAGGGTTGTTGCGGGTGTACAAAGGTTCCTTGACAAACGCATCCGGGTCGTACTTCCAGAACTGAGAAACCTTAGGATAGGTATAGATAACCGTGTTCTGGTACCGGCCGCCCACCTTATCAACCCGACGGACGTATACATCGCAAACGATGTTCCCGTACTTATCCAATTTTAGTTGGCCGTGGGGAGAATCAGGAATCTCAACGGCCTGGAGGGCATCCATAAACTTATCCCTATCCTCCACATTTCCATTGACGGCCTTCACAGCCCTTGCAACCCAATCCGCGGCGACATATGAATCCATAATCGGCCCGGTGACTTCCCTTTTGAGCGATTTCTCTACGTTTTTTCTGAATTTGACATTTTCAGGAATATCAAGGGCTCCACTGTAAGTATTTACACTGAGCACGCCCAGGCCAGTATCACCCATCTGTTGCAGAAATGATTCATCGGTTGCCGTTAGGACGCTTAAAACCTTCCACTTGTCCATGAACCCCCTACCCTTGAGCGTCTTAAAGAACCGCATAGCGGGTGCTGCCGTGATCACCGCAAAGAGACCGTCCGCTTCCCGCCTCAAACTTCCCACGTACGGGCCGAAGTCCAATGTAGTACGCGGCACATAGATCCTCTGGACAACCTTACCACCGGCCTCCTCAAAAACTCGTTGAAATGCACCGATGGTCTCCTGACCAAAGGCGTGTTCCCACCCGAGGATGGCAGCCGCTCGCCATTTTAGGTGGTTGTACGCATAGTCTCCCGCGACATGACCGACCTGAGAGGAGGCATGATTGACACGGAGGATATTTTTCTCCCACTTTCGCTGCGTCACATCTGCTCCGGCTGCACCGGTAATAATGAGACCGATGCTTGCCTCTTTGCACAGTGGTGCTACAGCGTACGTGACATGGGTAGCAAATATTCCGGCTACAATGTCAACTTTATCGTGGGTGATGAGTTTGCGCACCTTCGAAATCGCCATGTCAGGAGTACCGTGATCTTCAACGAACAATTCCACTTTTCGTCCCGCCATCGTATAGTTGATCTCTTCCAGGAACATCTTAAAGCCGTCCACCATATCTGCCCCTACCTGGGCCCTAGAGCCCGCCAGAGGCGCGAGAAAACCTATCCTGATCGGACCCTTCTCGGCCGCATAAACCGGTGAACCAAACCCGCCAACGAGCACAAAGGTCAATAGCAATGCCATGGTGCCCACCATGAATCCTGACTTCTTCCAGTGTTGCCCTTTGCCTACATTCCAATACCCTGAACGTAACATTTTGGTCCTCCTTTCTTTCCTATGGGTTAAACAGTTGCGGCCTCCCCTTAAAGAGCCATGCCTTAAAGGAGCCACAAAACCAATGAGCCCTTCTTATACAATGCCCTGCGCCCAAAAGTCAAGACATTTTTGGGGTTAATGCTTAATGGCCTATTTTACGCCGTGTATCTCCAGTGCCTCAATCTATCATTTGATGTCCAGATTCTGTGTTTTTATAAATATCTTGACAATCCTCTCAAATATCTCGTAGAACAGAACCTTCCCTTTCCCATAAAGGTCGCCGATTACACCCATGTCCTCAGCAAGGGAACGATCGTCTATTCATCAACCCCGGGTGAGTCCCGGTAAAACGAGGAAGTGAAGGCTCAATACCTCGGGATTTGATCCAGCAATCGGAGTTTTTCCCCACGGACGGAACTGAGCGTTACTCCCGCAATAAATCCTGACACTCTATCTCCTTCAGGTGAGCTTCGATGGATTTGACGACAATGGTAGGGGGGGCCCCCTCTGAAAGTCCCAACTCTCTTAGAACGCGCGAAGACAGTTCTCGTGAATCAAGGGAGGGGAAATTCGCCGTTACCTTGCGGACCGTCTCATGGATGTGTTGAAAATACCTCAATCCCCCATCTATCAACTCGTATACCCTGTCCTTCCCACGGTGGGGGGCATCCCAAGAGGCGAATAGAACCTTTAATCCCTCAATCCCCGCTAACTTCCGAACGGACCGAACAGAGGAGGAAACATCCTCATAGATGGGTAAGACTCCCGCCACTGGAAGTGCATCTCCCGAGAATAATGCCCCCTCCTCTCGAAGCAACAGTGAAATAGAACCCTTCGAATGTCCGGGGGTATGGACCACTTCCAAGGTCAAGCCGCCCCCTAAATCAAGGGTGCCTCCATCCCGTAAGACCAGGTCAACCTCAACAGCCCCCCCCACGAGGGAATGGAAATTCGCAATCGGACGCTGCTTTGCTTGCAGTTCGGTATCCTCAATCCACGGTTGCGCATCGACGTGGGCTGCCACCTGGCATCCGCATTCCCTTACTACCCCTTGACTGCCCCCGATATGATCCGGATGGGAGTGGGTCAGTACGAGCATGGAAATCTCTTTTGGATCGCGACCCACTTTTCTCACGTAGTCGAAGATCATGTTTTCCGCGGATGACACCCCGGAATCGATGAGGCAGATCTCTCTTCCAATGATCAGATAGACGTAGACGAACCGATCCACGGTTCTGCCGGGTTCAACCGAAAGTTTAAACGGTATTTTTATTGCGTGGATATGATCTGTAACCTGCATTTTTACCTCCCAATAATTCCCGCGCCTCTCTTTATCGAGCTTTCATCATAGTTGCCAAGAGGTCAACGGCAATCTCTGCAAATTCTGGATCATTGATGTGGGCGTCAACCTCCACCAACTTCACCTTTGAAGAATCAAGATGGTCCTTGATCGACTCTATCAGAGCCGAGTTGGCCGTTTCATCGTGCCACTCTCCTGAAACTGAACCCTCAAAGGTGGTCGTTTTTGCCCCCCCCGATCGATCTAGAGCAGAAAAACCCTTGAGGGGAATAACAATGGCCGCGGGGCCAGTGCTCCGATTTACCTTCTCCGCTATCGTTTTGCCCAATATTCGATTCTCCTCCACATCGGTCCTCATCAAGGCAATCGACGGGGTGTAGAAGAAGAAATTCCTCTTTCTGTATTTCTCCGGTACGGTTTCTTTTCCCCCGAAATCCCCAAAATCGAGTGCCCCTAAGGAGATAACCTGGGGAATCCCCATGGAGCCGGCTGCCTCTATCCTATGGGATCCCGCGCTGTACATTCCCCCGACCAACTCATCCACGAGCTCAGAAGTGGTGATATCCAGAACACCGCTGATCTCCCCTGTCCTTACGAGCTCTTCCAAAGCCATCCCCCCCGTCCCTGAAGAATGAAGTTCAATGACCTCAAATCCCCTCTCCTCCAACAGGCTCTTTGCCCTTTCAACGCATGGAAGAGTGACACCGAAGGTGGAGATACAGATCTGAGGCTTAATCTCCTCATCCTCAAGAGGCCCTGCCTTTGCCATGTTGGCAATTGCCCGGGCGGCATTATTCATAACCCGCTTGGTAATACTGTTCAGGGAGATATCGCCAATGGAGTTCGCCATCATGATGTCCTTTGTTCCTACATAGGGACGAACGTTCCCCGAGGCCACGCAGGTTACCATGAGTTTCGGAAACCCGATGGGGAATATCCGCATCACGCTGCACGCAATTTCCGCCCCATTGGCGCCGCCCAACCCGATGACCCCGTGAAATTCCCCCGCAACGACCATTCTTTCGGCTATTTTCATCGCTCCGTCAGTCATCAGCCTCAGAGCCGAAATCTTATCTAGTTGGGCGATCTCTTCAAGTTCCTTTCCAGTCTCTCCTGCTATCATCCTGCAAGAAACGTCGGAGCGGTATTTGGACTGCTCAGACTTACAGCTGACGTCCATAAGGAGGGTTTTCACTCCCTCGGCCTCTATTTTCCGTTGGAGATAAACCAACTCCTTTGCCTTGGTATCCAAGGTACCGATAACGAGGATTGTTCTCATCATTCAGTGCTCCCCTTGGTATCCGTCAAATTCCAAGAACAGGGAGGAACCGAATTCGGGTAACTCTCCCATCCGATGTGTGAACCTCATATCCTTTTCCTCCTGCGGCAGCGGGCAACCCAATGGGGTGAATATCGCCAAATTCAGGAATATCTGCAACTACGGCTTCTCATGCTCTTTTGCGACAACGTCATTGTACCAATCTAGAATCTCCTCCCCGGTCATGAACAGTACCCCTTCGTGCTTCTTCATGTACTCAAATATTTTATCTATATATTTGATCCGATGGGCCGCACCTGAGATATACGGGTGCACGGCGATTCCCATGATTCGGGAACTCTCCGCCCCCTCTTCATAAAGCGTATCGAAGGCATCGCGAGACCGTTCGTAGATTTCAGGGGAACGGTGGTGCTGGGCGAGGTACATGGGAATATCGTTGAGCTCGACAGTATATGGCACAGCGATCAATCTGCCGCTCTTTACGTTCAATGGATTTGGCTGGTCATCATTCACCCAATCAGCCACGTATTCAATCCCTTCTTCTGCCAGTATGTCAGGTGTATCGAAGGTTTCGTTCAAACCTGGACCCATCCATCCTCGCGGCGCCTTCCCCGTGAAATCGCGGATCGTCTGAATGGTTCGCCGGATGACATCCCGCTCATCCTTTTCAAGGTTTATGGCCCGCTGTTCATATCCGTGGGCCAAAATCTCCCAATTGCTGCGGAGCATTGCTCTAACCATTTCGGGATAGTGGATACACACGGGAGCGTTAAGACTCACGGTTGCCCTCACCCCATGTTTATCCAGAACCTTTTTTAAACGCCAAAAACCCACCCGCAGCCCATATTGAAACCAGCTGTAGTTGGGAATATCGGGAATCACGGTAACCCCCTGTGGGGTCGGAAGAACCGCCCGTGCCATGGTAGCGTTGATATCCCATCTCTCGACATTGATGATAAACCAGACACCCAACCGGGCACCGCCTGGAAGCTTTACAGGCTTTCGATCCACAATCGCCGAATATTCAGCTCGTTCTTCTCTTCCTTTTCCCATAGGATAATCCTCCCTTCATTCCATATGGCCTATCTCATAAAGCCTCAACGGCCAAAATGTAAGGGTAACCCCAAATAGCCAATCACTTAGTATTTACGCTACCCTTTGTCAAGCCTTTTCGCACCTAGTTCCTAACGATTCTGGAAATATGCATCAAGAAGTCGCACCCCCCTTATTGGAAACATAAAGATACCGCGTGGGTGGAACCAAAATGATTATGGAACTTTTTTGAAACAACGGATTAAGGAAATTTTCAGGGATGGGCGATTTGACGGAGAACATCACTCTCTGGGACAAGATAAAGGCTGCACCTTTGAACTAGAGACGCTGTCTGCATCACTATCCTCAAGACGAAGGAGTTCTAAGAAATGCATTACCTGGTGATCCGAATAGTAACCGTGTGCCTCAAAACCGGATCGGCGAGCAGGAACTCTATCCCTAAAACAACCCATCGTGCATATGGGTCAAATATCCCAAGCAGCGGAATCATTCATCCTCGAAGAAGGTATGCTTGACGGTATAGCCGATGAAATTGTCCAGACGAATGGGGCTGACAATCTCCAGAGCATCTGTATCCTCAATATACTCGACGCTGTGTGGGCAATTTGAGGGGAGTACCCAGATGTCTCCCGGTGAGAGCTCCCTTGGTGATTCATTCGCGCTCGTTACCCGCATTTTTCCTTTAAACAAGAGAAAGATTTGCTCCGCCTCATGGTGATGGTTAGGTACACACGCTCCTTGCTTGGCGTTGATTTTTGTCAGCATGATTTTCTCGCCGCTCATAATGCGTATGAGAAGCTTGCTTGACTCCGGCGTCCCTTGCAAGTAGCTAACCTCTCTTTCTGGAAATTCCTCCCAACGGTGATAGTACCCCATGTGGCAATCCCCCCTTCAATGTACAGGATTCGAACAACCCGATGTGAACTCATACCCTGATTTAAGATTAAGGGAGCTCCATATCAATCGGGCATATCTACAGATCAGCGTTGATCTCCGAGTCTTCAATACTATCACTATCTGTTTGGCTTAACCATGACGTCACGTCAGGCGTGCTCCTTCTTTAGCTGGGCGGCGATCTGTTTGAAGTCGTAAGACGGGTACACCTCGTATTGGAATGCACCCCACGCCTTCTGTTCCATAAAGCGGTTCAGGTTGCGTATCTTGGCAGGCTCAACGCTTACATGCATGATGTAACCATAGGACATCGCCACTACCCAGGAAACCAGTTCGGTCCCCTCTGGTGGAAAATCACGATAGAAACCCGTCATCTTAAGGTGTTCCGCGATTTCGTCCAATGTCATCGTCTGGTCATGGTGCAGGATTACCGTTAAGAACACCCTTTCATCTGAAGCCATCGTTATTCCTCCTCGTTCTTGAGTTCAAAAAGACCGTTTTCCAATCTTCGGGAACGATCACAAAAGCAACTGCAAACCCTCGCCTAGGTAGCCGGTAGTCCAGCCGATAACCATGAATAGAGCTTCGGAGTCCCAGTACCCTGGCGCCCCTGACCCTAATTGGAAAATGAATTATTGTCAAGCAAAAACCTAAGAAATCCTTTACCATTGGGGTGGATAATTTCAGCCGGCTGTGTTCCTTTGCTTCCAGTTCTCATGGAAATTCGGACAGACATTCTTTGTTGACAGGGACCATCCAAATAGTTATATTTTTTCATCTTTATCCTATATTTATCCTATCTTTCCCTACATTTTTACCGTGGAGGACTGACCATGGTTAAGAGATTTGAAAGGGAGGAAATAGTCGCTCGGTTTAAGGCGGAAATCGACAATGGACGAGCTATTTTCGATGCCTTTGCTGGAACGGGAATCTCAGCTAAATTCGCTGAGGCCGGTGGTGCCGATATGATCACAACCCACATCCTGGCAAGGTTTCGGATGGCGGGGCTGTCTTCAATGGCAGGGTATCTCTCAATTGCAGACGCCAACGCCGTGACCCTGGAACTTGGGAAGAGAGACATCATACCCATCATCAAGAGTACACCGGTTATGGCGGGACTCCTCGGGACAGACCCAACCCGTGATATGGAATCCTTTCTCGATGAAATCATCGCGGCAGGCTTTTCGGGGGTCCTGAACTGTCCTACCATTGCCCTCATAGATGGAAATTTCCGGAGAACCCTGGAGGAAACGGGCCTGACCTACGATAAAGAGGTTGAAATGACGGCAATTGCCCATCGGAAGGGCCTCTACACGAAGGCATTCTGTACAACACCAGAAGAGGCACGAAAAATGGTGGATGCGGGGTGTGACAACATTATCGCCCACGGTGGCAATACCAAGGGGGGATCCATTGGATCTAAAACTGTGACTTCCCTCGATGCAATGGTGGATCTGGTTCAGAATATCGTCGATACCGTGAAGGAGAAAGAACCGGGGAATGTAGTAACGTGCCATGGTGGGGCAACGGTGACACCTCAAGATGTTCAATATCTTCTTGAAAAAACCAAAGGATTGGTTGGTTACGTTGGTGGGTCAACGGCCGAACGATTGCCCGTTGAAAAATCAATTACCGCGGCCGTCAGGGATTTCAAGGAAGTCAAGCTTCCGGGAAGGGCCCGATGAGATAGGGTGGTAACACCACCATCGTTTGGAAATATCGACGATTTCGGGAGAGACAGGATGAACGAGGAAAATAGGAGAAAGATTGAGGATGCGGGTCGTAAATCCGTGGAATGCAGAGGGAGAGGATTTCACTGTAGTGAATCCGTTTTTACGGCAATAAATGACACATTGAAGATCACAGATCCTTCCATGGTGAGGATGGTAACCGGGTTTCACGGTGGTGGGGGCACCCATCGAAAAGAACCCGGGATTAACCTGACCGAGGCCTTAGAGGCGGTATCTTCAGGAAAGGACAAACGCTCTGGTGAGGAATTACCTTATACGCAAGTGGGGCACCTTTGCGGTGCCTTGGCTTCAGGGATCGTCTGTATGGGTCTGCTCTACGGCAGGAGATCACCGACGGACGATCTAACATGTGTGGACGAACTCTGCTTTGAACTTCACCGGAGGTTCACTGAGGAGTTCGGTGAAAAGGAGTGCCATCCTCTCCGCGAGAAATGGATCCCCCAGTGGCCGGACCATACCTGTGAGACAGTCTATCGGAGGGGAGCTGAAATAGCAGTGGAATTGATTCTCAAGGCCCCACAGTTAGCCCCCGAGTGCTTTAAGAAAGCCAACGATTAAGTGGATGACTGGATTGCAGACTCGGCCTTCTGGCAACGGTGGATTCCGTCGAGAATACCACTACCAGAGAAGCACGGGGAGCTTTGTTCCCTATCTCGGAATCACCCCCCTTTCCTCCGGGATGATGGCTTCTTGGCCTTCCGCGTAATTCCGCTTGCGAGCTCCTCATAAATTCTCATAACGGCAGTGGCGTCACATCGATCCCAACCGTTGTATTGCGCTTGAAGCATTAACTGGTAATACAGTCCCCCCATCGGTACAACAACACCCAACTGTCTTGCCGTCTCAAGGGAAAGCCCGAGGTCCTTGACGGCCAACACAATCGGTCCCTTGGGACTGAAATTACCCCTCACCATGTCACGTCCACGTGAAATGAGCAAATCGCTTGAGGCAGCCCCGGAGTTCATGACGTCCAACATTACATCAGGGTCGAGGCCTGCCTTGAGACCAAGTACTAAACCTTCTATGGCGGCAGCCTGATTCAGGTATAAGGTATGGTTCACGATGAGCTTCAGCATGGCCCCATCACCGTTTTTCCCGACATACACCGTTTTCTTCCCAATCTTATCGAGAACTGGCTTAACCTTCTTAAAGGTCGACTTCTTCCCCCCAACCATGAAAACCATATTGCCCACCCTGGCTTGGGCTGAGGACCCTGAAATAGGAACATCCATCCATTCGATTCCCTTGTTCGCTAGCCTCTGGGCCATGGCCTTACTCTCCCATGGGGGGACCGTGCTGGTATCTATGATAATTTGCCCCCTCTTGCTACCTTCCAGAATCCCTCCTTTTCCCTCCACGACCTCGCGTATGGTGTCCCATCTCTGGAGGGAGAGCACGATGAAATCGGCCCCTTTTGCAGCTTCCTTCGGGGACTTCGTTGCCCTCAAACCGAGCGGGACCAGTTTGGACATCTTCTTCCCTACGATATCAAAACCCGATACACGATACCCAGCCCTCATAAGTCGAGTGGCTAACGGTGTCCCCATCAACCCAAGACCCACAACACTGACATTTCTTATACTCATTGTATTCCCTTCCTTCTCATAATGGATATGGTCTCATTTGAAAACATCCACGACGTTCCTGGCTGAATCAACGAGAACTGGTCGAGAAGGACGATCAGGTCTTCTCCTTAACCTCCACGAAGTCGGCAGAGAGGGGTGGACAAGTATAGAACTCGAGGTAACGAAAGTCCTTATCTGATCTATTTATTGTCGTATGTTTTTCCCCTGAAGGTATATGGAGGACATCACCGGCCTTGATAGGAATCTCTTCGCCCTCAATGACCTCAATTGCCTCCCCGCTTATGACGATGATGATGGATTCGCGGTTCTTGTGGTAATGATAGGGCACCTGGCTACCGGAAACGAGCAGGCCGAACATTCCACCGAGATTTTTCGCGTTATGCGCTTCGGTTAGAATTTCGGGCCGATAAGGCTCGCCAGGGGTTGGATTTTCCTTATTGATATACTCCTCAGTCTTAAATATCTTCATCGCATGCCTCCTCCATTTCGCATTGGAGGGTGGTTATATGCCATCCCCGACCCTCAACAGCACGCAAAGCTTATATAATCCAGGGAATATTTGTCAAGGCATTTATGGGAGATCTCTTTGGGAAAAAATAAGAGCCTGACGACCTACCCCCCTCCATGTGCCTCTTCCTAGAAAACCTCACGACCTCTTCGGGAGCAAGAGATGTTCCAGTACCAGAACAAGCACGATTCCAACCACCAGGCCGTTCTTCAACAATGCATGGATCGTGGAAGGGAAGGCCCCAAAGAACGCTTCTGGGAGAATGGAGACGAGTCCTCCCATGAGCACGGGAATCCCAACAACCATATAATCTCGTCCATCCAGGGCCCGTCCAGATCGGGTGATGATGGAGATCCCTGCCCCAATCTGGGCCGCCATTGCTGTAATCATGGCGGCGCCCACTACCGATGCCGGGAACGAGGCCAGGATAGCCAGAAATTTCGAGAAAAAGGCCAGGGAGAGAAGCAGGCCCCCACAAACGGTAACCGCAAATCGGCTCCCCACCCGAGTCACCAGGACCACACCAGGACTAAAGGCAAAGCTCACTGTCCCGACGACCCCCAAGATCCCCGCTGCAAGCCCTCCGAGGCCCGTGACAGCAATCCCCCTATTTACCCGACCTGCCATCCCCGCTTTCCCCACCACCTCCCCGATGCTATAGATACTCCCCACCGCATTGACGATCACCGCCACGTATGCCACGAGAAAGGTGATGGTGGCCGAAAGGGAAAACCTAGGAAGGCCTGGGAGGAACGGTCGCGGCAGGGAGAACCAAGAGGCCTCTCTTATGCCGCTAACATCCATCCTGCCAAAGGCCCACATCAGGAGTGTCCCTAACATGATGCCGAGAAATAGGGAGATGGTCTTCGGAAACCCGGTGAGCCAGTTGCTGAACAGGGCGATCGCCACCATGACCAGGACCGAGATGGCGAATATGGAGGGATCTCCGTGTGGGTAAGCTCGCCCCTCGCCGATAACCATGGGCGCCAGGTAAGGAATGATGGTGAGGGCGACGAGGATGAGGATCACCCCGATTACGTTGCCGGTGAAAAGGGGTTCGAGATATCGTACCATGCCGAAGACGCTCAACAATACGAGTAAGCAAGCTCCCGCCATCATCCCTCCCTGAATTGTCGATATCCCATGGGGGGCCAGTATGATGAAACTGAGGAGGAGGGCTGAAGCTGGTCCATCCACCAAGGGATAGCGATGCCCCCATATGGTCTGGAGAATCATCACCCCTCCCACTATGACCAGCAGCCTTTGGAAGAACAGGACTTCCTCATCCCCGTGAAGGCCCAAGTATTCGGAGGAGATCGCGGAGAAAATCGTGAGGGTGGGAAGCATAATCAAGGCCCACTGGATTCCGTAGATAAGGCATCTCGGCCAGGGGGGTATATCGTCAACACCGTATATCAGGCCAGTGGAACCTTGCATGGCATTTTCTCAGACTATACGTCTACATTCATTCGCGACGAGCAGATTTGTTCGGTGAAGATGGCGTTTTTGTATGGTAATTCTATGCTCGTTGCTCGGGGTTATCGACGCTCTCATCTCACTACCGTGAATGCATCCGTATTGTCAAGGGGGAATTCTACAGGGCATCGTTTCGCTGCCTGTCAGCATAACATCATGGAATCCCATCGGCCTTACAAATTTGGTACATCTCAAGGCTTTGCGTTAACCCTTATATACCTGGAAAAGTCAAAACCCGTTTCTTCAACAAACGCTTCCATCAACCGTCGAGTAATAGGCCCTGGAACTGATCCCTTCGGTCGAAAACTATCTACCTCCCGCACCGGCAGGGCGCACCTTGCGCTGGAAGCGAGAAAAAACTCTTCCGCTTGAGCGATGTCGTACATCGTAAAATGCCGCTCTTCGAGCGGTATACCCAGGCGCGATGCCAACTCAAAGACTACCTTACGAGTGATCCCCTCAAGAATGTTCCGTTCTGGCGGGGTCCAAAGCACGCCGTTCCTGACGATGAAGAAGTTGGCAACCGCATTCTCCGCAACGTTTCCATAGATATCTAACATGAGCGAGAGGGCACCCGAAGCATCCGCGTCGAGTTCCGCCAGGATTTGGTTCATTTTGCTCGTTACCTTCGCCCGCGTCTCGATACACTCCGGCGGGACCCTCCGCGTGGGTACCACGGTTAGCCTGACACCTTCCTTATAGAAATGGGCAAACGCCTCCACATGAACGGGTCGCCAGAAGATACATACCGTCGCAGGGCCTGCGTCCCGAGCCGCCATGCTCGGTGAGTCCATTCCACGGGTCACCCAATGCCCTATCCTGTAAAACCCCTCTTCTTCGAGCCGACTGGAGTTGGCCTCCAGAAGGGCAAGGGTCGCTTTCTGCATCTCTTCTCTGCTTATCCCGGGATCGATTCGAACGTAGCGGAGCGACCGGTAGAGCCTGTCCAGATGGTCGGCCAATCGAAATGGGCGACGGCTGAAACAGGGAGTAATCTCGTACACCCCATCCCCCCACAGGAATCCCCTGTCAAATGGAGAGATTCGCGCCCGGCTCTCCTCCACGATCTCACCATTCAAATAGATATGCAGTTCGGGTAACATCCTCTTCGACCTCCTTTGGCTTACTTTCTTCCCTTCACACGCCTCACCGCTCGGGCGGGGATCCTTTTTGCGGTCTTTTTCTTTGTGGGGGTTAATTTTTTGGCGGCCTTTTTCTCCTGTTCACGTTTCCGGGCCTCCTCGCCCCGGGCCACGGCCTCCTTTCCGGCGGCGGTTTTGGCCTTCCATAACGTTCGGTGACGAAGGAATTCGTCCTCGTCCCAGACGTGCTGCGTTCCCTCCCCCATGAAGACCACGAAAACCTCACAGCCATCCGGATACTCATAGGGCCCGTGGGGCTGGTCCCACCCGAAGACGTAGTCTCCCGGGCGAAGGTCCTTACCGGCCACGCACATCCGTCCTTTTGTCACGAGGATGGAATGCCAGCTCTTGTGGCTATGCACGGGTTCGACGTAGCCCTTGGGAAATCTTAACTTAAAATCGACCCGCTTCATGACGGGATCGTAGGCGAAAATCTTCATCTTCAGGCCCTTGGGCAGCGTGAGAAGTTCGTTGGCGGCAGCCTCCTCCCACTTGACGTCCTTGTCGTATTTGGCAACGAAGCGGCTGTCGGGTTTTCGGCGGTACACTTTCCTCTTCGGCGGCATGTCTCCTCCTTATTATCCTAGTGAATAAGCAGTTGACCAACGTAAACAATACAGGGCCCCAAGTCAAGGGTAAATTTGCGAAAAATCTAAATCTATAACTTCTTACCTTGATATGTGTGGTTTTCCTGTTTCTTTTTTGCAGTGGTTAGGAAAATTCCATTTCCTATCGTTGAGGAGGTACCCTTGCGATGGAGCGGGTGGTCGAACCGTCGAGCCTCACTGACCACTGACAGAGGTTAAACAAGTAATTTTATCGCCATTATCAAAACAATGACAGAAAACAATCTTTTTATCCATACATTGCCAATGGTATCTGAATAATGCGCACCGATATAGGAACCAATGAAAGAACCAATAAACATTGAAATAGCCAAAAAATAGTGAACCGCTCCGTTAATAGCAAAGATTGAAGCAGCCATCGCGCACATGAGCAAAGCTGCTATCTTTACCGTCGCTGCACACTCCAGAAACGTTTGCTTGAACAATAGTAGTAAAATATAGGATATAAACGTAGCAGTTCCTGCACCATAAAAACCTCCGTAGATACCAAGAAAAAAACTACCAACAGCTCCAATAAGATATTCGTGATTCTTCACCACATGGTTATTTTTTTCTATCCCCATTTTAGGAGTAATAATTGTGATAAAAAACAAAATGAGGATAGTTATAACTGCAACCGCCCGTTTTAAAATTTCCTCATTGATCTGCAATACGAGGTTTGCCCCTAAAAGAGAGCCGAGCATAGTGGCAAAGCCTAAAATGAAGCCGATTTTATAATCGATCATTCCTTTCTTATGAAACTTATACCAACCAGCTGAACCAATACCCGTCATTCCCAACCTATCAGTGCCAATTGCGGTATGTGGGGGTAAACCAAGAAGGATTAAGGTCGGGATTGTAATGAAGCTTCCACCGCCAACCAGGGTTCCAATTGAACCACCAATCATACCGGCCAAAAAAATAATGAATAAATTCATCATTTCCATAATGCCCATCTCTATCGGAGGGAATAGAAAAATCTTTTATAATTCAAAACATTTGTACATCCCGGGATTGGTTTATCGGGAGGTGGAGGTAAAGAGGTGTAAAGCAGGGGAAATGGAAAAACGGTTTAATCCTCATCCCTGCAAGAGATTGTTGAAATCCCACGGGCATACATTACTCTGTGCGCCGTCTAAGATCCTCTTCCGTTACCTCGCCCAAATAAACATAGCCGGTCTCCTCAACGCTGCCCGCGCCAATATAGACGCCGATAACTTCGATGGGCTCTTTCTCACTCAGATTATAGAGCCAATGCTCCACGCCCTTAGGAATATAATGAAAGTGCCCCCCGCGAACTTCCACACGGTCGTCCCCGGCTCCCGCCAGACCATGGCCGCTTACAATCGAGTAAATCTCATCACAATTATCGTGCCGGTGCTTCTTGTGGATAGCGCCCGGCATGAAGCGGGCGTGGAACATGGTGGTCGTGCTGCCTTGTTTCTTACTGATCGGTAGGCGAAATTCCGTGATGCTCCAGCCAGCATCCTCATCCATTTCTTCGGGCTTCACGTCGTCAAGGTGAACCAGGGGATATTGATGCGCCATTACATCACCTCCACAAAAGCACTATGAAACAGGGGCTCCAAACGATGGGTCTTGGCTCCCCCGTTAGAAAGTAATCCTTTTTCTATTTGCCGTATTTTGAAACTCATTGTCCTAACACAATAGGCCTATATCTCTAAGTCTAATAAAAAAGAAGAGATGAATTCAACCAAAAAGAAAATTCCCGGTGTACTAAGGTTGATGATCTTGTAAAAAGTCAAAATTCGATGGCAAAGTAAAAAGCTCCAAATTCAAGGCGCGCAAATCCTGAGGAATGAGGCATACTTACAGTACGCTGCAGTGACGAAGGATGCAGCGCA
>Ga0209427_10003857_pt1 | contig 17509 bp, 25 predicted proteins | sample DeeMarSWOR136_30_FD_187465 | JGI IMG/M metagenome (GOLD analysis project Ga0209427, IMG submission 187465) | Marine sediment microbial communities from White Oak River estuary, North Carolina - WOR-1-36_30 (SPAdes) (version 2) | ecosystem: Environmental > Aquatic > Marine > Intertidal zone >...
TGCTGTTTAGGCAAATAGCCTCAAATCCCACGGCCAAGTACTATTGGACGCACTTCCATCTATGGGGTGTAGTAATGTTTCTAATGCAATCTCATAAATGCCTGAAGCGCAAGAACAAGACGCTGTTTGTGATCAACTTAAAGAATATATTTTGGCAAGCACGGCTTTGCTTGCGGAGTTACACAGGGGAAGTGTTGTCTAAATTCAACAAGAAGTTGGGACCAAGTATTTTGACCTAGTTCCTGAAAGGAGAAATGTCATGAAAAAACTAGTTGTTTTATTCATTGTTCTTAGTCTAGCTGCCTGTACCCCAACCTGGAAACCACTTTGCACAGACAATGCAATCTACACGGGTATTGTAGCAGATGGGGATGAAGTCATTTGTGGTTGGTATGATAATGGCAGGCGAAATGAGTACCACATTGTAACCCGGAAAATGATAGGTGATACACAATATTATCTCGTTCTGAGTAACGGTTATATTTGGGCAAAGAAAGAAATAAGAGGGTTTACGCCTTTGGAAGAAACAGTGATTCCATTTGCGGAATATTATAACACATATGAAAGGAGGTGATATGATGGGTATAGCAGCAAAGGATATTGAGGCTCTGCAGGTTCTAATGGGCGAGCTGACCAAGGAAGAGTGCATCCAGGCCGCAGATCAGGTTGTGGACTGCCTGCTGAAGTACGGGCCGGCCTTGAAGAGGCTGATGATGGCCATGGTCTCTGGCACGGTGGATATGAAGATTGCCATGGTGGAGGCGTTCCAGCTTGAGGGGTTCAGCAGGGAGGAGGCCGTCGCCCTGACTTCCTATGAGTGGGGGAGGCTGCAGGAGAGGTTAGAGAAGTCACAGAAAAGAGGGCTGTAGGGCCATGATGAGCGATTACGGAGCTGAGAGGCCTGGTTTAGTTGAAGCTGTGATAAAGGAATGGAAGGTGTGGTGTGGTCTGTGCAGAAAAGTAGTCGCCATCAGGCCCACTTATCAGGAGGGGAGTATTGCATTGACAGAGCATTTGGACCAGGAACATCCAGGATGGGAGAGGGGATAAGTACTATGAATGCGGACATTCTTTGGATTGTGTGCAAATTGTGCTATGGTTTGGCACAATCGTGCTTGCCGTGATAATGATTAATGGCTGACATACGACCTCTGGCCGAGTGGAAGGCCGAGTGGCCGTATTAGGAAGGGGGAGGGGAGAGAGGATGAATTTCTATATTGGAAGGTGTGATGAGAGAATGAAAATAGTTCAATTTACGGCTATCAAGAATTTGAGTAAGGTTCATGAAATACTTACCAGACTGGATAGAGAAGAAGGGGGGACACCATGTGGGAAGTTCTGATGCCTGTCGGGCTGGTGCTCATCCTGGTGGCCATTGGCTTCAGGAAGAGCAGGAGAAGAAGGTGGTTCAAGGAGATACCCGAGGACTGCGTGGAGACTGCCTGGGGATACAGGAGCGAGGATGGGGTCTACTGCGTTATCCATCCCCGGGCGTGGGACCTCTTCTAGAGAGATAGCTGGGGAATACGGAAAGGCATATATCCTCAGGCCAAGGCCCATGATCGAGGCTTTGGGGCCTGGGGAGGCCGCCGCGGTTTCTGTTGGTGGGGGTATGATGGAGGAGGAGAATGAAGGTAAGTAAGGATAGTTTGTTAAATTGGTATCCGGAAATAAAAGATCTGAATATCCCTCAGGCAAAGACTGGCTGTGTTGTTTTGAGCCAATCAGAATACGAAACAACGTTTGAGGCCATGCCGAAAGAGGTAACAAAGAGGGTGCAGAGGCTGGTAAACAAACACTTCAAGCTGTCAGTTTTTATAAGAACGGATCTGTCGAGCGCAAAATTCGATTGGGATAAAAGCTGTTTCTATGATGGTGTCAATCCATTGTGGAAACATCTACTGCGATTAGCAGAGTTTAACCACGTAGCTGATATAATGGGACTGCCCTTTCGGGCTTTTGTGGTTAGAGAGTTTATTCCTATGGATTGGCACTTTCTGGCGTTTTACGGAAACATGCCAGTTAGTCCCGAAAGGAGATATTATATAGAAAATGGTAACGTTCTTTGCCACCATCCTTATTGGATTGAAGATGCAATAAAGAAATCGCCAGCCTTGCCTGATAATTGGCAAGAATTGTCGAAAGAAATCAATACCGAAACATTGGAGGAAGTTGTACTATTAACGGGTTATGCGAGCGAAGTTGCACAAGTACTTAAGGGCTTCTGGTCCGTAGATTTTTGCAGGGCCAAAGATGGAAGATGGATTCTAATCGATATGGCAACCGGAGAGCGGTCTTGGCATCCTGATAGCTGTCCTAATAATCGAACCATTAAACATGATTATATCATGAACGGTCCAAGGGTCTTGGATGAATTTATAGAGGTGGATGAGGGACTTATTAAAGTGGAATATAATGAATAATTCAACAATCCCAAGCCTTTATCCAGGAAAAAATCACATATAGGGCATTCTTCACTTGAGAAAGTGAAGAAATAAAGTAATTTTTAATGGTATATTTTAGAAAATTCTTGACTTCCAGAAAACTCTATTCTAATATAATATCATCTGGGTCTACTGTGGACTCCCCAGCAGAAACCCTGGAGCTTCTGATCCCCTCTCGGCTCCGGGGTTTTTTTATTGGAAGAGCAAGGGTCAGCATGAGCAGAGAGGATATGAAGGGGAACAATTACGAGCTGGTAAGACAGAGGGTGGAGAATGAGATGATAGAGATTGTGGATGCATCCAAGAGGGCAGCGGTGGGGAAGTCTATCCCTGCTGCTACTATAGGGGGACCGTTTGTGACACTGGGTGACCTCCTGCGGATGGAGCAGCCAGAGGTGTTCACGGCACTGGAGAGGATGGCTGGAGATGGTGTTCAGGAGAAGGCGGAACAATAATCACCCCCCGGAGGGGGTGGTGGAGTTCAAACGCCGGAACAACAACAATAATAGCAAGGGCAACGGCAACGGGAGGCTGACGGACCTCCAGGCCCGCTTCGTGGACGAGTACTGCAGGGACTTCAACGGTCCCAAGGCGGCACTCAGGGCAGGGTACGACAGGTACAATATCTTCTCCGCTGCCAAGAGGAACTTTGAGAGCCCTAAGGTGATGGAGGCCATCAGTGAGAGGAAGGCTGCCATATCTGAGGCACTCAGGGCAGACAGTGAGAGGGTGCTGAACGAGCTGTCCAGGATGTCCTTCTACTCCGCCAAGGACTTCGTCAACGAGGATACCGGGGAGGTGCTCTCCATCCATGAGATGGATGATGACGCGGCCAGGGCCGTGGAGAGCGTGGAGAGCTTCCCGGTGTACGAGGGAAGGGGCAACGACAGGCAGTTCATCGGATACAGGACCCGCGTGAGGTGCTTCAACAAGCAGGCCGCCCTGGAGGCCCTGGCCCGCAACCTGGGCCTGTTCGAGAAGGACAATAGGCTGAGCCTGGAGCTGTCGCTGAAGCAGCTGTTCCAGGCGCTGCCCCCGGAGCTGGCAGACCAGGTGAAGAAGAAGCTGACCATGCAGCTGGAACTGTCGAAAGGGGGATAGATGCGAAGGGGGCTGGATGGACAGGGGCTCCCGCTGCAGGCTCTCCCCGGAGGAGAGGAATAGGAACAACGATTGCACCTAGTTCGAGAAGAAGAGGCCGGGGTTCCTGGCCGCCCTGAGGAGGAAGTGATGTCAGAAAGGGATACGTTACCTAATTTTAGTAAGGATTATGGAAAGATCCCCAAGACCTGGACCTCGGACAGTGAGAAGATCTACTGCCAGGACTGCGTGTTCCTGATCCACAACAGTATTTTCGACCAGGACGAGAGCAGTCTGGAGAGGTATGACGAGTACGCCTGCGTGGGGGAGCACAACCTGAAGCCGGTAAACGAGTGGCTGCGCCCGGATGACTATGGCACCAACGAGTCGCCGAGCGATATCAATTACAACAACAGATGCCAGTACTTCCAGAGGCGTCCGCCAAAGAAGTCCTGGTATAAGAGACTGACGGGGGGAAGCGATGCCTGCATTAGTATCTGAGGAGGCAGTTCATGCAAAGAAGGTCGGCACCGTCTGGAGGGAGTCGGACCGTGAGATCTTCCGCAACAAGGACACCGAAGAGTGGATGATGAGGATGAAGCATGGGCCAACTGGTGCCGAGGTGGTGGCCGCGGAGGAAAGGCCAAGGAAGGAGGCCTGGAAGCGGCTGCTTGGGGAGCTGGTGGAGAAGGTTGAGGCCCAGGAGGTACCGCCGGCCCCAGCAGGAGAGGTGGAGGATGGAGGAGAAGAGCCCGCTGAGGAGGGATGAGTACACCTGGTGGGAGTATTGGAGTTACCACATCTCTGAGATTGGAGGGGATGTGTTTATCGTGGTTGGCATCGGACTGATCGCTGCACTTGTTCTTCTTGCCATAGTGATCGGGTCTGATCTGACCCTGGATATCATAAGATAACCAAATAGCAGAAAGGGGGCAGACAGTGGAGATTAGTGAAGAGCTAACCCAGAAGCACAAAGCATTGTTGTACCCCACGGTGAGGGTCAGGACGGGGAGTGCCGGGGGCTCCGGCACCATCATCTACTCCAACCTGAAGCCGGGGAGCGAGGATGAGTACGAGACTTACGTTCTTACCAATGAGCATGTGGTGGACAACAACATCAAGGTGGAGAAGCAGTGGAACAACCTGCTCCAGTGCGACCTGAAGAAGGACGTGCTGACGGAATGCGACGTTGAGGTCTTCAGCTTCGAGTACCAGAGCTGGGAGAGCGGCTACGGGGCTCACAAGGCAGACATCGTCTGCTACGACAAGAACATGGACCTGGCGCTGCTGAAGGTGAAGGCCATCAAGCCGTTTTCCCATGTGGCGAGGCTGTTCCCGAAGGGGGAGCACAAGAAGAGGCTGAGGATGTTCCAGAACCTCTACGCCGTGGGATGCGGCATGGGCCATCCGCCACTGGCCACGCAGGGGAACCTGACGGGGTTCAGTGACATCATAGACAACTACCCGTACTGGCTCTCTAGCGCGGCCACCATCTACGGCAACTCCGGCGGTGCCGTGTTCCTTGCCGATACCTACGAATTCATCGGGATACCCTCCAGGATTGCGGTCAACATTGGGGGATTCTCTGCAGATGCCATTACCCACCTCTCGTACTTCATACCCATCATCTCCGTGTACAAGTTCTTCGACGACCAGGTGTTCACGTTCATCTACGACCCCTCCTATACCAGCGAGCAGTGCGCCGAGATGCGGAAGAAGCGCCGGGAGCAGAGGGAGAGGATGATGGCGGTGGAGATGAGCAAGGAGGAGGTGGAGAAGGAGTGAGGTATCGGATATCAACCGATCCCAAAGACCCCGGATACCACCCTGAGGCCTACAAGGCGAAGGTGTACCTGGACGGGAAGAAGTTGGATTTCTTCATCACGGCAGACATGAGCACCGGCGAGGCGTGGGTGATGGAGTTCGCCCCCAAGTGGATAGTGATTAGTAGGATCAAGCGTCTGACTGGTGACGTGAGGATAAAGACGGATCTGAACCTGTGATGGGGAGTACAGTATCCAGGAGGACCTGATGACGGACTTTGAGCGGAGGGAGTACTACCAGCTCCTGGAGGAGCTGAAGAAGTTCTACAAGGACAATGACAAGGGAGAAGGAGGATAGCAGATGGCTGTTGCAATCATGGCCGTTCGACAGAGGCTTATCGGCCTTTCGTCTGATGTGAAACCAACTACAGTTCCTATAGGAACCAGGTTTTTCGAGATTGATACTTGCATAACCTATGTGACCTATGATGGGACTAACTGGGCTCGGCTTGGGATTGAGGAATATCGGTGGTAGTAGGAGGTAAATCATGGCTGTCAAGCTTATATCAACTATTAAGAAATATGTCGGACTAGCAGCGGATACCAAACCGACAGGCGTTCCGGTCGGCTCCACATTTCTTGAGTACGACACCCGGGAGACCTTCGTCACCTATGACGGAACCAACTGGACAACGTACTTGATCGACATGGGTGAAAAAACTGTAACTACGTCTGCAGCTATCATGTCGGACGGGCTGGAAATATTCACAATTGCTGGTGGGCCGATAGAGATGAAGTGTATCATCGCCCGATGCGTGACTGCGAATGATGGAACTGCCTCAACGCTGTTGTTCTATGCCGATCCGACAGATGGAGCAGCTACGGACATCTGCACAGCATCGCCAAGCCTGGCAAGCGCCACGGCTGGAACCATCGTGAATGTGGTTGGCAACGTGCTTGGCTCAGCTGCAGTAGTGTCACCAAACGGTACGGCTATATCGCAGCTGTTCCCAATTCTTATCCCAACCGGCACTATGAACATGACTATTGGCGTTGGCTCAACCACAGGCACCTGGATGATACACATGAGATATATGCCGCTAGCGCGCTCTAGTGTTGTTTTGCCGTCGTATTAAGGAGGGGGAGATATAGAAGCAGCAGAGACCATTGACAGCCTGGCCAAGAGCATTGCAAGCCTCTACTCCACCGAGGAGATAGAGGCTTTCCTGTCCGAGGAGGACTATGCCAAGTACAGGATGGACCCGGTGGGGTTCTGCGAGGAGGTGCTGGGGGAGATCCTCACCCCGGACATGAGGAAGATGCTTGAGTCCGTGGTGAAGAATCCTATCACCATTGCCATCTCTGGTGCTGGTGTGGGGAAGACCATAGGGGCGGCCATGGCGGGAGTGTGGTTCCGTCGCTGCTTTTCCCGCAGTCAGGTCTACATGGCGAGCTGTCCTCCATCAGAGAGAAACTTGAACAAAAAACTGTGGGGGGAATTGAGGCAGATCCTCAGGCGCAATCCTGGGCTGTTCTCAGACCACATATCGACCCATTTGAATCTTGTTGACAAGAATAATGATCTTAATTTTATCGCTGGGGTGACCATTCCCAGTTCAGGAAGTGATGAGGAGAGGGAGTCCAAGTTTTCCGGCGCCCATGCCCCCGCAATACTTTTTGTGTTGGATGAGGGGGATGCGATATTCGACGTCATCTATCGCGCTATCGATGGATGCATGAGTGGAGGGTTTGCCCGCCTCCTGGTGATGTTCAATCCGAAGCGCAAGGCTGGCTACGCCTACAAGAAGATCCAGGACAGGGCCGCCTCCGTGGTTCGGCTGGACGCCCTGAAGCACCCGAACGTACTGAGCGGGGAGGATCTGATCCCTGGTGCCGTTACCCGGGACAAGACGGTGGAGAGGATCAATGAGTGGACCAAGCCTCTCCACCTAGGAGACAATCCAGATGGGACGTGCTTCGAGGTGCCCGGGTTCCTGGTCGGCTCCACAGCCTTCAGGGGAGAAGATAGAAAGTATGAACCTCTGATCGCTGGCTGGAGAAGGATAGAGAATCCCGAGTTCTATTATAAGGTTTTGGGTGAGTATCCTGCCGCTGGCAGCAACCAGCTGATCAATGAGCAGGACATCACCGACGCCCTGAGCCGCTGGAGGGCGTATGTGGCCATGTATGGCATGGCACCCCCGGTGGGGATCCGCCCTGTCCTCGGAATGGACGTGGCAGACGAGGGGGGAGACTACAACACCCTTTGCGTCCGGTACGGGGGATGGCTGCAGGGGATAATTGCCTGGCGCGGAATGGACGTGGATATGAGTGCTACCAAGGCCGCAGGGATTCATGCAGAGCTTCATGCTCTGGTGACCAATGTGGAGAGCGACGGCCTTGGAGCTGGAGTGGCTCCGAAGATGAACCGCACCTCCTACTGGTACTGCACCAGATGCAGGAAGTCCTACGGCACCCAGTTTGTGGAGAAGTGTCCAGGGTGCGAAGAGGCCAAGGAGAAGCCTCCGGAGGAAGAAGCGGTCGATCTCCGCTACAGGCTGGCATCGGAGAGGGAGAGAAAGGAAGGGCTGAAGAAATTCTACGTGAATGCCAAGAAGGTGATGGTGTCCTCAGCCCCCACGGAGGAGACCGAGATGGGGGTGTTTGGTACCATGAGGGACCAGCTGTGGTGGTCGCTAAGGGAATGGCTCAGGATGGACTCCGGGGCCATGCTTCCTCCAGACGAGGAGCTGCTGGAGGAGCTCCGGGTCCCCACTTACGAGATCAAGAACGGGAAGGTGAAGGTGATGAGTAAGGATTTGATGCGGGATGCTCTGGGTAGGAGCCCGGACAGGGCCGATAGTCTGATCCAGACCTTCTACAAAGGCCCTGGCCGGCCACGGGTGAGGATATTGTGATATGAGATTACCGTTTGGAATCGAGATTACAAGGAATGGGAAAGAGAAGGCTTCCCTGCCACCTGCGAGGATGAGGGGGGATTCTGTCCTTCGGCACCTCCTCCCGGGGTGGAACTACGGCCGGGAGCTGGCCACGGACCAGGACTTCTCCTCCCTGCTCAAGGCTTATCGGAATTGGGTCTACGTGTGCGCCAGCAAGAACGCCACCACGGTGGCCTCCATTCCCATAGCGCTCTTCACAGCCAAGGAGAGCACGAAGGCCTTCCGGGAGAGCAAGACCAGGCCCATCACCAAGAAGAGGGAGGAGTTTCTGAGGCGCAACCCGGGCCTCGCCCAGCTGCCCCAGGTGAGGAAGGCGGTGGAGATAGAGGAGGTTCTTGAGCACCCATTCCTGGACCTGATGAGGAACGTGAACCGCTTCATGAATGCCTTTTCGCTGTGGGAGCTCACGGAGCTGCACCAGGAGCTGGTGGGCAATGCCTACTGGTACATAGTGGAGGGGGGTGTGATGGGGCAGAGCATTCCGGTGGAGATCTGGCCCATGATGCCCTCCCACGTCAAGGTGATACCGGACAGGGAGAAGTTCATCTCCGGCTACCTCTACCAGCATGGGATGGTGAAGAAGAGGCTGGAGGAGCATGAGATTATCCACTTCAAGTTCCCCTCCCCCGCCAGCCTCTACTACGGGGCCAGCCCGCTGAGTGCCATCACGGGGATGTACAACATCGGGGAGAACATGAACACCTACGAGAATGCTCTCTTCTCCAACATGGGCCGCCTGGAGGGGGCGTTCGAGACGGATGCGGACCTGAGCGACGCGGAGTTCGAGAGGCTGAAGGAGGAGATCAAGCAGGGCTTCCAGGGCGCCAAGAACGTGGGCAAGAGCCCTCTTCTGGAGAGAGGGGTCCACTACAAGCAGTACGGGTACGCCCCGAGGGAGATGGCCTTCCTCCAGGGCCGGAAGGCGGTCAAGGAGATGATCTGCAACGCCTATGGCCAGAGTGTGGGGATGTACGACAAGGACGCCACCCGGGCCAATAGCGAGACGGCCAGCTACCTGTTCATGAGGGACACCATCCGCCCCCGATGCCTCAGGATTGAGCAGAAACTGAATGAGAAGCTGATGCCGAGGTATGATGGGAGCCTCTTCGTGGCGTTCGAGGACTGCGTTCCGGAGGACAGGGAGTTCGCGCTGAGGGAGAGGGAAAGCAATTTGAAGACGGGCTACAGCTCTATCAACATGGAGCGCCAGGGGTCCAACGAGGAGACTGTGGAGTGGGGGGAGGTGCCAATCCTGCCCTTTAGCATGGCTCCTCTCGGCTCCGCCACCCCGCCTCCCCCTTCCAGCCAGGGAGAGGGCAGGCCTCCTACCGGGGAGGAGCTGGTCGAGTTCGAGGACATGGTGGTGGCTGCGGTGGAGAAGAGGATGGCGGAGAGGAAGCCATGAAGGCCATCATGACGGTGGTCCGCGACATAGGCCGGGACCCGGAAATTTTCATCAACTACATCAGGGACCAAGAGAAGCTGCTGGACAAGCTGGGGGTGGGCTCCCCGTTTGACATGAAGGCCCTGGAGGAGACGGGGCGCAGCAGCGTGACGAGGATCGACGAAGATGGCGATTTCAAAGGGCGCAAGATTCACACCATGGTTGAGATTTGTGGAGAGGGATAGGGCCCTTAGGAAGGTGTTTGTTATCCTCTCCTCCCTGCTGATACTCTGGACCGTGGCGCTGCCGGTTCCAGCCTACGGGGTGGACGTTACCATCCTGGGCGCTGACTGGGACTGGCTGCTGCAGGCCTCGGCCAGGGACTGGCTCAAGATGTGCCTTGGAGGAGTGGGGGCTGCCCTGGTCCACGAGCTGGGCCACGTGGCCTACGCCGAGATCAAGGGCATGGACATCGACTACGGATGGAGCGGGGGATTCAGGACGGTGGTCCGAAACCCCCGGGAGTTCTCCAGTGGCGAGATGAGGATGTTCGCGCGCTCCGGTTTCCTCCTCCAGCACCTGGTGGGGAGCGGGCTGTCGCTGTTCAAGAGGACCAGTAATTCGTACTTCAGCCGGGGCTACATGGTGGTGGGGGCCATTGGAACGTTGACATATCCACTGAGGCACGGGAATGATGGAGACTTCGACATGATAGACAGATACGGAGGGAACCCTGGATTCGAGTACGCCCTCTACAGTGGCTGGTCGCTGGTGAACCTGGTGAGGATCGAGTGGTGATACCAAAGAGCTACCTGACACAGGAGCTGGCCGAGAGGCTGGCGGGGGTGATAGCCGACAGGCTAATGAGGGAGCTGGAGGAGCCTCCCGAGGCTGTGGCTCAGGCCCGGGAGGAGCGGATGGCCTGGGAGCAGAGGGTGTGGGAGGAGTTCATTGAGAAGGCTGCCGATCCGGGAGAGAGGAAATTCAAGGCTGCCCTCCTAAAGCTCTTCAGCGGGATAGAGAAGGAGGTCCTCTCCAACATGCCTGGCGGCAAGGGGTTGGAGAAGGCAGACGAGGCCGACATAGAGCACTGGATGTTCGGGAAGAGCAAGTGGGAGAAGAGATTCCAGCAGGAAGGCCTCGATCTGATAGAAGGGCTGGCCGTGGTCAATGGCAACCGTGTGCTGAGTGATATCCCCGTGGTTGGGGTAGGATTTGACGTGACCAACCCGGCAGTGGCAGGGCTTCTGGAGGAGAGGAGCATCAAGTTCGCCAAGGAGGTTATTGGCACCACCGAGACCCAGATCCGAAGGATGTTCGCGGAGGGGATATCAGCCGGGGAGGGCATCCCGGCGCTTAGGAATAGGATCAGGCAGTACTTTGAGACTGATACCATTCCCAAGCGGGCAGAGATGATAGCCAGGACTGAGACCATCTGGGCCAGTAATGCTGGCGCAGAGCAGGCCTACATCCAGAGCGGGGTGGTGGAAGGAAAGGAATGGCTGATCGCAGGAGACGAGAGGACCTGCCCATTTTGCAGAAAGGCAGATGAGGAGTTCGGGGAAGGAAATGCGATTCCACTTGGAGAGCCCTTCTTCGACCTTGGCCACGATGTGACGGGAGTGGATGAGGAAGGCCAGCGCCGAACCATGAAGCTGACTTATGAGGACGTGAGGCATCCTCCTTTGCATCCTAGATGCCGTTGTTCCATTGTGCCCAAGATCATGAAGGAAGCCTGAAAAAGAATAAATAGACAGAACCCGATAGATAATTTGTAGAGCCATGGTTTTCATACCATGGCTTTTTTATTTCAGGAGAAGGAGCTGCCACTGGATGAGGAAGGATCTTCAGGACAGGCTTTTTGAAAGATATCCCAAGATATTCGCCCGCAGGACCCTTCCTTCCCACAAGAGCATGATGTGCTTTGGTATCGAGACCGGGGACGGGCGGTGGTGGCTGATTGATGCCCTTTGCGGCTGCATTCAGCACCATGTGGACTCGACCGGGGGCTCCCTGCAGGTCGAGGCTGTGCAGGTGAAGGAGAAGTTCGGGGGGTTGCGCTTTTACGTCGACTCCGCTGATGACGAGGTTTTCGGGATGATAGCCCTCACCGAGAGCCTATCTCTCAGGGTGTGTGAGAGCTGCGGATCGACTAGGGACGTGTCATCGTCCGGAAGGTGGATCAGGACCCTTTGCAACAAGTGCAGGAATCAACCAAGATAGAGGAGGAATAGAAAGATGGATCTTATCACTCAACGCATACCGCTGTCGAAGGCTGGATGGGAAGACCACGAAGCGGTTGTAAAGCAATTGGAAAAAGAGCACGAGTGCGATCTCACAGTCGCCGAGCTCGTCCGCAAGGGTATCATTCCAGAGGACGTCCAGTTCAAAGACGGCGAGCGGAGCAGTGTGGATTACATCACTACCCGGGCCGTGGACAGGGACCGTGAGATCGTGGTCCCGAGGGGTGCCGTGCTCGACCACTACCGGAGCCACCCTGTGGTGCTGTTCGGCCACGACTACAGGAGCCTCCCGGTGGGAAAGAACCTGTGGATCAAGACCGATGAGAAGGGGGTCATAGCCAAGACCAAGTACGCCAACACGGAGAAGGCCAACGAGATTTGGGAGTACCGGAAGAGCGGCTTCCCGCTGGCTAAGTCCATCGGCTTCGTGCCCCTGGAGACGGTGGAGGAGAAGGACTTTGGTACCCTCGATTTGAAGAAGCTCGGGCTGGAGGAGGGTGATCTGAAGGGAGCCGCGAGGATATACCCCAAGTGGCTGCTCCTGGAGTACAGCGATGTTCCAATCCCGAGCAACCCCGAGGCCCTGCAGGTAGCCATCAGCAAAGGCCTCTGGTCCTACGAGGAGGTGGTGGACATGGTGGAGCGGGGTGCTCTGTGCGCCACCAAGGAGATGGTGGAGCAGTTGGAGAAGCCAGCCTCTCCAAGGAAGACCCGGGATCTGAGTGGTGACTGGCGGGAGTACACAGAAGAAGAGGAGTTTGAGGAAGAGGAATCTGAGGAAAAGGAAGAGGATGAGGATGAGGACGAGATTGTCACCAAGCCTGAGACCACTGACAACTACCATCACATTCCCATCAGGGCCAAAGGGGATTTCGTCTCCGGCTCGTTCCGTACCATTGATATAAGTGCCGAGCAGGGCATCAAGGCTGTCATTGGAAAGCTGAAGTCAGATCCTCAGGGTCCTACCAAGACCCAGAAGTATATGTTCGACGTTGACAAGTGGAGCATGGAGGAGGCGAAGAAGTGGGTCCAGGACCACAAGGATGCTGAGCCGGGGGAGGAGAAGAAAGAGGAAGACAAGAAGACAGCTGACGAAGCTCTTCCCGATGTGGAGGAGGAACCACCCGCCCTGGCCAACAGTGGAACTGCGAAAACTATTGATGAGAAAAAAGGATTTCATACCGTGGCGCTTTTGGATGACAATGGAGAGGCAATACAAGAGCGTTGGAATCTTACCCTTAGTAAGGCCTTTGATGTAGTCGAGGTGGAGCTCAAACCCTCAAGCATCGAGTACGATATTGTGAGCAAGTATTTGGATTGCAAGGTGAAGGAGATATTTCAGAATGAGAAAGGAATCCCATCCGCTATGATTGGTAACTACTTGAGCGCACTGAAAGAGATCACCAGAGGGTTCGAGCTGAAGGATGTTCGCAACTTCTCATATGGTGGAACCGAGAGTCCGCCCGTAAGCGAAGTCATCAGATTGAACTCGGAGAAGGAAGACGATCTGCTGATCAATGGAATGTCGTTCTATGTGGATGAGCAGGAAATGCCGCTCGTGACCCACGTGTATCCTACCTTCCACGGAATGAATCTCATTATTTACACCCCTGCCAAAAACAAGAGCAATAATAAGGAGCTTTTGAGAAGGATCGAGGGGTGGGTCAGGGAGCACAATCTTTTGAAGGGGGAGGCGTTTGCCCTAAGTGGAGAGTTTTTGAAGAGGGGAGACGACAGCTGGGACGACATATTCCTCTCTGCCAAGAATGAGGACGCCTTGGCACGCTCAGTCTCGTTATTGAACAAAAAAGGCGCAGAGATGCCCAACAGGGGACTGCTGCTGATGGGTCCTCCCGGCACCGGGAAGACGATGAGCGGCAGGGTGATGATGAAAAACACCGATGCAACGTTCATATGGGTGAGCAGCCGCGACTTCTTCCGGTCTGGCCCGATAGGAGGAATGAGATACGCCTTTGGATTGGCGCGGGACCTGGCCCCAACCATTCTATTTGTGGAGGATATTGACCACTGGCTGGGGGATGTTACTTGTGATCTGCTCAAGACCGAAATGGATGGATTGCAGAAATACACTGGTGTTGTGACCGTTTTGACAAGTAACTATCCAGAGAAGTTGCCAGATGCCCTGATTGATAGGCCTGGTAGATTTCACGACGTGTTGTATTTTATCTTGCCGGATATTGCTCTGCGGCACAAGATGCTTGGCGCTTGGACGGGGTTGGAGACGAAGGAATTGGATCCCTTGGTGAAAAGGACTCGTGGTTTCAGCGGGGCTCACTTGTTCGAGCTCGTCTCTTTTGCCAAGACCCTTGCTGCCGAGGGGAACGTCTCTTTCATTGAAGCCCTTATGCAGAGCTTAGAGAAGATAGACGAGCAGCGAAGACTGATTGAGGATGTTCGTGCTGATAGGGCTGGTGAGGCGGAGAAGGAGATGGCAGCCGATGCCGGGCAGGAATTTCTTGAGATTGATGATTTTGAAGACACTTTCGATATCAAGGAACCTGATAATACTATGGAGGTTGATATCGCAATCGATGGGGAGCGGGCCTCCTCTCGCGTCATCGAACCCGAGGCCAAGGCTGGTCGTGTCATCAGTGCCAAGAACCGGGGCATCATCCAGAAGGCTATCACCAGCATGGATGCTGCCACCGTGGCCCTGAAGGAGCTTCTGGAGGCCACCGAGGTGAAGCCTCCGGAGGAGGAGAAGGAAGAGGAGGGGCACGGCATTTCAGATGCAGGCTCCGGAAAGGAGCTCGATTTGGACATAGAGGAAGAGGATGAGAGTGGGGCTCCAGACATTGATTTGGACAAGGTGGCTGCCATGCTTAGGGAGACGGCGGCCGGAATAGTGGCCTCCATCCCGGCCATCGACCTTGACCAGATGGTGGAGGACAAGATCAAGGTGGCCCAGGGTAGGGTCATTTGACATATATATGGACAGGGAGCGTGGATAGATATCAGTTCTGCAGCCCCTTCCGCATCAGGCCTCAGCCTTTTGCGTGTGGAGAGGCCGGGTGGAGGAGAGGCTGGGACGGAGATATTGGCACATAGACAGAAACCACAAACAAGAGAGTGTTTCACGGAGGTGAAATTGAATTATGACTCAAAAAGAGTTTGAAGAGAAAGTAAAGGAAATGTTGATTGACACCGTCACCCCCCTTCTGGAGCAGCACGGGAAGAAGCTGGAGGACGTGAAGGGGGAGATCGACGGGAAGATCAAGGAGATCTCCTCGCAGGTCACCAAGCCCGCCGTCGAGGTGGGGGCAGAGGCGGTGGAGAAGGACCCCAAGGGTGGGTTCAAGAGCTTGAGCCACTTTGCCCAGCACGTTGCCATGGCTGAGAAGACTGGCAACCGCCACCTGAGCAAGGAGCTCACAGCGTGGGAGCAGTACTGCAAGGCAGCCGACTCCACCACCCTGGAGGAGGGGGAGCTGCAGTACGGGGGATATCTGATCCCTCCGGAGTTCAGAAACGAGCTCTGGCTCGCGGTGGAGCAGATGAACGAGATTCTGCCCCGCTGCACGCAGATCCCCATGGCTAGAACCATGGTGAAGATTCCTTTCGTGAACGGCTTCGATGAGAGTGGAAAGCTGGTCTATGGAGGGATCCGGTGGTATTGGACCGACGAGTTGGGAACCAAGGACCCCAGCCGGCCGAAGCTCGGGCGCATCACACTTGAGCTGAGGAAGATTGCCGGGCTGGCCTACTCGTCCGATGAGCTCCTGGAGGATAGTCCCATCAGTATCGAAAACGTTCTTCGGAACGGCTTCACTGACGGGTTGAACTTCGAGCTGACCAACGTGCTGATCCGCGGCACCGGGGCCGGGCAGCCCCTGGGCATCCTGAATGCCCCCTGCCTGGTGACGGTGACCAAGGAAACGGGACAATCGGCGGGTACGATCGTGTTTGAGAACATTGTGAAGATGTACAGCAGGATCCACAATCCTGCCAACGCGGTGTGGGTTGCCAACTCCAACACCCTGCCTCAGCTCTGTACCATGAGCCTGAGCGTGGGCACTGGTGGAGTGCCTGTGTTCATGCCGGCCAACGGGGCCGCTGGCGTTCCCTATAACACCCTGATGGGGCGGCCGCTTATCTTTTCTAAGCACTGTGCCACTCTGGGGACCGTGGGGGACATCGTCTTCGCCGACTGGAGCCAGTACCTGGTCGGGATGAAGTCGGGCCAGGGAGCCACCGGCAAGTTTGACACCAGCATCCACTTCAAGTTCGATGCTGACCAGACAGCCTTCCGATTTGTTTTCCGGATCGACGGGCAGCCATGGTGGCCGTCTGCATTGACCCCGCCCCAGGCCACGAGCGACACTCTGAGTCCGTTCGTAGCTCTGGCATCGAGAACCTAATCCTGAAGAAAGAGTACTACCGGAGGTGAAACAAATATGATTACTCTAATGCAAGATGCAATGGTGGTGAACCTGTGGAAGCCGACCGATCATAGTGGCAGCTCTGTTAGCAAGAGCAACGCCACCTATGTGAGCATGAAGAACTACCGCCGGCTGCACGTCATTGTTACCTGCGGGGCCATGACTGAGGCAACGACCAATTTCAAGGCCTATCAGAGCAAGACGTCGGGCAAGTCTGTGGCGGCCTCTTCAATCAGCTCCACGGCGTTGGCCATTAGTGAATACTGGACCAACAAATCCTCAACCAGCATCGCCAGCAGTGGTGCAGTCTTTACCCGTACCGCTGCCACGAGCTCAAAGATGGTCGTCACCTCGACCAACAGTGCTGTCTACGCTTTTGCCATCGATTCAGATCAGCTGAAGCAGGCCAGTAGCTACGACTGTGTCGGGGTCGCCATCTCGGGGATCTCCGCCGCTGCAAACTTCGCAGTGGTTGGTATCCTCACTGAGCCTCGCTACGCCAAGGATGCAATGCCTCAGGCGTTCTAAGCGCAGGTGCTGAGCCATTGAGAGAGCCTCATTTGGTATTTATGCCAGGTGGGGCTCTTTAACCTCAAACACGGAAGAAAGGAAAACGCCAATGTCAGTGGTGATTCCGGATGGCAAGGTGGAGTCCTTCGGGGACTCGTATTATCAATTCGTGTGTGACCAGGATGTGATTCGCTGGATCACTCCCCTGCTCCAAGGGGCAGGATACAAGCTGAGGGACGTGGACGGGAAGATAGAGGTGGAGCTGCAGATTGCCTGGGAGACCCCCTGGCACCACATCTACCATGACGCCTTCTTCGACTGCCACATCTGGCACAAGGTCATGTTCGACTTCCTGAGCCGCTCGCTGCCAGCGGGAAGGCAGTTTGCACCCATCTCCTGCCAGCAGTGCTGGAAGGTGGTGGTGAGGCCAAAGACGCTGGCCGGGCTCTTCGCCCTGAAGGACGTGCAACAGCGGTTGGCGATGCCAAGCAAGTGTGGGCTTGAGACCCGCCCCAACGTTCACGGCCTCTACGGAGGCTATTGGTACAACCATAGCCTCCCCTTCGGGCTGGAGTGCTGCCAGAAGGTGAGGAAGGCGGTTGACCAGGATCCCACGCTGGCCCCGGTGATGGACGACGCTGCCGAGTGGACCAGGGCCGACAAGGGGACCCTGGTGCTGCTGAAGAGGGCCTGCACGGAGTTCGAGATGCTGTGCGGTCCGAGTG
>Ga0209427_10003858_pt1 | contig 17503 bp, 18 predicted proteins | sample DeeMarSWOR136_30_FD_187465 | JGI IMG/M metagenome (GOLD analysis project Ga0209427, IMG submission 187465) | Marine sediment microbial communities from White Oak River estuary, North Carolina - WOR-1-36_30 (SPAdes) (version 2) | ecosystem: Environmental > Aquatic > Marine > Intertidal zone >...
AACTAACTGTCCAGAGAACTTATGTACGGCTTCAGATCCACAACAGGTGTTCCATCCACAGCATCCAGTCCACGAACCTTGAGGACCGGCCCTTTGACCTCAAGCACATCCACCAAACACAGCCCAATGGGATTGGGACGGTCTGGACTTCGGGTTGCAAAGACCCCACGCTTGGGAATAGCCGGGTCTCCCCTAGGATGGACCCTGAGGGTCTTACGGTCTGCCATGTGGAGCCAGCAGAGAACGAAAAGTCTATCTCCAACTTGAATACCGTCCAAACCCCGCAAGACTGTCTCCTCCACGACAAGCTCAGCTTCCACACCGGCTGGCCGGCCCTGATGTGGGGCCTGATCTCGCTCTTTTAAGGGAGACCGGACCCAGCCGATCGGCCTGATGCTGTAATCACTCACAGGGCTCTATCCTTCCTCTTTGTATTCCACCCGCGCGGTAGTGGTTATGCCGCCCCGGGGTGTAAAGGTTCCCACCACTTCCATAAACTTGGGGCGGACGAACGAAACCAGATCCTCCAGGATTCGATTGACCACGTGCTCATAGAAGATGCCAACACTGCGATACTGCAACAGGTAGTATTTCAGGGACTTCAATTCAACAATCTTATCATTTGGTTTGTAACGAATCATGATACACCCAAAGTCCGGAAGGCCTGAGATTGGACACAGAGAGGTAAATTCCGGCTGTTCAATCTCGATTTCAATATCCCTCTGTGTCCTGTAAGCATAGTCGAGCACCTTAAGCACTTCCGGGTCTATGGTGTCAGGGCTTTCAATGTTATTGAGCTGCGCTTTTTGCATGCCGGATATGTCCATACCGACTCCTTTCCACCGTGTATCTTTCAGGGAAATCTCTTGGGCATTAACTACCAGACACTTGATACTGGATGCTGGATGCTCGTTTCACGTTCTCTAAATCCGCAATCCTACATAACATAATCAGCTCGCTTGTGAAAGGCCAACCCGGATACACCTCCATATTGAAGCCGAAAGCGCTCAAAGCTAAAAGCTCTTACCCGGCGCGGAGTTGTCCACAGGCCGCACCGATGTCACCCCCCTTACTGTGACGGACAATGGCTGTGTAGTGACTATCCAAGAGAACCTTTTGAAAAGTCAGGAGGGAACCTTCCTCAGGTCTCCTAAACTCGGTCCCCTCGTACGGATTAAAGGGTATTAAGTTGATTTTAGCTCGAATAGGTCTCAACAGCTTTGCCAAACGCTCAGCATCCCTTGGGGTGTCGTTTACCCCAGCAATCAGGACATATTCAAACATGATCGTCCGGCGAGAGGGGAGAGGAAATGTGCGGCACGCAGACAGGAGCATCTCGATCGGATAGGTGCGGTTGATGGGCATCAACTTGTTTCGGGTGGCGTTGTCTGCAGCATTCAGGGACACGGCCAGGCTAACCCTAATGTCCCGTCCGAGATCATCTATCCTCGGAGCCACCCCCGCTGTGGAAAGGGTGACTCGCCGACTGGAAAACTGAAGGCCGTTGGTGCCTGTAATCGTCCGGATGGCCTGCACAACATTGTTGTAGTTGGCAAGCGGTTCCCCCATCCCCATAAAGACTACGTTGGTCAGAGAGCTTGGATCTTGAAGATCTTCTCGCACGGCACAGACCTGGTTGACGATTTCCGAAGGCTCAAGATTGCGCACCAGCCCGCCGCGACCGGTAAGGCAGAATTTACACCCCATTCCACAGCCTACCTGACTCGATATGCACAGTGTCCAGTGGCCCGGCTCCGGAATCAACACGCTTTCGACATGTTGGCCGTCCTTCAAACGGAAAAGGTATTTTCTGGAACCATCCTTTGAAGTCTGAACCTGTTCTCTCTCAAGCCGGCTTATGGCCAGTCGCTCCGACAGGAACCTCCTTAGATCCTTGGAAAGATCCGTCATCTCCGAAAAGGAATAGACGCCTCGGTGGTAGATCCATCTAAGAATCTGGCCAGCCCGATAAGCGGCAATGCCGTATTGCCCGAGCCACCGCACGAACTGCTCTTCGGTAAAGCTTTTTACATCCTGTGTAACAGACATCAAAGTATTTTCTTGACACACGGTTTGGGTGATAATAATTATAATGATTTTTACACAATAGGCCTATCATTATGTTTGAGAACCTTACCGACAAGTTGAACGTGGCGTTCAAGAAGCTCAAAGGCCATGGCAAGTTGACCCAGAAAAACATCGAGGTCGGACTAAAGGACGTGCGCCTGGCCCTACTTGAAGCCGACGTCCACTACAAGGTTGTTAAGGACCTTATCGCCTCTATCAGGGAGCGTGCCATCGGTCAGGAAGTCCTGAGTAGCCTGACACCAGGGCAGCAGGTTGTCAAGATCGTTAATGAAGAACTTGCCCAGCTCATGGGGAGCACACACGAAGGGCTGTGCCTGACTGGTAGTAAGCCCGCTGTGGTCATGTTCGTCGGCCTGCAGGGTTCCGGAAAAACCACGACGGCCGGCAAGTTGGCCAAATTCCTGATGGGCCAACACCATAGCCCCTATCTGGTGCCTGCCGATCCTTATCGCCCTGCAGCCATTGAGCAACTGAAGAAGATCGGAAACCAAGTGGGCGCAGAGGTCTTTCCGGCCACCCAGGATATGGATCCGATAGATATTTGCCGAGATGCCCTGCACACGGCACGTCAAATGGGCCTTGATACCCTCCTGATTGATACAGCGGGACGCCTCCATGTTGATGAGGCGCTGATGGCAGAGCTGAGTCGGATCAAGGAGACCGTGCATCCGTCTGACATCCTTCTGGTGGCAGATGCCATGACCGGACAGGATGCAGTGAATATGGCCAAGGCATTTAATGATGCCCTCGACATTGGTGGCGTGATTCTCACAAAGATGGAAGGGGATGCGCGTGGTGGAGCGGCCATATCTATAAAGGCGGTTACGTCAAAGCCTATTAGGTTTATAGGTGTGGGTGAGCAACTGGACGCCCTGGAGCCCTTTCACCCGGACCGTATGGCATCCAGGATCCTGGGCATGGGTGATATCCTTTCTCTGATTGAGAAGGCACAGACGACGATTGACGAGAAGAAGGCTCAGGAACTGGAAAAAAAGCTGCGCAGAAGCGAGTTTACCTTAGAGGACTTTCGTGATCAAATGTCACAAATCAGAAAAATGGGCTCCTTGGAAGAACTACTCACGATGATCCCTGGGATGGGTAAGCTCAAACAACTCAAACAGTTCAAGGTGGACGATGGTGAGTTGGTACGCATTACCGCGATCATCGACTCAATGACAGTTCGGGAGCGGCGCAACCATAACATTATAAACGCAAGCCGACGCAAGCGGATTGCCGGGGGAAGCGGAACGACCGTGCAGGAGGTAAACCAACTCTTGAAAAATTACGTCCAGGTCCATAAAATGATAAAGAAATTGTATAAAGGCGGTCCTCACACCTTTGGGAGAGGGATGTTACCGTTTTAAGGAGGAATAGTAATCGGATGTCTGTGAAAATTAGATTGGCCAGGTATGGCGCCAAGAAAAAGCCGTATTATCGAATCGTCGTGGCTTCGAGTGACGCACCTCGGGATGGTAGGTTTCTCGAACTGGTTGGGACCTACGATCCCCTAAAGAAACCGGCGGCGGTGACCTTGAAGCACGACCGCGTGAAGGAGTGGATGGAAAAGGGGGCCATACCTACGGCAACTGTCAAGAGCATACTAAAGAAAGAGGGCTTCTTTTCAAAAACAGCGAATGTCTAAAACGGACTTTGCACAGCAGCTTACCTTTTTTCGGAACGTTGGTTCTCTCTTGTAACGCTCTTAGGGGGTCGGGGAATGAAGGACTTGATAAAGTACATAGCCCAAGCGCTGGTTGATTATCCGGAGCAGGTAGAGGTTTCCGAAGTGCAAGGCGAACAAACCTCGGTCATTGAACTGAAGGTGGCCAAGGATGACCTGGGAAAGATCATCGGGAAACAAGGCCGTACGGCCCGCTCTATACGGACCATTTTGAGCGCTGCTTCTGCCAAGATCAAGAAGCGGTCCGTGTTAGAGATCATCGAATGACGTGCCATGCATGAGGATGCCCTCATCCCTATTGGCAAAATTGTGGGCACCCACGGGATCAAGGGCTACCTCAAGGTAATTTCCTACGCCGAATCCACAGCTTCATTTGCACCCGGCAAGCAGCTGGCCTTAAGGCGAAAAGGTAAGCCAGTTGTAACATACGGAATAGAATCAGCCCATCCGCACAAGCGTGGCATTCTTCTGGCTCTAAATGGCATAGCTTCTGTTGACGAGGCAAAAGAGTGGGTCGGCTACGAACTTTGCATTAATAGAACCACCCTCCCTGAACCTGAAGAAGGCACCTACTACTGGCATCAAATCATCGGCTTGGAGGTCCTTACGGTGGATGACCGCCGCCTCGGCCGGGTAGCGGCTATTTTCCCAACAGGGAGCAACGATGTATATGTAGTCCGTGACGGAAAGAAGGAGGTTTTAATCCCGGCAATCGACTCCGTCGTGGTAGACATCGATCTCACGCACAAGGTCTTGCGCGTGGACCTTCCCGAAGGGCTGGAGGGCTGATGGAAATGAATTTCACGGTTCTTACGATATTTCCTGAAATGTTTTCCGCCCTCCTCGGAGTAGGGGTTATAAAGAGGGCGATTGAGCGCCAGCATATATCGGTCGAGCCCATAAACATCAGAGACTTTGCCAAAGACCGACACCGCACCGTAGACGACCGCCCTTATGGCGGCGGTTGCGGGATGGTGATGAAACCAGAGCCAGTGGCAGAGGCCATTCGACATGCCAGAAAGAAACATCCTGGGGCTTACACGCTTTTGCTCACGCCTCAGGGTCGACTCTTTAACCAAAGGGTGGCCCAAGAACTTGCAGTATGTGCTGGGATCATCTTAGTTTGTGGCCGGTACGAGGGTATCGACGAGCGAATCCGTGAGCATCTTGTAGATGAAGAGCTTTCCATAGGAGATTATGTTCTGACCGGCGGTGAAGTTGCTGCTATGGTGGTCATTGATACAGTGAGCAGATTGATTCCCGGCACACTTGGCAGTGAGCACTCAGCCCAGGAGGATTCGTTTTCAACCGGACTGCTGGAGTATCCGCAATATACACGGCCCAGGTCTTTTGAGGAGGCCAATGTGCCGGAAGTCTTGCTTTCTGGTGACCACGGTGCCATCAGGCAGTGGCGGCGACAGACCTCCCTGATTCGCACAATCTTGAAAAGGCCTGACCTGCTGATGGACCAGCCTCTTACAACGGGCGATATAGAGTTTATGAAAAAACTCCGGCAGGACATGAAAACCATCATAGATAAGCATACGACAGCGTCTTGACAGCCTCAGGCAACCTTTACTTGGCCTTGATACACCATCCGGTGTATAATAAAAACAACGAGGTAATTGCCTCAGCCGTTAGCAACCTAGACCTGCACGACATATCAAGGGCTGCTAAAACCTATGGTGCGCGGGCCTTCTATATAGTCACCCCCCTGGCAGACCAGCGTGAGCTTGTTGAGCGGATTGTGTCTCACTGGACTGAGGGTGTGGGTGCCAGGTACAATCCCGACCGCACCGAGGCATTGAGACTGATCAGGGTCGCTGTATCTCTGGATGCTGTACGGGACGAAATCGCCTGTAACGGTACGGGTGTGCCGGTAACAGTTGTGACCGATGCGAGGCCCCACCCTCGTAATATCAGTTATAGTGTGCTGGCAGAGAAGTTAAAGGCTCAACATCCTTACTTACTCCTTTTCGGCACAGGGTGGGGACTGACGCGAGAGTTCATTGATAAAGCCGACTATGTTCTGACCCCTATCATGGGGCACACAAGATATAACCACCTGTCCGTTCGCTCGGCTGCTGCCATTGTGCTTGACAGACTGTTGGGAGATACCCGTTGAGTGCATAAAGTTGATGTGCATGTTAGAAGTCCTTTTTGCATGCAGTATAGGAATTTCCGTTCTTAAGCGGCGCAGCCGCGTTATATAAAATCGCGCAGCGATTTTATGACTTGGAGGAAAACATGGAAGCCATCAAGGCAATTGAAAAGGAACAAATGCGATTTGACCTTCCGTATTTCAAACCCGGCGATACCGTAAAGGTGCATGTTAAAATCAGAGAAGGCGAGAAGGAGCGCATTCAGGTCTTTAAAGGGATTGTCATCAGGAAGCGTAAAGGCACCACAAATGCCACATTCACGGTACGCAAAATCTCCTATGGGATTGGGGTGGAGCGCATCTTTCCCCTGCATTCTCCCAACATCGGGAGAGTCGAGGTTGTTTCTCGCGGCAGGGTTCGTCGCTCGCGTCTCTATTACCTGAGAAAACGGAGAGGCAAATCGGCCCGGATCAAGGAACTGCGCCCCCACTAGTCGCCTTCATTAAGCTAAAACTTAAACCGCCGTTGCGGAAGTCAGGTTTTGTGGGGTACGGTTTTTGTGCACTCTGGCAGATACTGGATACTGGCCACTCGATACTGGATTGAAGAAGTAAGCTTTTGCTTTTTTGTTATCCAGCATCAAGCATCAAGCAACCAGCATCGCGAATCCTCGCTATGTTTTTTGGATTGTGAGCCGTGGACACCCATCCTGAGCAGTTTGAGAAAGAGGCCCGAAAACAGGGATATTCAAAAATTGCCGGGATCGATGAGGCCGGAAGGGGCCCTCTGGCCGGCCCGGTAGTGGCTGCAGCGGTCATCCTCCCTCAAGAGTTCTATCTCCCCCATCTTGATGACTCCAAGAAATTGAGCCCCAAGAAACGAGAACAGTTTTTCGATGCGATCTATGGGCAGGCGGTCTCTATAGGGATAGGGTTTGTTGATCCGCCTGAAATCGACCGGATCAATATCCTTCAGGCATCCCTCCTGTCCATGCGTATGGCAGTGGATAATCTTAGGCCAGATCCCGATTACTTGCTGGTTGACGGCACCTTTCCGATCAGATCTCAGGTCCCACAGCAGGTCATCAAGCATGGGGACAGTCGGTGTCTGTGCATTGCGGCAGCTTCTGTCATTGCCAAGGTGACTCGGGATCGACTCATGGGCCTTTATGACGAGGAGTTCCCCGAATTTGGCTTTGGCAAGAACAAAGGGTACGGCACTGAACAACACCGTGCTGCCATTCGCACTTTTGGGTATTGCTCGATTCACAGAAAAACCTTCCGCGGGGTTAGGGAATATATCAAGCTGAAAGCTCAAAGCTGAAAGCTCAAAGGTCGGGAAGAAAAGCCCTTGTGATTAATGGATTTATAAACTCAGTTTTTGACGGGCTGTTGCCCAAACAGCTGCGCAATCAAGTTCTGAGGAGCAAAAAATAGCAACGTCTTCGCTGGGGTGATTTGGACAACAGCCTGTTGATCGTTGATCTTTCTTTTGCATTCTACTGTTTTCCTTTGAGCTTTCAGCTTTGAAGCCGGGAAACCTCTATGTTTAGAAGACGTATGCAAAAACCGGAAAGCCCAGCCAATGACGGGCGGCGGCACACTGGGGAAAGTGGCGAATCCATTGCCGTGAAATTTCTGAAGAAAAACGGATATAAGATTATTGAACGAAACTATCGTTGTAATCTGGGCGAGATCGATATCATCGCCCGAGACGGTCGTGTGCTTGCCTTTATCGAGGTAAAGGCCCGACGAACAGACGAGTTTGGAGGGCCCAAGTGGGCCGTGACATCCCGCAAGCAGCGTAAGATATCGATGGTGGCCCTCAAATACCTGAAAGAAACTGAGCAGATGGAAAAGAAGGCCCGCTTTGATGTGGTGGCCATCCGTCTGCTGCCAGGCGACCCGGATGTTGAAATAATAAAGAATGCCTTTGAGCTTGCCTACTGATGTCTAGGAATTTCTGGGACTTATTGAGACCACAGGGCTTTTAATTGCGATTCATTTGTGCCGAGCATTTACGTTGTTCGTTATTAGTTATTCGAATAACAATTAACGATTAACAAATAAGAACCATGCCCATCACTCCAGTACTCCATCACTCCAGTATTCCAATTGGGGCGAAGCCCCTAAGTTCTTCCGCCGCACCAGGGACACTTTTTGTGGTAGCCACGCCTATTGGCCACATGGAAGACATCACCTTGCGAGCCATCCGTACCTTGAAAGAGGTAGGGCTGATCGCAGCCGAGGATACCCGGCAGACCCGTAAGCTGCTAACACGCTACGAGGTTTCCACGCCACTTATCTCATACCATGACCACAATAAGGAAAAACGCACCCCGGCGCTTCTCGAGAAACTCAAGGCCGGTAACTCCATCGCCCTTGTAACGGATGCAGGCACCCCATCCATATCGGACCCCGGACATTATCTTGTCCGGGCAGCTATCCGGACAGCCATTCCGGTTGTTCCAATCCCGGGGGCATCGGCCTTGATTGCCGCATTGAGTGTATCAGGACTTCCTACAGACAGCTTTATCTTTGTGGGATTTGTTCCCCGGAAACCCGCCAAGCGCAAACACTTCCTGGAAAGACTGAGAGGAGAGCCCCGAACCCTCATTTTCTATGAGTCTCCCAAACGGCTCATAGGCCTGATGCAGGAAATGATCAATCTGATGGGCGACAGAAGCGCTGTGGTGGCGCGTGAACTGACCAAGGTTCACGAGGAAATCCTCAGGGGATCATTGAGCAACATACTGAAAGTACTGGCAGTTCGTCCTCTCCTGAAAGGTGAATGTACGCTTCTGGTGGGAGGCTATGAAGAGACCGGGGAATTCGACCGCAACTCGCTTGTGCGCGACCTCAGGCAGTTGCGTCTTGAAACGGGTCGCCCTCTGTCGGAATTGGTAAAAGAAGTTGCCGGAAAATACGGCCTTTCCAGGAAGCTGGTTTACGAGGAGGCCTTGAAGCTCAAAAAAGAAGGTTCATGTTGTAAAACGGTTGATGACTAAGCGGTGGGGCTTGCCGAACTTGGCGATCTTGCCGGGGTCAAATCCCCCGGACAGATAGAGCTTCCTGAAGCCAGGCATGTCAAGGAGATAAAGGATAAAGCTGATATGCCCGGAATACCCTGTGTCATCCAGCCGCTGGATTTCTTTTACTGCCTCTCTTGCCAGTTCAGTGGACTGACGGTGAACCGTAGGGCCCCGACCACTGCATTGCCTTATGGAATAAAGCTGGCGGCAACTGAATGGACGAATGTCGTAGATCAGACAGGTATCATCTTCCTTTAAGAAGGGACATCGTGCTATCTTTCCCTTTTCTTTCTCCAGTTTGTTTTGAGCAATTTTTTTCTTGACCCGACCCTTGAGGGGTTGGGGCAAGCTGTTGACTCGCTCCCGGATGATAACACCCTCAAGGGTGATAATGTCCACATTTCCCACGTCTGTGCAACAATAGGTACACCCTACCTTGCAGATGGCGTCCTTCTTGTACTCATAGGCATCTATCTCAAAAGATTCATATATTTCCTTCAGTTTCTCCTTTTTTTCTGCCAGGTTCATTCGAACTCCTATGACTAAAACTGGTAACCATTCACGGGGTGGCGTCTTTCTTGGAACGGCTTGGCGGAACCGCAATAGATTTGCGTAGAGCTTGGCCCTTGCAATCTATAAGTAATCGTATTTATTGTATAATATTAGCATTAAACGGGATTTATTAACAAATTTTCCCTTGACATACAAGCCCATTTCACATATAGTCGGCGATCTAAAAAGCGAGTTCCCGCTAAATGTTTAATAATAACAACTTAATGTAAGGAGGGCAAAAAATGGGAGACGATGTATACGTAGTAGGTCACAAGAGTCCGGATACGGATACCGTGGTTTCAGCGATTGTTTATGCCAAAATCAAGGGCTATATCCCTGTCACCCAAGGAGCGATCAACGAAGAAACCGCCTTTGTGCTCGACAAATTTGGGGTGCCTGCACCTGGAGACCTTGGTAGCGCAGAGGGCAAGAAGCTGGTGCTGGTGGATCATAATGAGGCCAGCCAGGCCCCGGATAACCTCGACAAGGCAGAGATTGTTGAGATCATCGACCATCATAAGATGAACTTTAACTATCCTGATCCTATTGCCATCCATGTTGAGCCGGTGGGGAGCACGGCTACCATCCTGGCCAAGCTGTATCAAGACGAAGTGATGAAAGACAAGACCTTGGCCGGCCTTCTGCTCGGCGCGCTCCTTTCCGACACGGTCATTTTCAAGTCACCCACCACGACCGAAGAAGACAAGAAAGTGGCGTCACAACTGGCCGAGGTGGCAGGCATTGCTGACATCGAGGCATTCGGCATCGATGTGAAGAAGGCAAAGGCCAACATTGCCGACAAGCCGATCAAGGACGTTGTCATGGCTGACTTTAAGAATTTTGACTTTGCGGGCAACAAGGTTGGCATCGGCCAGACCGAGGTCGTAGATATCAATGATGTTTACAATCGGGCGTCCGAGGTCATGGATTTCCTTAATGACCTAAAAGGGAAAGAAGCGTACGAGATGCTCATCTTCGTCGCCACGGATATTGTCAAAGAAGGCTCAGAGCTTTATTATGTTGGTGACAAGGCCAAGATGGAAAAGGCTTTTAATACCACGATCGGCGACCAGTCGGTGTGGATTGACGGCCTTTTGTCCCGTAAGAAACAGGTTGTACCGGTTATAGACAAGACGTTCTAGGTTTTCCGCAAGAATCATCAAGTGAAGGGGTACCCGCGCCGGGTACCCCTTTTGTTTTTAGTCAGTGTCCATCCAGAAATGGTAGATTTTGTCCTGAGACAAGGCCGCACAAAGGTTTCTACCGCAGGCGTAGCAGCGCTACGTTGAGGATAGAAACCTGCGGAGAACGCAGTATCTGGGCAAAAGATGCCGTTTCTGGGTGGACACTAGTCAACATCCCTCTTGAGCACCGCAAGAAAAGCAGACTGAGGTATTGCGACCGAGCCCACCATCTTCATCCGCTTTTTCCCCTTTTTCTGCTTTTCAAGGAGCTTACGTTTTCGGGTTACATCTCCGCCGTACAACTTTGCCGTCACATCCTTTCGAAAGGGCGAGATGGTTTCCCGGGCAATAATCTTCGCGCCAATAGCCCCCTGGATGACCACCCTAAACTGTTGCCTTGGAATTTCGTCCTTGAGCCTTTCACAAGCATACCTGGCCTGCTGGGAAGCCCGGTCTCGATGAACCAGTTGCGAAAGGGCATCCACCCTTTCCCTGTTTATCAGGATGTCGAGTCTCACCAGATCGCTTTGCCGATAATCGAGCATTTCATAGTCAAGGGAGCCATATCCCTGGGTAACCGTTTTTAGCCTGTCAAAAAAATCGTATATAACCTCGGCCAGTGGAAGCTCGCATGTAAGCTCAAGCCTGCTGCCCTCCAGGTACCGGTGCTTGGCACCCGTTCCCCTGCGCTCTAAACACAGTTTCAATACTGCGCCCAGATATCGATCCGGCATCATAATGGAGGCCCTGATGTAAGGCTCCTGAGTAATTGCGATCCTTGTGGGATCAGGATAGAATGCGGGGTTGTCAATGGTGATTGTCGTGCCGTCCTTCATCATGAGGTTGTATTTTACCGACGGCGCGGTGATAATAAGATAAAGGCCAAATTCACGCTCAAGACGCTCCTGGACCACTTCCAGGTGAAGAAGGCCCAGGAATCCGCACCGGAAACCAGAACCCAGCGCTGCAGAAACGTCCTTTTCGTAGACAAGCGAGGCGTCATTGAGCTTCAGCTTCTCCAGGGCCACTGATAGCTCTTCATACCCGTCAGATGCCGCGGGGTAGACCGAGGAAAAGACTACCGGCTTTACCTCCCTGAAGCCGGGCAGCGGGGTTGCACAGGGACGCTCGTTGTGCGTGATCGTGTCTCCGCACCTGGTATCGCTTACCGTCTTCACTCCCGCAATGACGTAGCCGACCTCGCCCGCTGTGAGCATCTCCTTTGGGACCCTTTTGATCCTAAAGATCCCCACCTCTTCCACCCGATAGGTGGCATTATTGGACATAAAACGTATGGTATCCCCAGGCCTTATCGTCCCTTCAAAGACCCTGCAGTAGATGATCGTGCCCCTGTAGATGTCATACTGTGAATCAAATATGAGGGCCTCAAGAGGGGCCTCGGGGCTTCCCTGTGGTGCCGGGAGCCGGGCAACAATTGCTTCTAAGATCTCGTCAACACCGATGCCCTGTTTGGCAGAAGTAAGAATGGCTGTCTCGGAGTCCAGCCCCAGCTCCTCTTCGATCTGATTCTTGACCCATTCTATGTCAGCAGCCGGAAGATCAATCTTGTTGATAACCGGAATTATCTCAAGGCCGTGATCCATGGCCAAGTAGAGGTTGGCAACCGTTTGCGCCTCCACCCCCTGGCTTGCATCAACAAGGAGGAGTACCCCTTCACAGGATGCCAGGGACCTTGAGACCTCGTAGGTGAAATCGACATGGCCGGGCGTGTCAATCAGGTTCAAAACATAAGTCTGGCCGTTCTTGGCAGTATAGGGGAGCGACACGGCCTGGCTCTTGATCGTGATACCACGTTCTCGCTCAATATCCATGGAATCTAGGATCTGATCCTTGAAATCGCGTTGGGAAATGATTCCGGTTACCTGGATGAGCCGGTCAGAAAGGGTTGATTTGCCATGGTTGATGTGGGCAATGATGCTGAAGTTCCGAGTTAGCTTCACAGCGCCGCAAATCCCAGCCTAAAGGCCCGCAGATTGGTCCGCACAAATTTTTCCTTTGTCTTGGTGCGGATGGTCTGCTCATAGGCGCCCCTGGGAATTGGGAGCACCCCGCTTCCGGCAAGGGCGCCAAGCATGACTATATTTGCTGCCAGCGTAGACCCGGCTTGCTCTGCCAGGGCTTGGGCATTTAGAATGATGAGCTGTTTAACACGGCTCCGGATGAAGTCGAATAGCTTCTCGACATCAGGATAGGCCCCCCTGCCGATGGCCACTCCATAGGGGATAATGGGAACGGTATTTGACACGACCACAGAATCTGCCAAACATTTCCTCATGGCGCGATAGGTCTCGACCGGTTCAAATCCAAGAAGGACATCTGCCTCGCCGTCTGAGATGATGGAGCTTTTAATATCCCCTATCATGACCGTGGATTCTACAACCCCGCCCCGTTGCGCCATACCGTGTACCTCACTGGCCAAAGCATTGTGACCTGCTAGGATGGCGGCCTCGGCCAGAACCGTGGTGGCTAAAAGCGTGCCCTGCCCGCCGACACCTGTAAAGTAAACACGATAGTTATCCATGTTGTCTCTCTCCCTTTGGAAAACGTTCTCTCGCCCGCTCCCTAGACTACACCTTCTTCGGCCTGATCTTTTTACAAAACTGTGTACACACCCCACAACCGATGCACAGGTCTTCGTTGATTATCATGGTTGTCTTGGCATCGGGAGCCGTGTTCTTGTAAAGGGCCGGGCATCCAAAGGTATCGATGCATTCGGTGCAATCTGTATTGCACTCAGGACCCACCACAAAACCGCGCTTTTTCTTCTTGCCGCGCACCCTTGCCTCATGCAGAGGGCAAGGGGCCTTGGCTATAATAACCGACAGCTTGTTTGACTCAAGGGCCTTCTTGACAGCCGCCTTGGTCTTTCCCAGATTAATCGGATTAACGACTGAGACCTGCTCCACCCCACAGGCCGTTGCGATGGCCTCGACGGAAATATATGGCTTGTCCCACCCGGCGGGAGTGATTTCTACGCCGGGATGAGGCTGATGGCCTGTCATGGCTGTTGTGCCATTGTCAAGTATCACCAATATAAAATTATGCCTGTTGTGAACAGCATTGATCAAGCCCGTGATGCCGGAGTGAAAGAATGTGGAATCACCAATAAAGGCAATGACTCTCTTGCCTGTTGCCTTAGAGATGCCGGCTGCCGATGTTACACTGGAACCCATGCATATGAGAAGGTCCGCCGTCTGTAGTGGTGGCAGGAATCCAAGTGTGTAACAACCAATGTCCGTGGGAAACACCATCTCAGTCTGGGTTTCTCTAAGCACGCTGGTTACTGCATAATAGGTGGCGCGGTGGGGACAGCCCGCACACAGGTTTGGCGGCCGCACGGGAAGCTGGACCGCCCCCCGGTCTTCCTTGATGTCAACCGGCCTTGGTGGTGTGTAGCGAAGTTCGAAGAATCTTGCGATCACCTCTCGCACCATTCCAGGATCGTATTCATAAAGCCGTGAAAAGAGTTCGGGATCTTTTCCTACAATCGGTATGGCAAGACCGTTGGTCTGGGCCGTCACCTTTAGGTTGTCCTCCAAGACAGGCTCCAGTTCTTCTACGACCAGGATTTTGTCGACTGATCTGATAAATTCTACTACGAGCTTCTCGGGAAACGGGTAAGTAAAACCGAGCTTAAGTACCTTCACGCGGGCCTGGATACCGAGATCCTTGACCGCATCGGCCACATAGTTATAAGCAATGCCACTGGTGGCTATGCCCCATCTACCCTTTCCGGTGACGGTGTTATACGGGGATATGCACGCCATATATCTTGCCTTTTCGCCTTGCGAAAGCAGCACCCTGTGGCGCACCCGGGCATTGGCGGGCACGCTGACAAAGCGGGAGCTCTCCTTTTCAAAGGCCCCCCTTGTCTTGGGAGGCATCAGTGATCCCGTGGTCACAATGCCGCGACCGTGGCTCAGGCGTGTAGTTGTCCTGAGGAGGACGGGGAGCTCCAAGGCCTCCGAGATCCTGAAGGCTGCTTCGGTCATCTCTTTGGCCTCTTGGACTGATGCGGGCTCGAACATGGGAAGACCGGACAATCTCGCGTACATGCGATTGTCCTGTTCGTTCTGGCTTGAAAACATAGACGGATCATCGGCCGTGACAACAACCATGCCACCGCGCACGCCCACATAAGCGAGCGTCATCAGGGGGTCAGCGGCAACGTTAAGGCCCACGTGTTTCATGCTGCATATCGCCCTCAAACCAGATACAGCAGCGCCCGCCGCCGTTTCCAGGGCCACCTTTTCATTCGTGGAGTACTCAAAATAGAGTTCTGATTCAGCGGCTATCCGAAAGAAATTGTCCCCTATTTCAGATGCCGGCGTGCCGGGATAGGTTGTGGCAAAAGCTACCCCTGCCTCCAGAGCACCTCTAACAATCGCTTCATTTCCCAAGAGAAAAAGTCTCTTGTCTACTTCTTCGGTCAGCAAGGGATGCATGATAGCCTCTCCGTATTCATATGCAATTGTGCAGACTTTGGAGATTTTGTTTATGGAAAAAACGTGAATCCGATAGACGTCTTAAAGATGAGAGTTTTGAAAAGGGGTTGTGCGACTCCCCTCCTTTAAACCAATGGGAACATACACGACATATTGAGGTGTGTTGTTGAATACCCAATGGAAATCTCTTGTCAGTGTATCGATGCCGATCAACCAGACGATATTATAGGAAATCTTTTATATATATCATAGGTTTTTGGGCTTTTCAATTGCTTCCATCCATAGTAGATAATGAACGACCCCGCAGCAAGCTGCAGGGAATCAATTTTCAAGAACCAACAGTCACTGCGAGGAGCGAAGCGACGTGGCAGTCTCATAGCAGGAGATTGCTTCGCTTCCCCCTCGTTGCACTCGGGGTTTCAGCTCACCGCAATGACGAAAAGACTTTGATCTTCACTATAACCCCGCAGCAAGCTGCAGGGAATTACCAAGTTGAAATGCTTGTATAGCTTGCCATACGCGCAACTTCATGATCATTATTAGAGCCGCACAATATCCTGAATCATCCAGCACATATGAGAACCCAATAACCACAGATGCGGGTTTTCCCATGTGATTGCAACGAAAGGACTAAGGCGTATGAATCCGCGTTATAAGTTTGACCGGCTGGAATTGGCAGGATCCTTGGGAGACGTGGGGACACTCCTTCCCTTGGCTATAGGGATGATCATGATCAATGGTCTAAGCCCCTCTGGCCTGTTTTTCGTTGTAGGTCTTTTTTATATCTTTTCGGGACTCTATTATGGTGTGACAGTTCCGGTCCAGCCCATGAAGGTCATCGGGGCCTACGCCATCGCAACCGCAATGAGTGCCTCCGAGATTGCCGCCTCAGGCCTCCTGCTCGGCTTGTTTCTTCTGGTTATCGGCAGCACTGGCGCTATCACACTCATCGGCAAGTACACCCCCAAGCCGGTCGTCAGAGGAGTCCAGGTTTCAACGGGGACCCTGTTGATGGCCCAAGGGATCAAGTTTATGCTGGGTTCCTCAAAATTCCAGATCCTGCGAGATGCGGCAGAGCCCTACCTGACTTTACAGAGCCTCGGGCCGATCCCGGTTGGTATCGTAATCGGGATAATCGGTGGCGTTTTGACTCTCCTATTTCTGGATAACAAGAAGCTCCCGGCCGGCCTCCTTGTCGTTCTGGGGGGTCTTGGTCTGGGCCTGGTTTTCGGCACCCACGAGGGATTTGAGAGACTCAAGCTGGGCATCTACATGCCCGAATTGTTGCCTTTTGGGTTCCCTGCCGTCCCTGATTTCACCTTCGCCCTTCTTATCCTGGTCCTCCCCCAGATACCCATGACGTTGGGAAATGCCGTCATCGCCAACGCTGATCTATCGAGGGAATATTTTGGTGAGGACTCGAAAAGGGTTACCTATCGGGCCCTATGTGTCACTATGAGCCTGGCCAACTTTTTAAGCTTTCTTGTCGGCGGCATGCCGCTATGCCACGGGGCGGGGGGGTTGGCGGCTCATTATCGGTTCGGGGCGCGCACCGCCGGGTCCAATCTCATGATCGGGGTTATTTTTGTCGTGCTGGCCCTTTTCCTGGGGATTCACGCCCTTGCGGTAGTGTACCTTGTTCCGATGGCTGTCTTGGGCGTACTGTTGGTTTTCGCTGGAAGCCAGCTCGCACTGACCATTATCGACATGAGGCAGCGCAAGGATCTGTTTGTTGTCTTACTAATGTTGGGAATTACCGTTGCCTCGAATCTCGCCGTCGGCTTTGTTGCGGGTATCGCCATAGCTTACGCCTTGAGATCCGAGAAACTGACAGTCTAGTGTTGCGTCTCAGAAGTTATTTCAAAAACCAAAGCAAGCATGATCTTCGCGTAGGTTCGTTAAAATGTAAAACTCGAAGCACGAAATTCGAAATCCGAAACAATATCAAAATTCGAATTCTCTAATGTTCTAAACAGGTTTTGGATTTTGGTCATTAGGTATTCGAATTTGTTTCGAGCTTCGATATTCGAATTTGCGGCTTGCGCCTTGAAAACAGTACGGATTTATAATATCGCCTCTGCTAAAAAAAATTATTATTGACAGGCGTCATATAGCGGGGTATAAATAAAATAATTTATCGCAGGGCCATCTATCTATGTCAAAGAACTCGGATCATCGAGCGCTATTTTTTTGGGGACGCTTCTTTTTTAGCTTTAGAAGCGTCCACCCGGTCGTCTAACTTAGAAAGTTAAACACCCCGGGTGGATCAAGGCGGTCTACTCGGGGTTTTAGAGATTCAAAAGGCCTGAAGCCCCGAGAAGAAGATTCTCGGGGCTTTTTTTTACCCCCTCCCAAACCCTCCCCCCCCTGGCCCAGGCCTGGATTTCAAGGGCAACAGC
>Ga0209427_10003862_pt1 | contig 17495 bp, 16 predicted proteins | sample DeeMarSWOR136_30_FD_187465 | JGI IMG/M metagenome (GOLD analysis project Ga0209427, IMG submission 187465) | Marine sediment microbial communities from White Oak River estuary, North Carolina - WOR-1-36_30 (SPAdes) (version 2) | ecosystem: Environmental > Aquatic > Marine > Intertidal zone >...
ACTTCGGTTTAAAGGATTCGTTCAATTCATCCATTCTGGAACAGCCACCGATATCTTTGCGTATTCACACTCGATAGGAACCTTAGTGTATTGAAACATTAACGCACTAAGTTGTCAAGTAGATTTTTTTAAAAAAATGTAAAAATAAACGTAATTTTCGTAGGAAAATTAAAACCGAATCAGAAAAGGATACATTGGCTCTACTGCCATCAGGAAACAGCCGGTTCCTCTACATACACACATCTATTATCCGCATCCAGAGTAACCTGAACCCCCAAGGGCAGTGTTATATTGAGCTCTTCACTCCCCCGATGACCCGAGGGGAACCCATACAGGATCGGGAGGTCCCGATCTTCGAAAATATCTTCGATCATATGGGGTATACTGTATTTTTTACCTGAGTAATCGATGCGGTCCACCAGTTTTCCCATGAGAAGACCCCTGATTTCCGAGAGCTTTCCCGCAAGTTTCAGGTGCATCAGGTAATTATCCAGGCTTTCCATGCTCTCTCCCACATCCTCCAGAAAGAGAATTGTATCACGGGTATCGATTTCATAGGGTGTTCCAATGGAGCTGATGAGCATAGAAAGGTTCCCTCCCACAAGGAGCCCCCGAGCCTTACCGGGGCGAACTCTCCTCATGCTTGAAAACCGCAATCTACCGAGGGGACGACCCTGCCCGATTGCACGAAAGAGATATTCCAGGGTCATCGGGTTCATGTGCTCGTGAACCTCACCGGAGATTACCGGTCCGTGAAACACAACCATACCGGCGACACGCTGAAGGTACGCAAGCAATATGGTGATATCACTGTACCCGATAAATATCTTGGGGTTGTTACGGATCACTCCTACATCAAGGTACGGGATCGTCCGAATTGACCCATACCCCGCTTTCGCGCAGAAGATTGCCCTCACTCTCTGATCGGCAAACATCCGTGTAATTTGCTGCGCCCGCTCCCGGTCGTGACCTGCAAGAGACCAGTATCTGCCGAAAATCAACCGATCATATTTAACCCTGTATCCTAGGGATTGCATTTTTTCCACACCACGACGGAAGTTATTGGGATCGAACGTCCAGGCAGGAGCCACGATTCCCACAGTATCTCCCTTCCGTAACAATGTGGGTTTCAACAGGCTCGTCTCAAGCATCCTCGTCCTTCAGTTTCATTCTCGTAAACCACACTGCTCGATGGGTGAGGGGAAACTTTTCGAGCTTGTAATCCCAGGCTTTCGCAACGATACGGCGGGCAAGAAGCAGAAGGAGCTCATCCGGAACACCTGCCGGACGCTGTGTTTTGGAAGATATGTCGAACTGGTCATTCATATAATCGATTACTATATACTCCTCGGTTTTGCTGTCCATGGCAATCTCACAGGTGAACCATTCTATACCGGTGAGTAATGCGATCTCCGAGGCAATACGGGGGAGTGATGAAAGCTTGTATTGATCAAACTCCCTGAGGGTGACCTGTCTGTACACTCCGGTCTGTGGGTTCCACCAGCAGACTGCCACTTCACCGAAAAGGTAGAAGATACGATACCAGGCGGGATCATCACCATAGGATTTCGGTTCGATGTATCGTTGAAGTAAGAAATTGTCACCAGGGCTGAAATCCCGAGCAAGTGCGATTTCTCTAAGCGTGAGCCTTTTTCGAACTATATTCACACCCTTTTGACCGTATCCCATGGCAGGTTTAATCACAAGTGGAATGCCGAGCTGCTCCCGTTCTTCTTCAGACAATCTCCTGTTTGGGTCCCAATTCCGGATGATCACGGAATAGGGAACGGGAATTCCTGCTTTCAATAGTTGAAAATGGGTTATCGACTTATCAGCAAAAAAGCGGACGAGATCTGGATCGGCGACAACACGGGTGTCTGTGTCTTTGAGTTGATACACGAATCTGGTAAATACATCCTCGAGATTCGGTGTGTCAGAGGCGAGATCAAGGCAGAAGTTAATTTTAATTTTATGCTTCTTGAGTGCAGCACTGATTTCCTGTAGATTATTTTCATCGATCAAAATGAAACGTAAGCTTCGCTGAGTGCACTCTTTCCTAAGTATATTAATAAAAAGATACTGTTCTGCATCAGAAGTCCAGCACAGCCCGAAATCGTACTCTTCCATTCGATCATCACCACCCGAATTATAAAGAAATTACCTTCTTCATTAAAAAATAGCATTATTTTATGCTGTTTACAACATTTGCGCTGAAGCTCTATTCATAAAAAAAGAGGGGCTTCGTTATACCCCTCTTTCCCTATAAGATTAGACTTCTTGTGAAATTAGAGCCTCTTTTACTTATTCAATCTCCGGTTAATAATATTACAAGTGTGGAGAGATGCTTCGTCTCAGTTATGCACCAGCTTATTCACGATTTCCACTGCGGTCGCTGCGTCGGGTGCATAGCCGTTTGCCCCGATTTCATCTGCGTAGCTCTGGGTGAGCGGGGCGCCTCCCACGACGACCTTGGACTTACAGTCCTTGTTTTTCGCAAGTTCTATGACCGACTTCATATTCACCATCGTTGTGGTGAGCAGTGCGCTCAATCCGATTACATCGGCATCTTCCTTTATTGCTGTTTGAACGAACTTTTCCGCATCCACATCAACTCCGAGATCAACAACCTTCCAGCCCGCCCCCTTGAGCATCATAGCGACGAGGTTCTTCCCTATATCATGCAGGTCCCCCTTTACCGTACCGACAACGAAGGTACCCCGTGCCTTTACACCGGCCTTTGCAAGCAATGGCTCGAGAATGTCCATCCCGGCGTGCATGGCTCTGGCGCTCACCAGCACCTCCGGCACATAGATCTCACAGTTTTTGAAACGGATACCAACAACCTCCATTCCGGAGATCAGCCCCTCGTCAAGGATCTTCTGCGCAGTAACTCCTTCATCCACCGCTGCCTGAACAAGGTTCTTTACCTTTCCTGCGTCACCTGCAATCAACGACTCAGCAATTCCCTTGAAATCTGCCATATACGCAACCTCCCCACTGAATTTTGATCACTCTATTATAAAAAATAATCCAGATGCAGTCAAACAATATCCGTGTGTCCATTTATTTTTTTAAATGTTGCATTCTATCTCCAGTATGATTATACTTCATCCGAAAACGGGTTATGCTACAGGCGAAAGCCATCCAGACTCGTCAGGGTCAGGGTGGCTTTTTTATTCAATAGCATTCCATTTCGGAGGAGATACCACATGGATGCCCGTCTTTTAATTATTATTTCTTACCTTTGTATCACGCTCATCATCGGAATGATTTTCAGAAAACAGGCAAAGAAGAGCAGGGTTGAGTTCTTTCTTGCAGGAAGAAACCTCTCGAAGATTCTTCTCTTCTTCACCATGGCTGCCACCAACTTCAGCGCCTTCACCATATTCGGGTTTTCGGGCGCTGGATACAGAATGGGGTACGCCTTCTATCCGGTCATGGGATTTGGGACAGCCTTCATGGCTATCTCTTTCTCCATGATCGGCGGAAAAATTCTCACGCTCTCAAAAGCGCACGGGTACATAACTCCATCCGACTTCGTGTTTCACAGATATAATTCTTCAGTACTAAAGAAGCTGTTCTCTCTCGTCATGATCGTGTTTACGCTCCCCTACATTGCGCTGCAGGCAATTGCGAGTGGAAAGTCTCTTAACTCCTTTATTGGAATTCCCTACCTTAGCGGAGCCGCACTGGTAAGCGTATTTATCATCGCATATGTAGCGCTCGGCGGGATGCGATCCATTGCATGGACGGACTTCATGCAAGGAGTAATGATGATCGGCTTTACCATTGCCGCTTTTGTCCTCATCGCCTCAAAAAGTGGGGGCTTCAGCCATGTCCATGGAGAGATCGCACAACGGACTCCTGAGCTTTTTTCCAGGCCGGGGAGTGGGGGATCGATGGGATACGGCATCTGGTTCGGGTATATGTTTCTCTGGTTCTTCGCAGATCCCATGTTCCCACAGCTCTTTCAGCGGTTCATGGCCGCCAGGGACGAAGAGACATTGCAGTCAACAGTGGTGCTCTACCCTATCATTACCACCTTTCTCTTTTTCCTGACTGTTTCAATAGGAGTAATGGGAAGATTCGCGTTTCCCGATCTCCCTACTGCTCAGTCGGACGCAATCTTTCCACTCCTCCTGGGGCGCTACGCGAATCCGATTCTCGGGACACTCCTTCTCACCGGTAGCCTGGCAGCGCTCATGTCGACCATGGACTCCCAGCTTCTCACCCTTACCTCTATGGTCACGGAAGATTTCTTCATCATAAAGAAAAAGGAAATACTCAAAGAGAAACTCGTGATCATCGGCCTTGGTATTGCCGGCATACTCATCGCGGTGAAACCGCCCCAGACGATCCTTGATTTTATCAACAGGACCACCTTCTACGGACTCAGCGTCCTCGCTCCTACGGTAATCGGTGGGCTCTACTGGAAAAGAGCGAATAAGTACGGGGCACTCACAAGCATCCTTATCGGCGAGGGAATGGTGGTCGCCTATTATTTCAACCTGATCAAAACACCGGGTATCCTCCCCGTGATACCGATCATGGGAGCAACAGGGGGCACATTCATACTCATCAGTCTCCTTACCGTATCTGAAGATGAGAACAGGGAAATCGTCTTCAGCATTAAAAAAGAGGCTATGCGGTGGATACCCGTATTCGTGATCCTTTTTGCCATGGGCCACGATTTCTGGGCTTGGAACAGAAGACCGGTCATTGTTGGGGGGCTTCCGCTCTGGGTTTTGTATTTCTTCGGTCTGGGTATTCTCCTCTCTTTCTCCTTCTGGGTCTACCTCAATAAGGCCGGAAAATGGGAGCATCAGACCGGATCAACATGGACGAAGGCATAGTCTACAATCTCATCTTTCTGCAGCAGGTTTTGCACATTTTTCGCGATCTCATGGGACCGCTCAGTATCGAGTGTCCTGTCTACCTCAATGTGAATCTCCACCTGGATGAAGTTGCCCAGGTAATGGGCCTTCACATCGTTCAGGCTCCTCACCCCTCTGATTGAGAGCGCTCTGTCTTTGAACCGTTTCATGATTTCATCATTCGGCACCTTTCCCATGAGGAAATCCACGTTTTGGACTCCTATTTTGAATCCTGAGTAGACAATGAAGATACCGATACAGAGGGCAACAATACTGTCGAACAGAGGATACCCGATATACCCGAAGAAGGTTCCCAGGAGAACGGAAGTGGAGACCAGAATATCGTTCCTGTAGTCCACCGATGAGGCGAGAAGTGCAGGGCTCTTGCTTTTCTTGCCTTCTCTGCGGAATAGAAAATACACGTAGAGCTTGGATACTATGCTGAAGACCACGATAATGAAAATAGGGAGGGTGATGTTTAATTCCCGAGCTTCGAAGAAACCCCGGAAAGCGTTCTTGATGACTTCAAAGCCCAAAATCGCGGCGAAAATGGCCACGACGAGCCCTGCGATCGGTTCAGCCCTATGGTGACCAAAAGGGTGATCGGCATCTGCCTTCTTTGCCCCTATTCTTACTGCAAAAAAAATTGCAAGAGAGGCGAGTATATCGGTAAGCGAGTTGAAGGAGTCTGAAAGCAACGCGAGACTACCGGAGAAAATACCGCCTAATAGCTTTATCGCAAAGAGAAGCACATTAGCGATAACCCCAAGGATGGTAATTCTCACGCTCCGCTTCATGAAAACTCCGAAAATCGAGTTATATTTATATAATGTAAATCAGGGCGAGTATCAATTTATCTCTCAAAAGAGAGAATACTATGAAATCCAAGCACCATCAAGACAATAAATCCCTCGCATTTTCAACCACCCTGGGCTATAATACAGGGTAAAAGCCACACGTGTAGGGCTCACATGCAAAAACACATACTCCTGGTAGATAACGATGAGTATAATTCTCAGAAAATCGAAGAGTACCTGACCGTTCTTGGTTTTCAGGTCACTGCAACGAAAAATGGACAGTTCGGACTTTCCACACTCAGAAATCAAAAACCTGACCTTATCATCCTCTCCGACAATGTGAACGATATCGATGTGAGTGCGTTCCTGGAGCGAAAAAAGCGAATGCTGGGTGAACATGATGTACCGCTCCTTTTGCTGATCAAGAACATGAAGATAATTGATGTAAAACAGCTTATCAAAAAAGGCGCTTCTGAATCCCTCACGAGACCGGTTGTGCTGGAAAAGCTAAGAAAAAAATTACATGAGCATCTTCATCTTCCACCACTGGCAGCGGGTGAAAATCACCTGATCACCGAAGTGTTCATTCGGGACGGAATCATCGTGGTGGAGATAGGTGGCTTTCTCGTGATGGAAGAGATTGTTGCATTGAAATACCGGATACTGGATACAGCGCAGACGGATCAGACACTGCGAAAGAGATTTTACCTCATAATCTACAGCCTGGAGGATAGCGTCCTTTCACAAGTACTCTTTGATAAGCTTTTCGATTTTGTGAACCACTTCCCCCACCTGCCGCCGACGAATGTCAAGATCCTGACGTCAGATCAAAAGATAATCACAACGATCAAAAAGAGCAGAGCGGCATCGGGATTTGAAATAGTGGACAATTACATCGACGGGCTCAACAAACTGAAGGCCCTCTATCTGGAGAGTCAGGAGGGCGAAGTGCTCGTGGAGTTTTTAAAACCCAATGTAGCTTTATATAAAAATGTATATGACAAAAAGGGGGCCCTTGTCAAAGAAGAGGGGAAGAGCTTCAGTGCTGAGGAACTTCAGAGTTTGCTGCAAAAGGGGATAAAAAAACTCTTTTATACGAGAAAAGCAAAAGTAGGCGCCGATAAGCAGATTCTGGAAACCGAAGATGTGGATGTAGTCATGGATTCTGTGAATGTGAGCGGGATCGTTCTTCCTGATGCCCTGATCGACTCAAGTTCAATAAAGGAATCAAAAAAGGGGTACTCCGCTCAGATCCTGATTGTGAATGAGAATCAACAGGAGCGCACTCTTTTGCAGCAATTTTTTACAAAAAAGGGATTTCAGGCTGAGGTCTGTGAAAACTCGAAAGGTGCTCTCGAGCTCATACAGATGGGCTCCTTCGACTACGTCATCATCGACCTCGGACTGGATGGCGGAAACGGGCTCAATCTGCTTCGCAGTTTGAAGGTGAACCCGCATGCAAAAAGTTCGAACTACATAATCACCGGTAAAACGGTGACAAAGGAATGTGTTGAGCAGGCAATGGGACTTGGGGTACGAGGATTTTTGTTGAGCCCCTTCAGTCCCCAGAAACTCGAGCAGATGATCAGATGAAACGCAATCCCACGAATTCAATCTCGCGCTGACCTGCATGAAGCTCGAAAAATATCCAGAGGCAAAGAACATCTACCTCCGGATACTCTCCCTTGACAGAGACAACGGGAGCACCAAGGCGGAGCTTTCAAAAACTGGAAAGCATGGCTTACTGAGGAAAAATACGGATGAAAATCTCTCTCATTGTTGCTATTGCCAGGAACTGGGTTATAGGAAAAGACAACAGACTTCCCTGGCACATTCCTGAGGACCTTCGTTGGTTTAAAAAAATCACCAGGAATCATCCCGTGATTATGGGTCGAAAAACTTTCGAATCCATAGGTAAGCCACTTCCGCATAGAAAGAACATCATCATCACCAGGCAGCAGGACTATCGAGTGGAGGGTGCTTCAGTGTCCCATACGCTCCAGGGCGCTCTTGATGAATGCCGTGCATCAGGCACGGATGAGGCATTCGTGATAGGAGGTGAGAGTATTTTTCGCGAAATTCTTGAGTACGCCGACAGGCTATACATCACACTGGTTCACAGGGAATATGAGGGGGAAGTCTTATTTCCCCGGATCAATTTCGAGAATTACAGAAAGGTCTTTGAAGAGGACCACAGAGGGGATCCTCCCTTCACATTTCTGATCCTGGACCGATGAATCTCACCGGGCAGCGATTTCCTGCATTGTCGAGAGTGCCTCAGTCACATAATCAGAGCTTGCACATTCGGTTATGATCTGCTGGTAGACCTTGTAGGCTTCTTTCTCCCTGCCCCCGCGGTAGAGATCACGGGCTGACTCAAGGTATTTTATCGCCTTCGTGTTGTCCTCCCGCTTGATTTGGCTTCTCACCGCGTTTCCCATCAGGGAGTGTATCTTCGAAATGAGGAATTCTCTGTCATAAGATGGAAGGTTCAGTATGAGAAGGTCTTCATAAATCTTCAACGCCTTCTCATATTCACCCTGTTTTTCGAGCTCCGCTGCTTTTCTCTTCAGGTTCTTGACCTTCCTCTTCAATTCTATTTCCTCACCGATCTGCTCCTCGACTTCCATGTTCCTGTACAGTATGTTCCGCAGGTCACCGAGAAGAGGGCCAAGGTATTCTGCCTCATCGATGTGAGAAACGGTCTTTTGATAATCTTCCTCGAGATAGGACATTTTAATATCATCGAGCACGGTCCCGCGCTCGTAAAGTACGAGTTTTTCTCTATTGTTTTTAAGACTCGTGAGGAGTTCTTTTATTATATCGACTTTGGAAGACTCAACTGTCTTGAACTTCATGCTCTCGTACACTTTCAGCGCCCTTTCGTATTGTCCGCGCTCAAGATAGAAAAGAAACCGTGCATTCAATTTGCCCTCTGCAATAGTGACGAACAGTGATCCTTCGTAGGGGAAAGCTTCAAGGCCCTGTCCCTCCTCCAGATCCTGTATGTAATTTCTCAGCTCGTCGAGCTCTCGCAAGATTCCCTCTTTCTGGAAAAAAAGCTGCTGCTTTTTCTGCTCATAGAGCTCAAGATATTTGTTGATTCTCCTCTCCGCTTCGTTATGAAAACGAAACTCGAATCTCTGTAGATGGACTGATGATTCAAAGTGCCCCCTCGCCTCACCCTCATCAAACAGGGTTACGTTTTCCTTGAAAATATCCCTTCGCCTCTCCATCGATTCGAGAAAGGCATGCTTGTCATCCTCGAGTTTTTTAATCTCCCCCTCGATATGTGCAAGCTCCTTGCCCTTTTGCTGCGTGAGGTGGATAACGTCTTTCTTCACAGAATCCTTGATACCTCTTGAAAGGTAGGAGACCACCGGGCAGTTCGCTGTTTCTACGGGTTGGAACATCTCCATAAAGGGGAACCGTAAGGGGATTTTCCATTTGGATATTTCTAGATCTGGAAGCTCAATGAAATGAAAAAGATAATTTGCCGTAAAAAAGACTACGGCCAGGGAAAAGAGAAAGAAAACAATCGCCAGAATCTTGCTGTGGATCCGAACCCTTCCTGGGAGGTCGGGTGTCTCCTCATTCAAGTCTGTAAACTCGTCTTGTACATCCATGCGCATGACTACTCATATGAGATGCCTTCCATAATTATTTATCGGTAATTCACATACGTGGTTTTATTAATTACTTGATGCTCAAAATACATTTCTTTATATTAAAGGCGATTCAAGGCTCTACCCTGTATTTTATTAAAAGAAATTACACACCGGGGAGGAGTGAGATATACAAGATCCGAGGAGGAAAAGATGTCGGCAATAGAAAGCATTACAGCAAGAGAAATACTCGATTCCCGAGGTAATCCAACGGTCGAAGTGGATGTACTGCTCGAATCCGGAGCGGTTGGAAGGGCAGCAGTGCCTTCCGGTGCGTCAACGGGTGAATATGAGGCTGTGGAACTACGTGACGGTGATAAAGGCCGCTATTCGGGCAAAGGTGTGCAGAAGGCAGTGCAGAACGTGAACGACGAGATTGCCCCCGAACTCCTCAGTTACGACGCCTCGCTCCAAGTGGATATCGATTTAATAATGCTCGAGCTGGACGGTACAAAAAACAAAGAACGGCTCGGGGCGAATGCGATTCTCTCCGTTTCCATGGCCTGTGCGAAAGCCGCTGCAATCGATGCGGGACTGCCGCTCTACAGATACCTGGGTGGGGTGAATGCAAAAGAGCTTCCGGTACCGATGATGAATATTCTAAACGGCGGAAAACATGCGGACAACAACGTGGACATACAGGAATTTATGATTGCGCCTGCAGGCGCTCCAAGCTTTAAGGAAGGATTGCGGTTTGGTACCGAAGTCTTTCATGCGCTCAAATCCATTCTCCATGGTATGAGCCTGAACACGGCAGTCGGTGATGAGGGTGGCTATGCGCCAAACTTGAAATCCAACGAAGAAGCGCTCGAGGTTATAATGAAGGCCATCGAGAAGGCGGGCTACAAACCGGGGGATGACATTCTCATCTGCCTCGACTCGGCAGCAAGCTCCTTTTACGAGAGGGGGAAGTACAACCTCGCTGCTGAGAAGGATCCCATAAAGGACTCCGACGCACTCATCGACTTTTATGAGACCATGATAAAAAAGTACCCCATCATTTCGATCGAAGACGGGCTGGCCGAAGACGACTGGGAAGGGTTTAAAAAGCTAACGCAGAGACTGGGAAGTAGGATTCAGATTGTCGGTGACGACCTCTTTGTGACTAACACTGAAAGACTGGAAAGAGGAATCGAAGAAAGCGCCGCAAACTCAATATTGATTAAACTCAATCAGATCGGAACGGTGACCGAAACCATCGAGGCGATCGAGATGGCAAAACGGGCGGGGTATACCGCCATCGTTTCACACCGGTCCGGTGAGACAGAGGATGCTTTCATCGCCGATTTTGTAGTGGCCATGAATGCCGGACAGATTAAGACCGGTTCCGCATCAAGGTCCGAGAGAATCGCAAAGTACAACCAGCTCCTCCGGATCGAGGAAGAGCTCGGGGATATGGCAGTGTACAAGGGAAAGGACGTCTACTACTGCATCAAGGGATGAACCGCTCTTTTATCCTTTGATTGTTTTAACAGATCCGGGGAAGCTGTACGCCCGCTGGAAGGGTAACAATTCTTGAGGTCCCGTAACGGGTATTGAGTGTCAATCTCGCGATCCCGTCATGGACCCTCCCGATGATTCTGCTCGACTCGCTCCCAGGCACTCTCTGCATGGCACGGAGACAGATTTCCGCTTTTTCCTCTGGAACAAGAATGACCATTCTCCCCTCATTCGCCATGAAGAGCGGATCCATCCCAAGCAGTTCACACAGCCCCTGCACCGTGTCTTCAATGGAGATGCACTCCTCTTCGAGTCGTATGCCGTAGCCCGTACTCTCCGCGATCTCGGTAAGCACCGCTCCGAGTCCGCCCCTTGTAGCGTCCCTCGCGCACTTTGTTTCAGGCACCGCAACAAGCACTGCTTCCATAAGGCGGTGAAGGGGAGCACAGTCGGAGCACACCGGCGCACCCAGGGAAAAATCCTCTCTGGCGCACAGGATGGCCGCCTCATGGTTTCCGATCGGTCCATTTATGAGCACCACGTCGCCCGGCTCAACTCTTTTCGGCCTAAGCTGTACTCCCTCGGGCACAGAACCAATTCCCGCTGTAGTAATGTAGATACCATCTCCCTTTCCCCGCTCCACGACCTTTGTGTCCCCAGTAATTATAGGAACAGGAATACTATCTGCGGTCTCTTTCATGGAGCACACTATTTTCCTCAGATCCTCTACAGAAAGACCTTCTTCTATCACAAACCCCGCCGAAAGCGCAACGGGATTTGCTCCTGCCGTGGCAAGGTCGTTCACCGTACCACAGATTGAAAGCTTACCGATGTCTCCACCCGGAAAGAAGAGGGGTTTCACCACATAACTATCTGTGGTCATCACCATCCTGTAGGATGTGGCGGGAAGCAGAGAGGAATCCTCCATGCATTCAAGTTGTGGATTGTCAAAGACAGGAACAATGACCTTCTCCAATAGGTCCCTTGCAGTGCGGCCTCCTCCTCCGTGTGCAAGAAGGATTCTTTCCCCGCTCATATGATTCACGCTCCATATTTATAGTAGGCGGCACAGGATCCCTCAGTCGATACCATGCAGGGCCCAACAGGTGTTGAAGGGGTGCACCGGTTCCCAAATAGTGCACATTCAGTGGGAAGTATGACTCCCTTGAGCACGTCGCCACACCTGCACCCTGCCGGTTCATCATCCGATAGATCATGATTTGCCGGTTGTTTAACCGCCGGTTGTTTAACCGCCGGTTCCCGTATCGCCATATGCCTGATCCCGAACTTCCTCAGGGCATCGAAGTGCTCATACTCTCTCCGGAAGGTGAGACCGCTTTGAGGAATGACACCGATCCCCCTCCAGGGAGCATCGACCGGTTCGAATATCCGGTCCATTATCTCGAGCGCCCTGCTGTTACCGCTCTCTGTAACGACCCTTCCGTAGGCGTTTCCCACTCCTGCAGCCCCCTGCGCGATCCGGGCAACGATATCGTCTATAGCCATGAGTATGTCCACCGGTTCGAATCCCGCGACCACGCAGGGAATACTGTACCGCTCAGAGATATCGTGATATGCACCGTACCCGATAATCACGCTCACGTGCCCTGGGCAGAGGAAACCCCTTATCTGGATATCCGGAGCGGCGGCGAGGGCATGGAGAGCAGGAATTACACGCCTGTTCGCGAGGAGAAAAAACACATTCTCGAGTTCCTGCTTTTCCGCTTCCAGCACCGCGAGAGCAGTCCCCGGTGTGGTGGTTTCGAATCCCACACTAATGAAGACGAAGTTCCTGTCAGGGTCCTTTTTTGCCATTTCGATCATATCGAGCACCGAGTAAACAATCCTGATGTCGGCCCCCTCTGCTTTTCGCATCTCGAGCGTCTGGTTTCCTGTGGGAACTCTCATCATATCTCCGAAAGTTACAATGGTGTTCTCCACTCGCTGCGAGAGGTCGAGCGCCTGGCGGATTACAGAGGAGGGAGTCACACACACAGGGCACCCGGGGCCAGAGATGAGGGCGAGCCCTTCCGGGAGGATACTCCTGATACCGAAGCGCGCAATTGCCATCGTGTGGGTACCGCAGACCTCCATGATTTTCATCGTGCCTCCAGGATATACGCGGTGTAGCTTTTTCACCAAATCCTCTACGTGCTTTTTATCTCTGAACTGTTCGAAGCTGTTCACCTCTCCTCCTCCATACCCTCTTCCAGGCTCGCAAAATATTCATTAAAGAGATCGAGAGTCTCCTTTGCTTCCTCTTCGTCAATGACTTGTATCGCAAAGCCCGCATGAACGAGCACATAGCTTCCAGGTACCGCCTCAGGAACGAGCTGGAGCGATGCCTTTCTCCTCACGCCCCCCAGCTCCACAATGCCTGTTGCTCCTTCAACGGTTAGCACCCTTCCAGGTATCGCTAAGCACATGAACCACACCCTCCTCCGAGAAGATGGAGGGTAACCATCCCCTGCCCGAGGGATATTCCCCCGTCATTTGGGGGAACAAGCCTGTGGGAAAGCAATGTAAACCCCTCCTTTACGAGCATCTTACGCATAAGCTTAGATATATGACGGTTCTGGAACACTCCTCCTGAAATTGCGACCTTTTTCAGGCCGGAATTGTCCCTGATACGACGGCACATATCCAGTGACGAAACCACTACGGTGGAATGAAACTTCTGAGAAATCTGGATCGCCTGCATGCCTGTGCGTATATCGTCAACGATCTCCCTGATCATTGGGTCAAAGTTTAAAATCCCTTCTTCATCGATTACGTAGGAGTACGGCAGAACCATTTCATCAAATTCTCCTGCTGCCTTTTCCATAAGAATGGCTGCCTGCGCATCATAAGCCGGCTTTGTACAGAGACCAAGGAGTGCGGAAATCGCATCAAACAGCCTCCCACACGAAGAGGTAAGCGGGCAGTATTGACCGAACAGCGTATCCTTTGGGCTCAGTGACATGATCTTCTCAAGAGAAGCCAATCTCTGTCCATCAAAACGGTCAATAAAACCGAAGGCAGGAATAGAAGCAGGTGAGCCAAAGGCGCCCAAGAGATAGGCGAGTGCCATTCTATCGGTTTCGAGGATACACTTTTCGCCTCCTGGCATAGGCACTGATTTATAATGACCTGCCCGTTCGAATCCGGAACAGTCCGCGAGGAGAAATTCTCCCCCCCAGATCGTCCCATCTGTCCCGAAGCCTGTACCGTCAAAGGCAACTCCGATCACCTTCTCCATACAGCCATGCTCGGCCAATACGGAAGCGATATGGGCATGGTGATGCTGTACCTGAAAGAGAGGAACTTCTAATTTTCCCGCAAACTCCCGGGCGATCCTGGTGCTCATATAATCCGGGTGCAGGTCGCAGGCGACCGCATCGGGACTCACCCGGAACATATCCATGAAATCCTTCACACCACACGTGTACGCATCAAGACTCTTTTCATTTTCCAGATCACCAATATGATGGCTCAGGTAGGCCCTCCCCTCCTTTATGACGCAGAATGTATTCTTCTCCGATGCACCGGCTGCAAAAACCTGGAACTGAAATTCACCGAGTCCGATTGCCCTCGGAACATATCCCCTGGACCTTCTGATCGGCAGCACAGCTCCATCCACAGACAGCAACACGGAATCGTCACAGGGACGTTCTATTTCTCTGTCATGGGTGAGGAATGCATCGGCGATTCCTTTGAGGCGATCTATGGCATCCGAATCCCTGTATGCGAGGGGCTCCTCAGAAAGGTTCGCGCTTGTCATTACGAGGAGATCTGGTCCTTCGGTGAATAGCAGGTGGTGGAGCGGAGTGTAGGGGAGCATCATCCCATAGGTGCGTGTGTCCGGAGCTACTGCAGGGGAAAGTGGCGGTGCATCCGCCTTCCTTTGGAGCAGCATGATCGGACGCTGGACGGATAAGAGAAGAGCTTCCGATCCTCCATCGGTCACGCAGTACCTGCGCACCGTTTCCAGATCCCGTGCCATCATCGCAAAGGGTTTGCCCCATCTCCTCTTTCTCTTCCTCAGCCTCTCCACGGCCGTATCGTTTTTTGGATCCACCGCAAGATGGTATCCCCCAAGCCCTTTCACTGCCAGGATACGTCCAGCACGCAGCAATTCAGCTGCCTGGTGCAAAGGGTTTCCATCTGCTCTTTTGCCGTCCGGTCCGAGAAGTGTCAGCGTGGGGCCGCACACCGGACAAGCGTTTGGCTGGGCATGGTAACGACGGTCAGTCGGATCCTCATACTCCCTTCGACAGTCAGCACACATCGGAAAGGCGTGCATTGTGGTGTTTTTCCTGTCATAGGGGATGTCATGAATGATCGTAAACCGGGGTCCGCAGTTAGTGCAGTTGGTAAAGGGGTACAGATATCTTCTGTTTCCAGGATCGAACACGTCATCCAGGCATTCCTCACAGGTAGCAATATCTGGTGATATGGGGATATACCCGCTCTGCCTTCCGGTGCTTCGATCGATGGTGAAATCCTGAAAACCGTGAGGAGAACAGAAGCTGAGAGAGCTGTCATGTATCTCAGCAAGCGCAGGAGGACGATCACGTATCTCTTCGAAGAAACGCTCTATATCCGCTCGTGCTCCATCAATTTTTATGAGAATCCCTGTATCGGTGTTCTGGACCGAACCCTTCAGGCGTAACCTACGAGCATTTCTGAACACGAATGGACGGAATCCTACACCCTGGACAATACCAGAGAGCCGTATCACCGCACCTGCGTACTGATTGACTTTCATTTACAGAAGCCTATTCACAATCCATTTCACGAGCTCCGGCATACCGCTTCCATTCCTCGCGGAGACCTGCAATATATCCGCTTTCGGATTTATCCTCTTCATTCCGCTGATGAAGCTTTCGATCTTGAAGTCAGTTTGCGCAAGGAGATCGATCTTATTGAGAAGGACGAGCTGTGCGGTCCTGAACATGGATGGATATTTATCAGGTTTGTCGTCACCCTCAGCGATGCTCGACACAATGATCCTGCCGGTTTCGCCGAGAGCGAACTCTGCCGGACAAACGAGGTTTCCTACATTCTCGATAAAGATGAGCCTCAGTCCATCGAGGTCGATCTTTTCAAGCGCCGACCGCACCATGGCAGCATCGAGATGGCACCCACCCTTGGTGTTGATCTGGGTGGATTGTACTCCTGTCTTTGCAATTCTTTCTGCATCCCTGGATGTTGCGAGATCCCCTTCAACAACCGCAGCTTTCACTTCTGCAGGAAGCATCGGGATCAACCGTTCAAGCACGGATGTCTTTCCGGATCCGGGTGATCCCATGATGTTCCAGGATACGATGCGCCTGCTGGAGAGCATCTCTCGTATATCACGGGCAAGCAGATCATTCGCCTTAAGAATATCGGTCATTACGTTCACTTTCATTGCTGATTCCTCTCTGTGCGGTTCTTTCAATCGCCGATAAAGGAGACTATCTGGAGATCATGGCCCCCCTCAGCCGCTATTTCTTCCGAACCGCAACGGGGGCATATCTGCGACTGTTTGCTTACCCTGCGTTGACATCCCTGGCAGACAAATCGGGGTGAAATAGTTTTGATGTTCAACCTGGCCCCTTCTGTGATTTTTTCCTGGGAGAGCACCTCGAATGCGAATTGCAGGGCATCCGGCAAGATCCCGGAGAATTCACCAATCCTGAGGTTTACTTCCGATACTTTTTTGATACCGGCTTTCTCTGCGTTCTCGAAAATTATGCCAAGCAGCTCCTCGGCAATCGATAACTCATGCATGGAAACCCTTTTCCCCTGCCATCCCCCTCTGAAAAATATTCACTTGATTTTTCTCAAAGATAGTTAATAATTTAACAGAATTATTGCAGCCTGCATCCAATCAGGGAGACTTAATTTAATATCGCGACCCGGGTTGGTCAAGGGAAAGAAACTTACTGGAGCCGGGGGTAGGCATGGCATACAGAGTTCTTATCATCGATGATGATGTGGATTTTGTCGAATTCGAAAAAAAGCTTCTCCAGAACAACGGATACGAGGTGATCACCGCATTCGATGGACAGGAAGGCTATCGCAAGGCCCTGGAGGAAAGTCCGGATATCATTCTCCTCGATGTGGTGATGACCACCGAAGATGAGGGGCTTCAGATCGCGCACAGGATCAAATCGCAGGCTCCAATTCCCATTGTTATCCTTACCTCTCTTAAAAAGGGCACAGGCAGCAGAGAGGGTGGGGTTTTCGTTGAGGAATATATCCAAAAACCGATCAAACCCGAAAGACTGATCTCTGCCATTCAAAGACTGCTTCGGAAAGCAGAACAGTAGAGAAGCTGTGTACAATGCGCACTTCATGCATCAGAGCAGTTCTCACTCCCTGGCCATCTCAAAGGGCCACATTCTTAGCCCTCCCTCGAGTATTCTCATAGTTTTAAACCCGTTTGCCTTCAGAATGAGGGCTGCCTCATATATTGCCTGGGAATAGGCAGGGGTATAGCCGAGGTCAAGGGCAATTATGTCTGAAAGAGTTCCCGCCTTCACGATCACGGCAGCAGCCACATCGATACGCTTTGCCACCTCTCCCTCATCCACGATCTGAACGCCCAGGATCTTACGACTCACCCTGTCTGCGGTCATCTTTATATTGATCATCCGGGCGTCCTGTATAAAGGGGTCCCTGTCATAATCAGGAAGGTAGGAGCTCACCGGATCGAACCCGGCCTTTACAGCTTCTCTGTCTTTGAGTCCAGA
>Ga0209427_10003865_pt1 | contig 17478 bp, 21 predicted proteins | sample DeeMarSWOR136_30_FD_187465 | JGI IMG/M metagenome (GOLD analysis project Ga0209427, IMG submission 187465) | Marine sediment microbial communities from White Oak River estuary, North Carolina - WOR-1-36_30 (SPAdes) (version 2) | ecosystem: Environmental > Aquatic > Marine > Intertidal zone >...
ACGCTTACGAGGGCCATTATGATAGCCAAAGAAAACCAAGTGAGACTGTGAGACCTTTGAAAAACGACCCCTTATGTCCAATCTCCCGCCAGCCTCGCCTGAGCGGCTCGCGATGGCGGGCAGGCTGCGTCAGACTCAGATTTTAATCCTCGAAATACTTATCGTGTATTCCTGCGGTTAAAATCTTCGCCTTCCTTGACCTTGAACAAAATTGACCGTTTTTCAAAGGCCTCATAGTTTTGTTAAATGCAAGGGGTGTATAATCGAGGGACACTTCACCGCAAAGATTGACCCTCGGTGCTGACATGGTTTTGTCCGAAGGGTCGGCCGTACAAAATATCTGCATGGGTCTGCGGTTCTTAAAGAAATGGAAGGAACTTCAAAAAGAATTCAGAGTCCTGAATATGTCAAAATGAGCCATGCTACAGCCATCTCCCTCGGGTTGATGGCGGGGAGGATGTATCGCGGTGCGGTCAATCGCTGCGTGAACCTGCTGGTGCATTATCCTGAGGGCTGTTCTGCCAATTGTGCCTATTGCGGGCTTGCCAAAAGGCGTCCTGGCACCTATGAAGAAAAGAGTTTCATTCATGTGGAGTGGCCCATATACCCGACGGATGAAGTCATTGATGCGATCAACAAAGCCCCTTCCTACGTTAAACGTTCCTGTATCTCCATGATCACCAACGGCAAATGCCGTCACGACACACTGGTCTTGGCCCATCGGCTGAAAAAAGAGACCTCCATTCCCATATCCGTGCTTATCAGTCCCTCCATATTAAAGAAGGAGGATCTGGTCGGCATGAAGGACGCTGGCGTTGATAAGGTGGGCGTGGCCATAGACCTGGCCACACCAGAGCTCTTTGATAGATACCGGGGAAGCGGGGTGTCAGGACCTCACAAGTGGGAGAAATACTGGGAAATTTTCACAGCAGGCCTTGAGGTTTTTGGTAAGTTCCAGGTGGGTGCCCATCTCATGGTGGGTATGGGCGAGACGGAAAAGGATTTGGTCTCCCTTATGGACAGTGTGTGGCAGATGGGTGGTGTGAATCATCTGTTTTCTTTTTTTGCAGAACAGGGTTCCAGTCTGGCCGCCAGACCTCAGCCGCCGTGGCCCAACTACCTGCGGATCCAGTTGGCGCGGTATCTGATCGAGCACGAACTGAGTGGTTTTGATGACATGAATTTCGACGGGTTTGGTTGCATCATTGATTTTGGGCTTGGTCCGAATAAAGTAGACGAAATCATAAAGCTCGGTGCACCTTTCATGACCACAGGTTGCCTGGGACCAGATGGAAAAGTGGCCTGCAACCGCCCATTTGGTAATTGCCTGCCTGAGGTGAAGCAGTGGAACTATCCTTACACACCCAATGATGAAGAGCTTACCTTGATCCGTGAGAATATCTTTAAGACGTGATAGAGCGGCCCAAAAATCTTTTGACAAGATAACTAAAAGGTATTATTTTAATTTTTCTTGTTGGGCCGTTAGCTCAGTCAGGTAGAGCAGCGGACTTTTAATCCGTTGGTCACAGGTTCGATTCCTGTACGGCCCACCAGGGGCAACATTAGAAAATAAGCTTTGGACCCTCTCTGGGGTGAACACCTCGGCGGTGGCCATCATGATGCTATCAAGCTTTTTGTGTGGATAGCGTCCCCATCGTCTAGCCAGGTCCAGGACACCGGCCTTTCACGCCGGCAACACCGGTTCAAATCCGGTTGGGGACGCCAGTGCGTCTTTAGAGGGATTAACCTTTATAAGTTAATCCCTTTTTTGTTTTGGATGTTCATACGAGAGTAATGAGCAATGGCTAAAGGCAAGTGGATCGGAATTCTATGGACATCAGTCCTTGTCCTGTTCCTTCAAGCTCCAAATGCCCTGGGAATAGACATTACTGACAAGCTTTCCATTGAAGGTGTCCTGGCAGGTGCTTATCAATACCAGGACCTTAGCGATGCGCCCGACTTCACCGACACAGGCCGGGGTGCGATGCCCTTTGACCTGGAGATTAGCTTCAGACCCACCGAAAAAGATGAGCTTTTTGCCAAGCTTGGTTTTGCCGCGGGCAACGGCCTGAACAATGTCTCGCCTTTTATACTCAGGCCCTGGGCAGCCCCTTTAGAGGATGACGTCAAAAACATCAACGGTTCGAGTCGGGACTATCTGCTCACCGCATGGTACAAGCACACCTTCCAATTTAGTGAAAAGCACTCCCTAGGGCTTACTGGCGGGCTCATTGACGCCACGGATTATCTCGATAATAACGCCTACTCCAATGACGAATACACCCAATTCATGAATGAGGCGCTCGTCAACGGACCCAACGTCTTCTTGCCTTCGTACGATATGGGGGGAGCCTTTGAATGGGGCTTGGGCGATTTCTCCCTTGACGGTGTGGTCATGCACATAAACGAGAATGATGATGGGAATTCATTCAACTTTTATGGCGCAGAACTCCAATACCGCCTGGCAACCTCCTTGGGCAAGGGAAACTACAGGGTGGTTGTGGATTGGTCCAGTGCGGACTTCCTGGATCCAGAAGGACTCCGTCAAGAAAGACGGAGCGCCATAATTTTGCCATTTGATCAGGAGCTTGGCGAGATCCTGGGCCTTTGGATCCGTTTCGGATGGCAGGACGACAAGTCCGCTGTAAATTTTGTAAGTATCTATTCTGGGGGCATTGACATCAAAGGAAAACTCTGGGGGCGGGAAGAGGACAACATGGGCATGGGTTATGCCCTTTTAGGTGGCGGCAATCAGGACGTGGACAAAACGCACGTGGCCGAAGCCTATGTCCGGTTCGTGCTTCATAAATATTTTGCCCTAACATTGGATGTTCAATACATGCGAGACAAACTGAAATCCGGTGAGGGCCCCAAGGGGTTCATATACGGTATCCGAGTGGCCGCACATTTCTAACTTTCCAGCTAAAATCACTCCTCTGAAGTTCTGAAAAAAATACATGCGCAGTTCAACATGGCGAGTTTGAGGACGCCGGTCTGTCCAAAAAAAATCTAGATTCACCTTTCAACGTAACGTCAAATGGCGTTTTATATTTAACTTTCTTCATAAATCGAGTAAAATTTACACGATTATAGCATCCTCAATGCACGACAGATTTGATTGAACAGATTCTGTACAACCCGGAGTGCAATGAGAATTCGCATTAGGAAATAGGAGGAAAGGGATGAGGAAAAGAGTTGTCTTAATCATGTTTGTAACCTTGTGTTTCGTGTTCATCGGTCAGGTCGGATCTGCCCAGGAATTGGAAAAGAAATTCGCCTTGGGGGCGAGGGCAGGGTTTTACCAGATTCTTGACGATGATATACCGCAGGGTGAAATCAAATCCAGCGGAACGGTCTATGGAGAAGCCAACCTCACCTATTTCTTTGTAGATTATTTCTCTCTGGAATTGAGTGGTGGATATGTGAAACCGGATTTGGATTTGACACAGAGTGCGACGGGTTATGTTGTGGAGTATGGTGAGCTGAAACAAATTCCCTTTCTCTTAACCGCGCGTTTCCACTGGTGGAGTGATATCCCTAAAGTGGGCCTTTATGCAGGTGGAGGCGTTGGATACTTTGTCAATGATTTCAATGTCTCCAGCACATTTAGAAGTCTTAACCCGGGAGTTTCCGTGGACGCGGATAATAGTTTTGGTGCCCTAGTTGCTGTGGGTGCTGAATATTTTATTACGACAAAATGGGCCCTTAGTGTGGATTTTAAATATATTTATAATCCGGTTGATTTCCTCCAAACACAGCCTGGCGTGAGTCCCTCAGCGTTTGATCTTAATCTAGATACATTCCTTGGGGGCGTGGGGATTAAGTATTTCTTCTAGGGGAACTTAGAGCCCTTTCTGGTTCACTGTTCCTTCATCAAAGGCAAGGTCATATGGACTCTGCCTTTTTCATGCCTGTGCCCCTGTATGGCTTACCAGCCTTTGCCGATAAATCTTCTATTTCACTGCCGCCTTGAAGGCTTTTCACGGTTTAAAAAGTTTCTGAAATGCAAAGGCCGCTATAAAAGCGGCCTCTGCTCTGACGGTTTTTGGTTTATTGTTTCGTATGTGAATGGCTGCCGCCCGGTGACTTTCAATGCCTAACCGCATGCGGTCGATAGGGGGACCCGTAAGCGTGATCCTGCCACCACTACCTCGGCAAGTAGTGCCTCGTCATTCCCATACCTCCTGAAAGGAAGCACATTCCGCCGTCAGTCGGAATGCCGAGTTTTGCGTGGCACGGGAGTGAGACTCAATATGTCTCGCTCCCATCTCCAGGCACCCATTTTACATAAATATATAGAAAAGTCAAGCACTTAGTCGCCTACATGACCTATACGCCACCAGAGTTGTTCTTACCCCGTTCCTTTCTTCAACACGTCATTCCAGAGGATGCGCACCAGGCGAGGGTTCTCCGGGTTAGACGCCGGGCTCATGCTGAAAGACTCTCAATAGCCAGGCGCTCACATCCTGAATTTCATCTATGCAAACACCGTGCATTATCGGATATTCATGCCAACTAATCTGATACCCCAACCGCCTTAATGCCTGTTTGGTCCGGACGGCATGGGCTATGGGAATCATCGGGTCCATGGTGCCGTGGGCCATCATGATGGGGATGTCCCTGTTGACGAGACTGATCTCCTCTGCGATGCTATCCGCGGTGGGCAAATAGGTGGATAGAGCCAGTATGCCTGCCAATTGCTTCCCATAGGTCAAGCCCGTATGCAACGAGATGGCCCCTCCCTGAGAAAAACCTGCCAAGAGAATCCGTTCAGAGGGCATGCCGGATTCCATTTCCTTTTGAATAAGCCCGTGCAGATGATCAACGGATTCAAAGAAATCGTCACGTTCTATTCCGCCCGATCCTGGCATTCCGATCACGTCGTACCAGGCCCGCATAACCATGCCCGCGTTAATGGTCACGGGCCTCCTTGGCGCATGAGGAAAAATAAACCGGATCGGCAGTGTCTCCGGCAGGTGTAGCTCGGGTACGATGGGTTCAAAATCATGACCATCAGCCCCTAGGCCGTGAAGCCAGATAATCGATGCGTAAGGCTCGGCCTTTGGGTTTATTTCTACGGAATCTAGAAGTGCCATAATATTAATTTAGCAACTCGGCCTAATGATGGGAATAGGGAAAAGGAATATGCCAGGTTTTAAGTTCACCCTGGCACACATTCCCCACCCACTATCATTTTTTTCCTGGAAAAACGTTTTTGTTTCGGCTACTTAAACGTGTGAAGAGATGGAAGTGAGACCTTTTCTTGATTGCTTGAATTGAAGAATGACCCCATGATCTCTATCCAAGAAGAAAAATACATATTGGAGCGCGCATATATCCCGGAGCATATTGTCGGGCTGATGACAGGTGTATCTGGCGGGGAACCCTTTCTCTTACAAAATTATTTTTGCTGCCAAAAGGAGGATTGGATCATTTTTGTGGGGTATCCCTTGGAGGGCGATTTCAATCTGAACGATCTCGAAGCCGTCATAAATGAAGCAAAAAAGAGGTTTCGCCCCAAGGTCCTGTCTCTCATCGCACCAGAATTAAAGCCTTCACTGAGCGCATTATGCGAGGAAAAGGAAACGGACAATTACTACACCTTGGCCATTCCCGTGGGCCCTATAAAGAGCAGTATAAGGCGCTTGATTAGAAAAGCACAGGAAAACGCGACGGTAGAACGATCCCGTGAAATGGGAGGAGCGCACAAAGCGCTTATAGAGGAATTCATCAAGAGAGCCAATCCACCCCTTCGTGTCAAAAATCTCTTCTTGAGGATGCCCGATTATGTGTCGCATTCAGAGGGCGCCATGGTCTTGAATGCGTGGGACATAAACAGGCATTTGGCCGCATTTTATGTGGTGGATCTTGCGGCAAAGGAATTCTCTGCTTATGTTATAGGGTGCCATTCCAAGAGAAACTACGTTCAGGGGGCATCCGATTTTTTGTGCCATGAAATGGTTGAGATGAGTGTGGAACACGGGAAGAAGTATGTTCACCTGGGTCTCGGTGTGAATGAGGGAATACGAAGATTTAAAATGAAATGGGGAGGCGTGCCCACCACAAGATACGAGATGTGTGAACTCGTGTTAAAAAAACCTTCCATACTGGATGCATTCAAGTTTGCGCGTTAGCCATCCTTGATATTCCGATTCTGTTCCTCCGGGAATAAAGATAAGCGGTAAATGAAGGAATGGAGGAAAAGATGTTCCCAGGAGTAGCCGTAAGGGTGTCTTGCTGGGCGGATTCGAAATGGGAGACAGACGCGGTCAAGTAAGACATAGAAGAGAGATGTTTTTCAGGAAATCTAAAGAAAAAGAAATGAAAATGGTCCGGGAGGTAAGGAAAGAAGACAAAAGGTCATACCTCATTGGCACGGCTCATTTCTTTCCCTACAGTTTCAGGACCTCGCTTTCCAGATACATAAAAGATGCGAGGGCGGTACTGTTTGAAGGCCCTCTTGATGGACATAATATGGCCAAAGTGGTGAATGCGGGTACATATACTGGGAATGGAGCACATCTCTTTGAAAATCTGGATAGGCAGACCATTGAGCGCATCTCCGAGGCCCTTGTTCCCGTATGCCGAGGCAAGAGTTCGTTCCTCTTTTTTAACCTTCGCACGTTTCGTGAAGAAAACCCGGTTTACGAAATGATAAAAGGATTGAAGCCCTGGCTTGCTTTTTTTACCATCTGGTCCCACTACTTGGAGAGAAAGGGATGGCGACATTCGGTGGATTATGAGGCCTACACACTTGCCCAAGAAATGGGCAAGAACGTGGTCTTTCTGGAAACCATTGAGGAACAAATAAAGGTTTTGGAAAGCCTTTCCCTTGAAAAAATTCGGTATTTCCTGGGAAGGGTTGACCACTGGGATGAATACGCACAGGAATACGTGAAGTCTTATCTGGATGGAGATCTGGAAAATCTAAAGTCTACGTGGAGTCGATTTCCAACCCGTCACACCGCTGTCATTGCAGACCGGGATGAGATCCTCTATAAAAGGATGCGGGCCTATCTGGAAAAGGGGGATGCCGTAAGCTTTGTTGGGGCACCTCACCTCCGGGGAATAAGTCAGTTGCTCGCCGCCGACGGGTATGAAGTTCATAAAAAGCTTCACGCTGCCCCCTAATTCGTCAGCAACGGAGTTTCTAACTTCTGAAAATGGACCCCTCCCGGCAATTCTGGCATGTGGGGGCAACGGCTTTTCCAGAGAAAGGGATTGCGCAGCGTTCTCGCGCCTAGGGCGCAGGTGACTAGGGTTTAAGATTACCGGGAGAGACAGGAAAATTAAGACTTGAACAAGCTTTAATTGGCAACCAGCCTCTTGAAATCCCTATTCTTCCAGAGGGCCCTGAAACAGTTGGCTTCCCTTACTGTCTTCTTGATATCCGGGTCCGTTTCTATGGCCTTTTTTAATTTAGAAAGTGCTTCTTCTTTTTTCCCTTCAGCGACGCAGACACTCGCCAGATTGTACCATGCCGGAACAAGGGTTGGCCTTATTTCAGTCGCCTGACTGAATGCTACCCTTGCTTCGTCATATCTTTCGAGTCTGAAAAATTCAGCCCCTTTGTTATTCCACAGTACCGCAAGATCCGGTTTTATCTTGACCGTCTTCACACCATTTTTTCTCATTCCTATGAATCCTCCTTTAACTTTTTTAAGAGCCATATCTAAAACCACGCAGAAGTGGTAAATCTAATGAACCTTTTGTTGAGATACGTTTTCCAAGATCTCCAGGGCCACCAAATAGTGACCTTTGAAACGCCCTTCATCCTTGGATATATGTCTTATGGTTGTCTTTAGGGCGTTGGTGGGATAACCTGACTCGCCGGAATAAAACTTCATATCCAGTATGTCTCCCTCTTTGAGGCGGGACAAAATAGCGGAATCTTCCTTCACCAAAACACACATGGACATGTTCGCCGTGTTCCATATTTTGAATTGATAGGGGAGTTCGATGCCTTTTATGGAAAATTCCACACTGTGATATTGATCCCCATTTCCTTTCCCTTCCAACGTGTAGCCGCCTCCTTTTTCGGCCCCCTTATCATCTCTCATAGGCACCTGCTCTCACCTTTACCGCATATGCCATCTCGGAATTTCCAGCACGTTTTGAATTGATCTATAATTAGCAATATTTATGCCAAATTATATTTGCCTGCATAGCCCTTCTCGCACACGCACCCATGTGAAAAAAACTGTGAGCAAAAACAATATATTAGAGGAAAGCCTGCGCCGATTTGTGATTCAGTGGGGGATGAAATGGCATGAAAAATGCGGTTCTCTGCAGGCTATTACGTCTGAAACGTCTATAATTTCATACGTTTTTCTGAAGACAGGTATGATTTAACATACAGCATGGGAGAACTTATGATTTCATGGGAGGCCTGAAAGTGGAGATTCTCTCGGGAATCCATGGTGATTAGGTTGGGAGAGAGATTTCTGCTTCTCACATCCTCGTTGTCCCCAGAAAGCATATAAGGAGTATCCATGACCTGGAGGAGGCAGATCGGCCTGTTATCTCTGAACGGATTTTCAGGGCATCAGATATGGCGAATGATTCGGGGATCACGCCGTCCGGTGACAGACTCGTCTTTAATAATCCTTTTCAGACCTTGTCCCCATGGCCGTACAGCTCATGGGCCCTCTGCTCAAAGGCCTGTACGCCGCGCCGCATGATGTCACTGAAAAAGGGACCTGCAACCCTTTCGACAAATCTGGAACGCAGCTCAAAACCCGCATAGAAACGGGCAAGACAACCAGACTCGTCTGACCGTTCAAAGGTCCACCGAACAGCAAAGTAGAGGAAGGGTCCATCGCTGGAGCTGATTTCAATGTTTTTGGGTCGGGTAAAAATGACCTGGGTGACAAAACGTGTATGAAACCTACCCATACCCACCTCCTGGTCGACAAATGCAACATCTCCATCCCGTTCTATGATCGTTGCATCATGCCATCCAGGAACAAACTCCCCGTAGCGCTCCACATCAGAAACAAGATCGAACATCTGGCCAGGTGAAAAGGGGAGCTTTCGTGTCTCTTCATAAATCTCCATAGAACCTATACCCGGGGTGATCAGCCCTGCCTAGGCCGTGTGACTATTAAAGGCTTGACACGCTTTTTCTTCCTCATCATGAGGCAGTGAAAAGCATTGAAGCCTTCTTCTTATTTTCAATGTTGTCCTTAACCTATTCAACCACGAATTTCAAATCATTTTACCAAAACATGCCCGAACGCTCCGTGCCCCCGGCTAAGCAACTTGGGGAAAATGCCCCGTCCAAACCGATTTCTGCGCAAAAAAAAGCCGGGGGTTATTACCCCCGGCTCTTCCTTCTTCCCCTCAGGGAATCTCTAAAAGGCCTCCTTGTACAGATCTCTTTTCTTACAAGTCCATCCGGAACAAGTGGGCACGAAAATCATGGATCTCATTGCGCATGCCCCGCCCTAATGGGCCTGGAGCTTTACTTGTAGCGGTAGGTTATGATTCCATGTGTGGTATCATAAGGGGACACGCTTACCTGAACCCTATCCCCTTCTATGACTCTAATTCTATTCTTTTTCATCCGGCCTGAAAGAACGGCCCTCACAGTCACATTGTTATCGCATTCGATTTCCATGCCTCCGCGACCTAGGACCCTGGTTACCACACCCTCCAGTTGGATGAGATCGTTTCTTGCCAAGACACTCCTTTCGCCATATCAAAGTAAGGACGTACCGCGAGCGTCACTCAATAAACATTTTATGGCATCAAGTGATTCTTAGTCAATAGGTTGTAAGAAAATTTTCAGGCCGGTGAAGAGAAAGACTATTCCATCTTGCGAATTCTTACCTCCACCTCGCTCACGTCTTTGAGAAGTCTTACAAGCTCGGACGTATCTGTTTGACCAAAGTGATAAGGATAAAGGACTTTTGGTTTGAAAGCCTTCGCCGCATCAGCGACCATCTCCGGCGTCATGGTATAGGGTAGGTTCATGGGCAAAAAGGCAATGTCAATATCCTTGAGCGCTTTCATCTCCGGCGTGTTCTCTGTGTCACCCGCCACATAAACCCGCTTGTCCCCAAAGCTGATCACATAGCCATTCCCCTCCCCCTTAGGGTGATATGGAACTCCCGGGCTGCGCATATGGACGAGATTGTAGGCCGGCACTGCCTCTATTTTTAACCCTCCGACAGTTTTCACATCCCCATTACGCATTAGGATATCCCCTTTTACCTTACCAGAACAGATCTCAGTGAGCACCAGAGTCGTTTCTTTCGTACGGATGAGCTCAAGAGCCTTTAGGTCAAGGTGGTCCCGGTGATGGTGTGTTAAAAGGATGATATTGGCCTTTGGCATTTTGGAATAATCGGCTAATTTGGTCCATGGGTCCACATGGATGACCTTCCCGTCAAAGGAAAACATCAGCGTACCGTGCCCTATGAAGGTGATCTCCAATTTGCCAGCCGATGTCTTGATAGTGTCTGTTTCGAATCCCCGAGCCACCGTGGCAAAAGAAAAAGAGCCGAGGAATAAACCCACCCACATCACTGACTTGCCCATATCAAACCTCCTTTCGATGTAAATCCCACAACCATATTCTGTGGGCTTTGCAGGATTTATGTTGAAAGACCCTTCTAAGATTAAAACCCAGCACAGGCCATATTGCCCATTAGGCTACATCTAGGCAATTGATAAATGCATCACCTCTTTCAGTAAGCGGCGTGCATAGAAGAGGGTAATCACCGCGGCACTCCATGTCACAGAAAATATCCCCCACCACACAGCCATCAATCCAAAGTCAAGAATTTGGGTAAGGAAATAGAAAACGAGCATGGGGGCGATAATCTGTCGATATAGCCCAATCCATATGGCGTACATGGGCCTTTTAACCCCCTGAAGCGCTGCCACATTTACATACAAAATCACATAAGCATAGAATACAAACGCAGCAATCCTCAGGTAAGTTGCACCGATTGCCACGACTTTCCCATCGCTCGTAAAGAGTCCCATCAATGGCTCTGCCAGCAAAAAGACACAAATCGTACCGAGACCCATGAGAACGCCGCCATAGCGCAAAGCCGTATTTAGTGTTTCCTTGATACGATCGAACAGTTTTGCCCCGTTATTCTGTGCCACAATGGTCAGCGTTGCCGTGTTGAGGCCAATTGTGGGAAACAGGACCATCTGTTCCACACGGGTGGCGATCCCGTAAGCGGCCACGGCCTCTTTACCAAACTTACTAATAAAATAGGTGATCACAAAAATACCGATACCCACAGTAATCATGTTTAGGCTGGCTGGAAATCCCTGGCGAGCGATTTCTTTGAAGTAGCCCAGTTTAGGGCAGATATCTCTTATGGATTTATTGGACATGAGACCTGTCCTATAGACCTTGATGCCCAGGTAAACACAGCCGACAAATTGGATCAGAACTGTGGCCAACGCGATACCGGCAATTTCTAGGGGTGGAATTCCCAATCCGCCGTAAATGAACCAGGGATCTAAGATAATATTTAAGAAAAATCCTCCGATCAGGAAATTTCTGAATGATCGGGTATCGCCCAATGCAACGAGAATCGCATTGAACATATGGAGCATGATGAAAAACACAGTGCCTAGAAAGATGGTATTCATATAGATAAGGCATGCGGCCAGGTAGTCATGGGAAGCGCCGAGCACAGTAAACAGATAGGGTGACGTATAAACACCGACGAAAGTCATGATGCAAGAGGCAAGAACCCCGAAGGAAATCCCCTGAATTCCAAAAAGCCTTGCTTCATCTCGATGGCCAGCGCCAAGGGCATTGCCTATGAGAGCGGTGGTGCCTGTGGAAAAACCGGCCCCCATGGCAATAATAATAAAAAAGACGGGAAAAGATAGAGATAGAGCCGCTACGGTTTGTGTTGAGATGAGGCCTCCATAAAAGGTATCCACCACGTTGAACATGGTGTGAAAGAAAAGCCCGATACTCACCGGGATAGCGATCTGCCTTATGAGTTTTGCAATGGGTTGGGTGGTCAAGTGAATCTCATTTTCCATGATGGACGCTTAAACCTCGCTTCTTCTCATACGGATCTCAAGCCGTTCCGCAGACAGGGATAAGGCAAGGGTCAATATAAAATAAAGAGTTGCGACGGTAATCCAGACCTCAAAGGTGAGATAGGTGGCTGACATGAGTTCCATACCCTGAAAAGTCAATTCCTGAATGGAGATGACCGAAACAATGGCAGAGTCCTTAATCGTGGAGATGAACTGCCCCGCCAATGGTGGCAGAATCCTCTGCGTTACCTGGGGGAGGATAACGTAACGCATCTGCTGCCACCAGGATAAACCTAGGGCATGAGAAGCCTCCCATTGTCCTCTCTCAATGGATTGGACCCCTGCCCTGACGATCTCAGCAATGTAAGCTCCTTCAAAAAGGGCTAGCGTAATGAGTGCTGACAAGAAGGCCGAGAATTGGGGCGGTGAAGCGAAGAGAAACGTAAAGAGAGCCTGAGTATTCTCAGATCGGGATTTTACGAATTCATCTACTCCAATGATTGTCATGATCTGATCAGCCAAGAAAAAATAGAAAATGAATATCAAGACCAGAGGTGGAAGATTTCGGATCAATTCCACATAAGTCCTCCCAATGAGTCGGCTGAAAAGGCTTTTGCTCAGACGGCAAAGCCCGATCACGGTGCCTATGAATGTTGCGAGAACGGTGCTCCATACGCTTAACCGGATGGTTGTGAAGAGTCCTTGCAGAAGGATGTTGGCCACCCATCTCTCACGCTCCTCATCGTAGCGGAAAAGGTATTGCGGTATGGATCCCCAATCCCAGTTGTAATGAAGGCCCACCTTGATGCGGTGTAAGCTATATATGACCGCTGCCAATACAAGGAAGAATAGGGCAATGTCGAGTATCGTAATCTTGGTCTTTTTTCTTCTCAAGTTTTCCTCTACTCCCTATCTACAAGCCGGAAGCCGGGCCCTAGGTCCTACTGGCCGGAAGCAATGCCCTACCTCCTGTCTCCCCGTCCCCGAAGCATGCCCTCCCAATCCTTTGTTTCAAACCAGTAGTGTTTTCTCTCTCTGAGCCAACCCTCAGCCTCCACGACACGAATCCAGTTGTTCAGGTAGTTTAGCGTGTCAAAATCGCCTTTCTTTATGGCGAATCCTATAGGCTCTCTGGTGAAATTTGTCTTGAGTGGCAGGAAAAGCTTTTCCGGATACTTTATAGCCTGAAATCTTGGCAGAGGGGCAGATCCGATCACGGCGTGAACTCTACCATTCAGGAGTTCCTGATATGCCTGGGACTCGTCGTCAAACATGCGCAGTTGTGCTTTTGGCATGAATTTCTTGGCTGCGGTCACAGCTGTCGAACCGAGTCTCGCGGCGAGTAACACGTCCGGACGGTTGAAGTCCTTCAGACTTTTCAAGCCTTCGGCAAGTCCTTTGTGGGCCACCATGGACATGCCCGTGTAATCATAGGGAATACTGAAGTTGACCTTCAGATTCCGGTCTGGCCGAATTCCCATGCCACCAATAATGACGTCAAACTTACCAGAGAGAAGCGCAGGAACTATCCCATCCCACTTGGTGGGGACGAACTCCACTTTGACCCCCATGTCACTGGCAAGTCTAGTGGCCACATCGATCTCAAAACCTATCAACCTGCCTTTCTTGTCCCTCATGGCCCATGGTACAAAGGTGGACATGCCGACCCGCCATGCCCCGCGCCTGAGAACCTGCTCTAAGACGCTCTCTTTTACAAGCTGTTGCTGCGTCTTCCCGGCAAATACCGGGCCAGCCATCCCAAAGAGCAGGGAAACAATCAAGGTGCTTCCTACCCATAAGCGTCGAATTTTCATCATCTCTTTCCTTTCAATTTCTCGTCAATCCCTTCAGCGTGTTACACTGAAGCTCCCCCAAGTTCGCCTAGCCGGGGGCAAATGATCCCATCTCTGTCAAGCCAAAGCCTCTGGTGTAGGCTGATCATCCCCGCTCTGAAGAGCGGGGCATTCTGGCATGTCTTCGTAAAGAATGGTCATAAATTCCCTGATGCCCATTCATAGAATCTGACTCAGAAAGCGTTTCGTCCGCGCCTCCTTGGGATCAGTAAAAAAATGTTGGACCGTTCCCTCTTCTACGATCCGACCCTGCTCCATAAAAATCACCCGATCACTCACCTCGCGGGCAAAGCCCATCTCGTGGGTGACCACGACCATAGTCATTCCCTCCCGGGCGAGCGTTTTCATAACCTCCAAGACCTCATTGATCATTTCAGGATCGAGGGCGCTCGTCACCTCGTCAAAAAGCATAACCTTGGGCATCAGGGCCAGAGCCCTTGCGATGGCTACACGCTGTTGCTGTCCACCGCTGAGTTGACTCGGGTAACTGTCCGCCTTTTCTGAGATGCCCACCTTCCTAAGCAGGTCCATCGTCGTATCCATGGACTCCTGTTTACTCTTTTTTCGCACTAGCCTCTGTGCCAAGGTCACATTCTCGAACACGGTCATGTGAGGGAAAAGATTGAAAGACTGAAAGACCATTCCCACCTCCTTTCGAATCGCCGAGCGGTTATTCTTGTTGTCATCTAGCGGTATGCCGTCAATGACGATGGAGCCGCTGTCGATCTCTTCAAGTCCGTTGAGGCATCGAAGCAAGGTGGATTTGCCAGAACCGGATGGTCCTATGACAACAACAACCTCACTGCGACGGATTTTGGTGGAAAAGTCATGCAATGCACGGACGCCATTGGGAAATGTCTTGGTGATCTTGTTCACTATAATGATGTGGCCTCCCAAGACCTCTTCTTGCATGTGATGACTCCTAATTCACACTTACGTTGTGACCCCAATACGTTTTTCCATGGTATTGACCACCACGGAAAGGCTCACGGTAATGAGGAGATAAATGGCGGCGATGGTAAACCAGATCTCGAAGGTGAGATACGTCTCTGCGATAATCGCCCGGCCTTGCATGGTTAGGTCATAGATGGCTATGGTGCTTACCAGGGCGGAATCTTTTACCAGCGATATGGCCTGATTGGTCAGTGGAGGCAAGACCCTCCGAATGGCCTGGGGCAAGATGATGTATCGGTAGTTGTGGAAGGTGCTGAGGCCAAGGCTGTATGCCGCCTCCCATTGTCCCCTTTGAAGGGAGACTATGCCAGATCGAAAGATCTCTGACGCATAGGCCCCTTCAAAGAGACTCAGTGCCAAGACGGCGGAGGCGAATCGGCTCATGTCGAAGACGGGTGAGAGGACGAAATATATAAAGAAAAGCTGAACGAGGAGCGGTGTGTTCCGGATGCATTCCAAGTACCCTCGGGCCAGCACCCTCGCTAAGAAGGAGTTTGACAGGCGGAAAAGAGCGGTCACCAATCCAAAGATAAATGCGAGGAGCAGACTCATTGCAGTGATGCGAAGGGTTACAATCAGCCCATGAAGAAGGGGACCGGCAAAAAAATCACCATTCGCGGAAGAGAGTATGTATTGAGTAATCCTATACCACTGCCAGTTGTAACCGAGCCTCTCAGTGCCACGAGCCATTAACCAGCTCAAGGCGGCGATGACGAGGACAAACTTGGTCACATCCATCAAGGGAGATCTTTTCAGGAAAAACCAGGCTTTCTCTCGGAACGAGGGATTAGGCGCTTTCATGTCCATGCTTGGATATCAGCCACCGCCCTATTCCCAAATCTTCAAAGTGATATAAAGAGTGCTTCCGCGCCGATTGATCAAGAGGAGAACGGTATCTCCAGCCCCGTAGGAACTCATCTTTCTATTGAATTCCCCTAGGGTTCTTACTGATGCCTGGTCCACCTCAAGAATGATGTCCCCCGGAGCTATGCCAGCTTCCGCTGCAGGTGAGTTTGCTTCCACCTGCACGACCACAAGACCGGTCGTTTCCGAGAGACGGAAATTCTTTGCGAGCTCGGGCGTGATCTCTTTCAAGGTGAGGCCAAGATTGGGCTCTGCCTCAGCCACAGCAGGGGCTTCGCCTTCCTCTTTGAGTTCTCCCACCTCCACCTGGAGGGCATTCTTTTGACCCTTTCGGATGACCTCCACGGTTACAACCTTGCCTACGGGCGTGGATGCCACCACAAAAGGGAGTTCGTTCATTTCATCTATCTCCTTTCCGTCAAAGGAGACGATCACATCCCCTCTTTGGATACCCGCCTTCTCTGCTGGGCCGCCAGATACCACATCTGCAACCAGCGCTCCATTTTCATCTTTAAGGTCGAGCTTGTCCTTTAGTTCTGGAGTGATCTTTTGGATCAGCACACCCAGCCAACCCCTGACCACTTTTCCTTTTTTGAGTTGTGGGAGGAGGTCTTTGGCCATATTGATGGGGATGGCAAACCCAATACCGACGCTTCCTCCGGTCTGCGTGAAGATGGCCGAATTGATCCCCACTACCTCTCCCATCGTGTTCAGAAGAGGGCCCCCACTGTTCCCAGGGTTGATAGAGGCATCGGTCTGGATAAAATTATCATAGGAGCCCGTGCCCAGCTGCCTATACTTGGCACTTACAATGCCAGCCGTTACGGTATGACCCAGGCCAAAAGGATTTCCGATGGCTACGACCCAATCACCCACGTCCAACTTTTCCGAGTCCCCGAGGGGAAGAGGTTCTAAAGGCGTGTCCGCCTTAATGCGGATAAGGGCCAGATCGGTCTTGGGATCTCGGCCGATGATTTCCGCTCTAAATTCTCTCTTGTCTGCCAGTTTTACCTTAATCTCATCCGTCTTTTCCACCACATGATTGTTGGTTAGGATGAGGCCATCTTTATCAATGATGAAACCTGATCCGAGGCTTCTCTGTCTGAAATCCTTGGGCAATTGGTCCCCAAAGAATCGATCAAAAAATTCTTTAAAGGGATCATCGGGGCCAAACGGCATGGGGGCCCTTTCTCGCCCCCTGACCACCTTTACCGTGCTAATATTCACCACTGATGGACTCGCCCCTTTGGCCAACTCTGAGAAAGATCCGGGCGTGGCTACCACGGGTGCAGAAGTTTTGGCCTCCGGGGTTGAAATGGAATCCAGGAGCGTGGACACACCATACCCCGCAATAAGGCAAAATAATGTCCAGCCCACTATAGCGGTTCTTCGCCAGGCGTTTTTTTTCATGATATTCTCCTTTATTCTTAAGAACTTCGTGTGCGAGTAAAATTGCATTAAATTATTAATTGAAAAATAAGCAGATAATCCAAAGGATCAAGCCCGAATACAGGATTTCTATCAGGCTGTCGGAAAATGTCCATCTGCTGCGTTACCCTCGTCCCCCGCCCTGTTAAATTCTCGCTGCGCGAGACGGCGAAGCCGATTTAACAGGGCAAGTCATTGCGGCGTACTTTCATTGTACGCCTCATTTCTCGGGACTTCGGAAGCCTTGCATATGGACATTTCCCACCAGCCTCTAAGAACCCGGTTTGTCGAAAGTCTCTATGGCGTCCGGTGCGCCTAGAATCTTTCATTCCTCTTTTTTCCCTTCCACCTCCGGGTC
>Ga0209427_10003870_pt1 | contig 17468 bp, 20 predicted proteins | sample DeeMarSWOR136_30_FD_187465 | JGI IMG/M metagenome (GOLD analysis project Ga0209427, IMG submission 187465) | Marine sediment microbial communities from White Oak River estuary, North Carolina - WOR-1-36_30 (SPAdes) (version 2) | ecosystem: Environmental > Aquatic > Marine > Intertidal zone >...
CTTTTGGAAACATGGGGTGCCTCAATCAAGGAGGTTTCCCTCCCCCATACGGAGTATGCCGTCGCCACGTATTACATCATCTGTACAGCCGAGGCAAGCTCCAATTTGGCACGGTACGATGGAGTGAAATACGGCCACCGGGCTAAAGGATATGATGGCCTAATCGACATGTATGGAAAGACACGGTCGGAGGGATTCGGGCCCGAGGTGAAGCGGAGAATCATGCTGGGGACCTACGTGTTATCGGCAGGATACTATGATGCCTATTATAGGAAGGCGCAACAGGTGAGGACCCTCATCAGAGAAGATTTCGACCGAGCCTTTGAGGAGTACGATGCCCTCCTGACCGCCACCTCACCCACACCTGCATTCATGATTGGGGAGAAGGTGAAGGATCCCCTCCAAATGTATCTTTCGGATATTCTCACCATTCCCGTCAACCTGGCGGGTCTTCCGGGAATTTCCATCCCATGCGGCTTTAGCCGTGGGGGGCTCCCCATTGGGCTTCAAATCATCGGAAAGCATTTCGATGAGGAGAAGATCTTGCGGGTAGCCTATACCTTCGAACAGCGCACCGATTGTCATCTGAAACGCCCACGGTTAGATTGAAATTTCTGAAAAAGTCGCTCCTCGCCTCTCAAAAACAATTTTTCGACCATTCTAAAGTTGACTTCATTGTAAAAAGTCGAGATCAGACGGTAAAGAAAAAAGATCCAGATGCAAGGCGCGCAAATCCTGAGGGATGAAGCGTACAGATTAGTACGCTGCAGTGACGAAGGGTGAAGCGGAACGCAGCAGATGGACTTTTTACGAAGCCGTCAAAGTTCGCTTCACCACTTGGTAGAATGTACAGGGCCCTAACTCCATGACTGCAGCACCGCAGCACTGCAACACTCTATAATTTTGTGCTCAGAGCTCCCTTTCCACCTTCCTCAGGTATCTCAGGCTAATCGCTTCACCAATCGGGCGACGCTCTTTCCCAAGTCGAAACACTGGGTTCGATTGCCTGTATCGGGCCTTCCAATTGCCACGGGGCCATAGTGGGGCCCCATGGGGCTTCCCTCGATGATCATGCCGTGGACGAGAAGCGCTTTCAGTATGTCCAAAACTGTGGTCTCATTTCCGCCACCCAAGATACCAGAAGAGGAGAAGGCCCCGCCCACTTTGCCGGCCAACTTCCCGTGATGCTTGACGCTTTTGTCCAAGAGGATTTTGATCTCTCCCGCCATGGTCCCATAGTAGGTGGGCGATCCGATGACGATTCCATCGTACTGCAAGAGCTCCTTGGCCGAAACATCCTTGACCTCATTACATTGGACATCGACGCTCTCGGATTTCACACCCTCTTCAACGGCTTCAGCCATGGCCTTGGTGTTTCCCGTACGAGAATAGTAGATGATGAGGACTTTAGGCATATTCCCTCCTTATCAACGGTTTCACCCCACTACGAAAGGGTCGATTCCTCCAGCCAATTGAGGTAGGTTTCGAATCCTCGAATTATGGGAATGGCAATGATTTCCGGCACTTCATAGCTGTGGATTTCCTTGATCTTCCCTTCAACCTTTTCGAATAGGGCCGTTTGAGTCTTGATGAGCAAGAGGAGTTCGCCCTCGTCCCAAATCTTTCCCTTCCATCGGTAGATGGACCGAAGGCCCGGGATCATATTGACACAGGCTGCCAGCCTCGAATCCACCAGGGCACGGGCGATATTCAATCCCTCCTCTTGTGAGCTTGTGGTCACCAGAATGACCACGAATTCCCCTTGGTTTTGTTCGTTGGGCATAATGGTCCCTCCGTGAAATCCCATCCTCAATTCCGCCTTTTCCACTCACTCGATAAAATTACTCCTATTTAGCATCTTGCCTCCGGGGATTCAAGGGGAAAGATGAAATTCCCTGGGAAACCTCTTGACAAGGCCGGAAGTGGTGTCTTATTTTGATTCCGCCGAAGGAGAGAGCATCCGTGATTCCCTTACGCGATACGATCCAGTCAAAGACCTACCCCATTATCAGAAACATTATCATCGGCATCAATGTCCTCGTTTTCCTCTGGCAATTGGCCCAGGGACCATATTTTACGAAGATCTTCGACCTGTATGGCGTGGTTCCGATTCGATACTCAGACCCAGGAATCTCGGGTGACTTCACCATCCTGACACAGGTGGTTCCATTCTTCAGCTATATGTTCCTCCATGGCGGATTTTTCCACTTGCTGGGGAACATGTGGTTTCTCTATATCTTTGGGGACAACGTGGAAGACAGGCTGGGACCATCCCGTTTTCTCGCCTTCTATATCCTGAGCGGTATTGCCGCCGTTTTGATCCATCTCGTGACCAACTGGCATTCCCGTCTCCCAACCATAGGGGCCAGCGGTGCCATTGCCGGCGTAATGGGGGCCTATTTTCTCCTCTTTCCCCGTTCGAAAGTTCTCACAATGGTCCCCATATTCTTCTTCCCCCTTCTCTTTGAATTGCCGGCCGTCTTTTTCCTCGGTTACTGGGTTCTCATTCAATTCCTTTACGCATCGGTGAGCCATGGACAGGCGGGCGGGGTCGCCTGGTGGGCTCATATCGGGGGATTCATCTTCGGTTTGGCTACCATAAAGCTCTTTGTTGCCCTTCCGAGAACCGGGATCAGCCAGAAGCTCGCCCATTCACTACAACGGAGAAGTACGCCACGGCTTCAAAATATCCGTCCCTTTAAGGGGGAAGCCCGTGATATCCACGGGACCATTGCCATTACACCACGGGAGGCCCTCTTGGGAGCCCGCAAGTTTGTCAGCATTCCGCATAGAAGAAAGACGGTTGTGGTTACGATTCCCCCGGATATTGGCGATGGAACCCGCCTCAGGCTTCGGGGTATGGGCCGTATCTCTCCCCGTGGGGAACGCGGGGATCTTTATCTCACGGTGAAGATCGCCCGGTCGGATTTTTCCTAAGGGACCCATAAGGGAAAGGGTCATCGATGGCTTTGTAGAGGGCCCCATGGACCAGGAGATGTAATATTCATATATGACGACATAAATATTTCTGGTTCTTATCCCAATGAGGTGGTAGAAAGGGGTCAAGGATTCGAGGATTCAAGGATCCAAGTGTGTATTTTTTAAAGATTTTACTGGTGCTTTGAGCATCCGTTCAACCTCGCTTCTATCACTCCGAAGTTCACATATTCTATCATTCTCAGTGTGGCCCAAATCACCGGCTCATAACGTCTGTGTCTCTCATTCACAAGGTGAGCCATAAGCTCTCTATAAAAACCTGATATATTACTGGAGTGGTTTTTCTTCCACATCCTTCTGCTATAGTACAAGGATTAGGTAGTGCTGCCCTTCTCATCTGTGATGTCAGGCCATATAATTTTTCTTTTGAAAATCCTTTTGTAACTCTCTAGACTTCTCAACATGATCGAAAAAACTCCTGCCAAACCTTCAATTCTTTGTAATTTTTTTATCATTTCACTTGAATCCTTGACCCCTTGAATGCTTCTCTTACCACCAACTCTTTTGGAGATGGGCCGACTGGAGCTCAGGGTCGAAGACTCAGGACACGCTCTGCTTACCCTTGATGGGTACCCCACCTCTTCAGGAATCTACGCTCAGGAACAACGGTGTTCTCCAAAAACTCCGGAAACTCCTGAATTTGATTTCCTTGACAGGGGTTGTGCTGGGTTATATGGTTTATTGTAAGCAATACAATCATTCAAAGGATGAAGGAGGACCCTTTGGGGAAAAAGCAGCACGGGGGAATGAGGGTTCCATCGAGAGGGGAATGTTTGGAATTGTTGAAACGATACAATGGGATGGAACATATTATCCGACACTGTATCAAGGTAGCCGAGATTGCTCTTTCCATTTCGACGAAGCTGAACCAAAGGGGTGAGAATTTGAACTTGAATGTGGTGGAGGCCGCGGCCTTGCTTCATGATATCACCAAAGCTGAAAGCCTTGATTCCGGCGAGGATCATTCCCTTACGGCTTATCAATTATTGAGGAAGCTGGGCTACAAGCGCGTTGCGGAGATCGTTCGTGAGCATGTTTTCCTCCGGAAGAATCCGGATTTACCATGGGTTACGGAGGAGGAGGTGGTTAATTATTCAGATAAGAGGGTCCGTCACGATCAGATCGTAACCTTGCGGGAGAGATTTGATGATGTCAGGGCTAGATATTGTAGAGACGAAGGCCAAAGGGAGTGGATGGATCGATTTGAAACGCTCTGTTACCGCATTGAGAATAAGATCTGTTCGAAATTGGATATCGAACCCGAGGAGGTGACCGTTACGCAGAGCTGAACGGGGGTTTGTGGCAGATGAAATATACCTTTGAACAGGGTCCCATTAGGCCTCCCAACGAGGCTTACAGTCTCCTTATTCGGGTTACCCGAAATTGTCCATGGAATCGATGTGCCTTTTGCCGAACCTATAAGGGGGAGCGGTTCAGCCTGAGATCCGTAGGTGAGGTTAAGGAGGATATTAGGGCGGTCAAGGAGATCAGCCAGGAGGTAAAGGCGATCTCATGGAACGTGGGTCTTGCGGGGGAAATCAATGCCTCAGTGGTTCAGACCATCTTTGACAGGCCAGATCTCTACAATGAGGCCTTTCGGAGGGTTGCTCTTTGGCTTTACGGTGGGGGAAATAACGTCTTTCTTCAAGACGGTGATAACCTGAGGATGGGGACCGATGACCTGACGGAGATAATTACCTTTCTGAAAGAGACCTTTCCCGACGTCCAGAGGATTACCACCTATGCGAGGTCCAAAACCGTTCATACAATAGAACTCCAAAAGCTCAAGGCGCTTCAGGAAGCGGGACTATCAAGGGTTCATATCGGCTTGGAATCGGGATATGATCGCCTTCTTGCGTTCATGAAGAAGGGGGTGACGGCTCGGCTGCATATCGAGGCGGGAAACAAGATCAAGGCATCCGGTTTGGAGCTTTCCGAGTACGTGATCTTGGGATTGGGGGGAAAAGGGATGTGGAAACCCCATGCCATTGAGACGGCTAAGGTCCTGAACCAGATTGACCCGCATTTCATTCGGGTCAGAACCTTGAAGGTTTCCCAGGATATGCCCTTGTATGGAAAGGTCGAGGCACATGAGTTCGTCCTGTCTTCCGATGACGAAATGGTAAGGGAGGAGAGGTTGCTCATCGACGAACTACAAGGAATTAAGAGCTATTTCGCAAGTGATCACATCCTGAACCTCTTGGAGGAAGTGGAGGGCCAGTTGCCGGGGGACAAACCTAAGATGAAAGGGATCATCGATCGATATTTAACGCTTCCAGAGGAGCAGAGGCTCAATTATCGGCTGGGGAGACGTACTGGGTTCTATCGAAAATTGGACGACCTGAACAATCCCATGCTTTTTCAAAGGGTGCAGGATCACCTGGAGAGGATACAGGCCACATCCCAGCAAAAGGTTGAAGAGGCCATTGCGGACCTCATGGAGAGGTATATATAATTGAGGTTTCCTGAGTTTTAGAGGAAATATTCCTGTAACCCGTTGACTATATAGGAACTCAGGGGCTTTACCCCTGCCCATTATTCCAAAATTCCATCATTCCAGTTCTTCAAAAGACTATGCTCAGGAACACCGGGACAATGGGTTTCTCCGGAAAATCAGGAATATCAAGATATGTATTTATTTGAAATCATTAGTTAATTTGGGCAAGCGAGCGCAATTCTTATGGTAAAGCCCTATAAACCCCGATATCCTTCGAACTCGGAAATAGCGAGATAATGGAGAAAAAATAGAAAAAAAAGAAGTTTTTTGTTGACATTTCTCGTGGAACTAATTAGTATGGGAACACTGTCTTTCTTGAGTCCCTGCTGGGGGGCTTCTTGACATAATTCAAGGGGAAAAGGAGGTGAAAGGGAATGACGAAGGGTGAACTCATTGCAAATATTTCTAAGGAGGCCAAGATTACGAAGGCAGCGGCTGAAAAGGCATTAAATTCCTTTACCAGCAATGTGACAAAGGCATTAAAAAAGGGAGATAAATTGACCCTGACCGGTTTTGGCACCTTTATGGTTGCAAAGAGAAAAGCGAGGTCGGGGCGCAATCCCAGAACGGGAAAGGAAATCAAGATTGCTGCTACCAAGGTCGCCAAGTTCAAACCGGGAAATAAACTGAAGGAGACCGTGAAATAACGTCTCTTTGTCGGGAAAGGGAGAACTTCGGTTCTCCCTTTTTTTTCACGGGAGGAATCGGGTTCAACGAGGATGAAAAGCTCCTCGTGGAGGGAGATAATCCTTGAACTGATGATGGAGATCTGCTAATTAAAGATAAGGGGCAATCCTCTTAGTCCTATGATACAAGGGCTCGGGGCAAGGGAATGAAACAGATCGTTTTGGGAACGGCTGGACACATCGATCATGGTAAAACTGCCTTGATCAAAGCACTGACGGGTGTTGATACGGATCGGTTAAAGGAAGAGAAAGAGAGGGGAATTACCATTGAACTGGGATTTGCCTCCCTCGTGCTGCCCAGTGGCTCAAAAATGGGGATTGTGGATGTCCCGGGCCATGAGAAATTCGTTAAACATATGGTTGCTGGGGCGTGGGGCATTGATCTAGTTGCCTTGGTTGTGGCCGCCGATGAAGGAATTATGCCCCAAACGAGAGAACATTTGGATATTTGCAGGTTATTGGCGGTCAAAAAGGGTTTGGTAGTTGTGAGTAAGATCGATTTGGTCGACCTCGAGTTGGTCCAATTGGTTGGTGAAGAAGTAAGGGAATTGGTCAAAGGAACGTTTTTGGAAGGGGCTCCCGTTGTTAACGTTTCCTCCCTCAGTGGCGAGGGGATTCCGGAATTGTTGACCACCTTAGATAGCTTGGCCAATGAAGTCCAAGGGAGGACATCCGAGGGCTTATTTCGCTTACCTATCGACCGTGTATTCGTCATGAAGGGGTTTGGGACGGTGGTAACGGGCACCCTCGTTTCTGGGAGTATTTCAGTTGGTGATACGGTTCAAATACTGCCATCATTGAAGAAAGAGGGGAAGATTCGTGGCATCCAGGTCCATAATAAAACCGTTGAGATGGCAAAGGCGGGGCAACGGACGGCGGTCAATCTGCAGGGGATAGAGAAATCCCTTGTCAATCGAGGCGATGTCTTAGTCCATCTCCAAACCATAACACCCACCTATATGGTTGATGCCTACCTTGAGCATCTTCCCAATTCGCCTCGCCCTTTGCGTAACAGGATAAAGCAGCGATTTCATGTCGGCACCAGCTCAACACTGGCCACCATGATTCTGTTAGACAAGCCGGAATTGCCCCCGGGGGAGAAAGGGTTCGTGCAATTGAGGTTCGAGAAACCCGTGGTGGTCTTACCCCATGATAAATTCGTCATCAGGGGTTCCTCCGCCATTCAAACCTTGGGAGGAGGTGTTGTCATTGATTCCCACCCAGCCAAACATAAAAGACTTGCAGAGGATGTTTTGGCCGGACTGATGATCCTAAAGGAAGGGGGAGAAGAGGAGATTGTTAGTCACCATTTGGCGAGCTCAGGGGTAAAGGGAATGACCCTCAGAGAGCTGAGGGAGAGGGTGGATATTTTCCCCAGCCGATTATCGAAGCTCCTCAAGGAATTGATGGCCAGGGGAGAGATCGTGACGATCAATGGAGAAGAGGGGAGGCTTGTTCACCATTTAAAATATGAAGAACTGAGGGAAAAGACGCTATCCTACATTCTTGAATTTCACAAAAAATATCCACTCAGGCCTGGTCCATCAAAAGAAGAGGTGAAGTCGAAATTGCCCAAAACCGTTGAATCGAAAATATTCAATCGCATAATGAGGGAACTGGTGGATTCAAAGAAAGTATTAATTGAGAAGGATAAGCTGAGGTTATCCACCCACCGGGTATCCCTGAGAGATGATCAAAAGAGGTTGAAAAATAGGGTTGAAGGGCTTTTCGCAAGGGGGGGACTCCAATCTCCGTCCCTTAAGGAACTCACAACAAATCTCTCTGCAGATGAATCTGAGTTACAAAACGTGGTTCGCCTTTTGATGGAGGAAGGAACTATCATTAAGGCGAAGGAGGATCTGTATTTCCATAGGGAGGCCGTTGAAAAGCTCAAGGGGGAATTGATCCAGTTCCTCCGTGTCCACCAAGAAATTACAACCGCCCAATTCAAGGAGATGACCAAGGTTTCACGGAAATATGCGATCCCCCTCATGGAATATTTCGATAATAGTAAGATAACCATCAGAGTAGGTGAGAAAAGGCTTCTGAGGGGGGAATAGACAGATTTAAGGAAGGAATTGAGCACTCTGTTGTGGGTGGATAGTCCGAGCAAATACTGTCACTGGGTAATCGGGTTTAAAATCTCGCCGTTCGGAAGCTTGAGGGAACCTAAGACCAAAAGGTCTTGACACAAAACCCCAAAATCGGTATAACGCTTGAAAATTCCATAAGATATGAGTTTTTTCTTAGCCTTGGAGCCCCGAGGACCTGAACAGATGGAAAGGGCGTTGCTTCTCAATGCGACTTATGAACCCCTTAGGGTGGTATCCTGGAGGAAGGCCATCATTATGCTCACCTTGGGCAAGGTGGAAGTTGTTGAGACATACGACCGGGTAATTCATGGGGTTTCGTTCTCCATCAAACTTCCATCGGTGATTCGCCTCTTCAGATTTATCAAGAGGAGGCCCTCCTCCATTAAATTCTCCAGACAGAACATATACCTGAGGGATAAGGGTATGTGCCAGTACTGCGGGAAGTATTATCATCGGGACCTGGTGACATATGATCACGTGGTCCCACGATCCAAGGGGGGATTGACGGACTGGACGAATATCGTGACCTGCTGTAGATCGTGTAATCGCAAGAAAGGGGGCAGAACCCCAAAAGAGGCGGGGATGAGGTTAATCAGGCCACCCAACCCCCCCCCCTGGCCTCCGATTTTAACCATAGTCATAGGGGTTCAAGAGACCCCGGTATCATGGCATCCATATCTCTATTGGGGTGTTCATATGGAGACTTAGCCATCCCTCTTTCCCGAAGGGGCGAATGGGTCCCTCCTCCGAGGGACCCATTTCCTTTTTTCGTGGAATGGGGATGGGAGGCATTTCGTCGCAAGAAGGAGATTATAGAGATCTTCTCTTTTCGGAGAAATGGAAAATAACGGCTTCGTGAAAAGTCCATCTGCCATTCGACAGGCCGTTCGACAAGCTCACGGTCCTGAGCAAGGTCGAAGGACTCACTGTCCTGAGCAGAGCCGAAGGACTGTGTTCCGCTTCATCCTTACGTCACTGCAGCGTACTTCTCTCCTTCGACGCAGAGCACCACGGGTTTACCCGTGGGTGAATGCTCTTTGCTCAGGATGTCGCCCTTATGGGCATAACAGGCAATACCACAGGCTTGGCTGTGGGGCTCCATGTACGCCCAATTGTTCAGGATTTGCGCGCCTTGCATCTGGATCTTTTTTCTTTGCCGTCTGATTTCGACTTTTTACAATGACGTCAAAAATATCCGGGGAAAATTTTGGGAGAATGGAGGCGATCCCCTTGACAATCCGATTGCTGGATGGTAGGAAGGGAGGCAGCAAGTACCCGTAAATAAGGAGAAAAGGATGAAGGTTCTTTGGGCTCCATGGCGCATGGCCTATATCGCGGGAGATCGAGAGCAGGGGTGCCTATTATGTTCCAAATTGAAGGGAAGGGACGATAGGGGGAATCTCATCTTATGTCGAAGTAGCCACTCCTTTGTTATTTTGAACCGGTTTCCGTACACGAACGGTCACCTCATGGTTGCGCCCAACAGGCATGTTGCCTCCCTTGATGAGCTCAACGAAGGGGAAATGGTGGCATTGATGGCATTGTTGAAGCAATCCATAATCATTCTGAAGAGGGCGTTAAAACCGGATGGATTTAATGTTGGGGTTAATATCGGAAGTGTGGCAGGAGCAGGAATCGAGGATCATATTCATTTCCACATCGTTCCACGATGGAATGGAGACACGAATTTCATGCCCGTTCTCGTTGAGACAAAGGTAATGCCGGAATACCTTGAGAAAACGTATGACAGGTTAATTTCCTTTGTGGAAGGACCTTAAGGACCGAATTCGTATCACACACGGTCGAAGTTAGTGAGGAGGGGATTTATGACAAAGTCTGAACTGAGCGAGATATTGGCACAGCGATTCAATCTGACCAACAAAAAGGCGAAGATTATCGTGGAAACGGTGATTGAGAGCTTGAAAGAAGCCTTATTGAAGGATGAGCGAATCGAGATCAGGGGATTTGGCAGTTTTATGAACCGAAGATATAAGGCATATACCGGCAGGAACCCCAAGACGGGAAAGGCCATTAAGGTTCCGGCCAAGATATTACCCTTTTTTAAAGTGGGAAAGGAGCTGAAAAAAAGGGTAAATTCCTGAAATTCCCCTCAGGATCCTTCCATTATGCTGAGGCGTTTTGAGGCAAGCATGGATTTCCTCAGCCTTGAGAATCGGTCAGTTGTAACACCTCGAGAGGTGGTGAGAGCCTCTCTTTCAGAGAGGGGGATAACGGAGAAGGCATTGGCATTGGACGATGTGGCCATTATTACCTTCACCCGACGCGATTTACTCACCCTTGTTGAGGAGACAGGGGCCCACAAGGTGAAGGCATGGTGCGGGAGGAATGACAGGTTGTATCGAGGAGTGGTAGGGAAGGACAGATATATCCTAACCCAATCCCTGTATGGAGCACCAAATGCGGTCATGCTCCTTGAGGAGTTGGTGGCTTTCGGGGTGAAGAAGGCTGTTTTCCTTGGATACTGCGGGTCAATACGAGAGCCTATTGGAATTGGGAAGGTCATCCTGCCTACTGATTCCATAAGGGAGGAGGGCACCTCATATCATTACCTCCCAAAGGGGGTGAGTTGTCACGCCGATGAAGACATTCAGAACTTCGTCCACAAGGGATTAAGGGAATGCGGGATTGAGCCCTATGTGGGGATGTGCTGGACTACGGACGCCCTCTACCGGGAAACTGCGGAGAAGGTCAGGCGGTATCGATCCAAAGGAGTATTGGGCGTTGACATGGAGACCTCCGCGGTCTTCTGCTTGGGGATATATCGGAACATCCGGGTTGGATCGGTGATGGTTGTTACGGATGAATTTTCGGATTCATCATGGCAAGGTGGTTTTTCCTCCGAGAAAGTGGGAGCAACGATGCGGACGGTTTGCAAAACCATCCTGAAACAAGTCGGAAGGATAGGGAATCTGTAACTTTTTTACTTGCAATGTGTATTCATTTATGCTAAATTACTGGTAATTAGGTCTACTGAGAAAGTGGGCTTCCGGCCCACTTTTTTATTAGAATCTTTGTTGTTGGGGAAGAGATTGGTCTTCTTAAGCTGAAATGAGATGGAAAGGGCGACGGAGAACACAGTTAGTGAGATCGTTGAACCCATTGTGGCTTCCCAGGGGATGGAGTTGGTCGCTGTGGAATATAAGAGAGAAGCTAAGGGATGGGTGCTCAGGATTTACATCGACAAGAAAGGTGGGGTTAGCCTGGATGATTGTGCTTTGGTCAGCAACGAAGTCGGAACGGTATTGGATGTCGAGGACCTTTTTCAGTCGCCCTATACCCTGGAGGTTTCTTCCCCGGGCCTCAACAGAATCTTGAAGAAGGAGAGAGATTTCAAAAGATTCAAGGAGAGGCCGGTGAGAATACGAACCTATAATGCCATAGGGAAGAGGAGGAACTTCAAGGGAAGGCTGTTAGGATGCACGAGGGGGTTGATTCAAATCGAGGTGGGAGGGCAAGTCCTTCACATATCCCTATCCAATGTGGCTAAGGCAAACCTGGAATTTGAATTTTAATTGTTAATAGAAAGGGGAAGGGGAGGAGACTCGATGTCTCAAAATCTAAACTATATCATCGAACAGGTGGGAAAGGATAAGGGAATCGAGCGTGATGTAATTATCGACGCCTTGGAAAATGCGGTTTTGATGGCCTCTCGGAAAAAGTTCGGGCCCCAGAGGTTGATGGAGGCACACTATAATGAGGAGATTGGAGAGGTCGAACTCTTCCAATTCGTGGAGGTGGTGGAAGAGATGGAGGACCCCTACACCCAAATTTCCCTGGACGAGGCGAGGCAACTTGATCCGGATGCGGAGATCGGGGACAGTTTGGGAGTTAAGCTGGACACCAGTGCCTTCGGAAGGATAGCCGCCCAGACGGCCAAGCAAGTCATCATCCAAAGGGTCCGTGACGCGGAGAGGGATAACATCTACAATGACTATAAGGACAGAAAAGGGGAGATTGTGACGGGGAACGTCCAAAGGGTCGAAAGGGGGAACCTCTATATAAACTTGGGAAGGGCTGAGGCGATTTTACAGTCCCGAGAACAAGTACGGGGTGAGGCATATCGACAGGGTGATCGCATCCGCGCTTATATTTTGGACGTTCAAAGATCGTCAAAGGGACCCCAAATTTTCCTTTCTCGGACCCATCCGAGACTGTTGATCAAGCTTTTTGATATGGAGGTTCCGGAGATTTCAGAGGGAATTATCAAGGTCGTCGACGCAGCGAGGGAGCCAGGGGAGAGGGCAAAGATATCCGTTTATAGCACCAATAAGGATGTTGACCCCGTGGGGGCTTGCGTGGGGATGAGGGGTTCCAGGGTCCAAAGCGTTGTCCAAGAGCTCCGAGGTGAAAAGATTGACATCATTCCTTACTCCGAAGATATTGCCAAATATGTGAGCAATGCTTTGGCTCCTGCCAAAATATCCCGGGCTTACATCGACGAGGAAAACAGAAACATGGAGATCGTGGTTGAGGATGATCAACTTTCCTTGGCCATTGGAAAAAGAGGACAAAACGTGAGATTAGCGTCAAAGCTCACGGGTTACAGGATCGACATCAAGAGCGAGTCCAGAATGGAGCAGATTTCGGAGGAAACCATCGGGGGGCTGAGGGGAATTCCCCATGTGGGAGAGGTGATTGCTCGAATCCTTTACAACGAGGGGTTTGTATCGGTAAAGGAAATCGCTGATTCAGGAGTGGAGGAACTGGCGAGATTATCGGGTATTGGCATAAAAAAGGCCCAGAAGATCGTAATGGCTGCCAGGGAAATGGTGGAAGTCGAGGCGGAAGGGACAGAGGTGGATGCCGAGGAAGATCGGGAGAGAGGATCTCCACCCATCAGCGATTTGAAGGGTGTAGGGGAAAAGACGACGGCGCTTCTCATGTCCAAAGGGATCGAGACCATTCGGGATTTGGCAAAGGCCGATGTAGGATTTCTTGCCTCGATTCCCGGGATTGGGATGAAAAAAGCGGAGAAATTGGTGAGGGAGGCCTCGGCCTTTGACGGAAAGGTGGCTCATGACTAAAGTCGGCCACACTCCCCTGAGGCGATGTTTGGGTTGTCGTAAAAGACGGAGAAAGGATGAGCTTATCCGGCTAGTCTCTGTGGAGGGAAGGAGTGTGGTAGTAGATGTGGTGCAAAGGATGTCCGGCAGGGGAGCTTATCTCTGTAATGACGATCGTTGCCTTCGCATAGGCATTAATGCGAAGGCTATATCCAATGCCTTTAGGAAAAGGGTAGTCATTGATGAGAACTTGCGAAGATCTATTGAAACCATTCCCCAGAAAGGTTAGGAAAAAGGCGGACAGATAAGGTCATAATTGGCTTTAAATCGGAGGAGGAGATACGTAATGGCCAAAATAAGGGTTCTCGATGTGGCTCAAGAGGAGTTGGAGAAGGAAAAACTCCTCGCCAAGCTCAAGAAGATGGGAGTGAAGGTAAAGGATGAGGAGATGGCGGAGCAGGGAACCCCGTGGGGGGCGATGGAGAGGGTTGTCAGGGATGAGGAAGGGGCCGAGTTCATCGAGAAACGGGTTAAGCCAACAGTGATTCGGAGAAGGGCAAAGGCTGTAGAGGAGCCCGAGAAAATCCTCGAAGAGGTTCAACAGGAGGCCCAAGAGGCGGCGCAGGGAGAGCTTGCGGAGGTTTTGGAAGAGGAGAAGCCAATCGTGCCTCCTCCCATGGAAGAGATGGAGGTGGAAAGGGCCGTGGAGGTAGCCGAAGAGATCCGTGAGGAGGTTTTGGAGGCGCCACTAGAGGAGGTTATGCCCGCCGCCCAAGAGGGGGTGAAACCAGCAGAAATCGAGGAAGAAGAGGAGAAGGCTAAGGTCAAGGTTAAGAAGAAAAAGCCGAAGATAGCGGAGGAAGAAGCGGAAGCGCGTCTCCCGAAAAAGCGGATGTTGAAGAGGAGGGTTGTCGAGGAAGCGGAACTGGAAGTGGAGAAGAGGTATCCTCGTGGACCTCGGGAGCGGGTGGTTAAACCCGTCAAGGTGCCGAGGAAGAAGGTAGAGTTTGCAGTCTCCAAGAAGACCGTGATCACCACCCCCAAACCAATCAAAAGGGTCATTCGAGTTGCCGAGGTCATCATGGTTTCGGAGCTGGCAAAGCGGATGGGGGTAAAGGCTAACGAAGTGATAAAGAAATTGATGGAGCTGGGTACCGCCGTAAACATCAATCAGACCATTGATGCCGATTTAGCTTCCCTCGTCGCGAGCGAATTTGATTACGAATTGGAAAAGGTCTCCCTGGAAAGGGGAGATTTCCTGGAGAAAAAGGAGGATTCCCCCGAGCAGTTGAAGCTGAGGCCCCCCGTGGTGACCATCATGGGACATGTTGATCATGGAAAGACCTTACTATTAGATGCCATTAGAAAAACCCATGTGGTTGAGGATGAAGCGGGAGGCATTACGCAACATATTGGCGCATATGACGTACAGTTAGATTCTGGTCGTATCGTGTTTATCGATACCCCCGGGCATGAGGCCTTCACGGCGATGCGAGCCAGGGGTGCTCAGGTAACGGATATCGTAGTATTGGTGGTTGCAGCGGATGACGGTGTTATGCCCCAAACAATTGAAGCCATCAACCATTCCAGGGCCGCTAACGTCCCTATCATCGTGGCCATCAATAAGATCGATAAATCCAATGCCAACGTGGAAAAGGTCAAAAAGGATCTGGCGGAACATGAATTAATCCCGGAGGCATGGGGCGGAAAAACCATCTTTGCCGAAGTATCGGCAAAAGAAGGAACCGGCATTACTGAGCTTTTGGAATTGATCTTGATTCAAGCGGAGGTATTAGAATTGAAGGCCAACCCCGATAAATTGGCAAGGGGAACCGTCATTGAGGCTAGGTTGGATCGAGGCCGTGGAGTTGTGGCTACGGTTATAGTCCAAGAGGGGACATTAAAGATTGGGAATTCCTTTATTAGCGGGATGAATTATGGTCGTCTCAGGGTCATGATGGATGACCGAGGCCAAAGAATCGAAGATGCCGGTCCTGCGATGCCGGTGGAAGTAGTGGGGTTCACGGGGCTTCCGGAGGCGGGGGAAGCGTTCGTCGTATTGGATGACGAGCGGATTGCCAAACAGATAGGGGTGTATCGGCAGCAGAAAAAGAGGGAAAAGGAACTCGCCAGTTCGAGCAAGGTATCATTGGAGGAGCTCTACGCGAGAATTCAGGAAGGCGAAGTAAAGGAATTGAACATGATTGTTAAGGCCGATACCCAGGGTTCCATGGAGGCCGTTAGCAATTCCCTGGAAAAGCTCTCTACCGACTCGGTGAGGGTGAATATCGTCCATGGAGGCGTTGGGGGAATCAGTGAAACGGACGTGAATCTGGCAATGGCCTCCCGTGCTATCATTATTGGGTTCAACGTTCGGCCTGGATTGAAGGCTATGCAGCTGGCCGAGCAGGACCAGGTCGACATACGGTCCTATAGTGTGATCTATGACGCAGTATCCGACATCCAGAAAGCGATGGAAGGCCTTCTGGAACCAACTTTTAGGGAAAAGATCTTGGGCAGGGCAGAGGTTCGCGCTACTTTCAACATACCCAAGGTAGGAACTGTTGCAGGAAGCTATGTAATCGATGGCAAAATTGTTAGAGGGGGTAGGATTAGGTTAATACGGGATGATGTGGTTATTCACGATGGGAGAATTACATCCCTTAAGCGTTTCAAGGAAGACGTCAAGGACGTTCAGCAGGGCTATGAATGCGGGATTGGCATCGAGAATTTCAACGATGTGAAGGAGGAAGATGTTATCGAATCCTACGAGTTCGAAGAGATTCCTTCCACCCTCTAGGATTCGGGTATTCCCCGTTGGGTGAAGAGAATGATTGTGGGCATTTGTCATCTGGATGTGATTATTCCGGAGAACCACTCCCTTAAGGGAAAGCGTCAGGTGATTAAGAGGGTTATTGACAGGGTAAAGAATCGCTTCAACATCTCCATCGCAGAGGTGGGCGATAACGAACTATGGCAGAGGTCCCAACTGGGAATGAGCTTGGTAGGGAACGATCGGAAATTTATCAATTCGTATTTGGATAGAGTCGTCAATTTCATCGAGGCAATGAATATCGTTCATATCGCCCATAGCGAATTGGAAATACTCAATTTTTGAGGTGAATTTTGACATCATTTTTGGAAATTAGGGAATGGACAACAGGCGGCCAAACAGGGTAGGGGGGGCCATTAAGGAAGAAATTTCCCGTTTACTCTTAAGAGAGATCAAAGACCCGAGGATCGGGTTCGTGACCATTACCAGGGTTAAGGTCTCAAAGGACCTCCGCGTTGTAAAGGTCTTTTTCAGTGTGTTGGGCGATCAATCGGTAAGAGCGGATTCGCTGACGGGGCTGAATAGTGCCAAGGGTTTTGTGCGGAGAGAACTGGGTAGAAGGCTCAGGCTTCGGTATGTTCCCGATATCGTGTTCAGCTTTGATCCTTCGTTGGAGCATATGAGCCGATTAGCAGAGCTGATTCATCAGATCAACGAGGAAGAGAAATTAGAGGACGAAAAGGGCAGATAGGCAGACAATGGACGGGATTTTAGTGGTCGATAAGCCCTCCGGAATCTCCTCTTTCGGTGTTGTTCGGCAGGTAAAGAGTTGGTTGAGGATCAAGAAGGTGGGGCATACAGGCACTTTGGATCCCTTTGCCAGTGGCGTTCTTCCTTTGGCGATAAATGAGGGGACGAAGACAGTTCCCTTTCTGGCTGAGGACCAGAAGGAATACCAAGCCGTGCTGAAACTGGGAGTGGAGACGGATACGTATGACAGGACTGGAAAGATTACCGCGGCCAGGGATTTGGATAGGTTTCGGGTGAACGAGGAGACCATCAAGGGCGTTATGAGGGGATTCGTCGGTCGAATAGAACAGGTTCCACCCATGTTCTCTGCTGTGAAACACCGGGGGAGGCCACTCTATAAATTGGCGAGGCGGGGAATTAGCGTGAAAAGGGAACCCCGGGTGGTGGAGATAATGGACATCGGTGTTACCCACATTGGTTTTCCCTTTGTTTCCTTTAAGGTCTCCTGCTCAAAGGGGACCTACATTCGAGCCCTTGCCCATGACGTCGGAAGGGAGTTGAGATGCGGGGCACACCTCTCCAAGTTACATCGGACCAGAAGCGGTCCATTTGCCCTTAAAGACGCGGTCCCCTTTCGCGAGGTGGAGG
>Ga0209427_10003872_pt1 | contig 17458 bp, 14 predicted proteins | sample DeeMarSWOR136_30_FD_187465 | JGI IMG/M metagenome (GOLD analysis project Ga0209427, IMG submission 187465) | Marine sediment microbial communities from White Oak River estuary, North Carolina - WOR-1-36_30 (SPAdes) (version 2) | ecosystem: Environmental > Aquatic > Marine > Intertidal zone >...
ATCCGGAAGCCCCCGGCTTCGTCCGTCAGGGCATAACCACCTTCGTCGGCGGCCAGTGCGGCGACAGCCCCGGCCCCTTCGGCGACTACATCGGGCTACCCTGGGTCCTCGGGGACCTCTACATTGACGTGGCCCCCAGGATGCTGGAGAGGGAGTGGCTCGTGCCCAGGAACCTGCTCAACCAGAGGCACAGGGAGGTCTACGGCTGGGAGATCGACTGGGAGACCCTCGGCGAGTTCTTCAAAAAGGTTGAGGCCGCCGGTATCGGCCCCAACTACGCCCCCCTCGTTGGCCACGGCGACGTCCGCTCCCTCGTGATGGGCCCCGACTACAAGAGGAAGGCCACCGAGGAGGAGGTCGAGGAGATGACCGGCCATGTCAGGCGGGCTATGGAGGACGGCTGCAGGGGCCTCAGCGTCGGCAGGGACTACGACCCAGGCATCTGGGCGGGCTTCGACGAGCTCCTCGCCTGCTCCAGGGCCGCCGCTGAGTACGGGGGCGTCTACGCGAGCCACAGCCTCCGCACCGGGCACAGGAAGGCCCGCAGGCCCGGGGAGTTCCCCCCGATAAAGACCGAGGGGGTGCTGGAGGCGATAGACGTGGGGCGGAAAGCGGGGATGCCCGTCCAGATCTCCCACCTAGGCTCCCTCTACGACGTGACCCCCGGCGGCAGCGACATCATGACGGAGGCGGCCGTGCGGGCGACGCTGAAGATCGTGGACGACGCCAGGGAGGAGAGGATCGACGTAAACTTCGACCTCATACCCAACCACCTCTCTGGCGGGATAAGCACCAGCCCCTGGCTAGCCAGCTACCTCACCCCCTGGCTCAGGGTCGCCGGTAGCCTGGAGCAGCTGGCCCAGGCGCTGAGGATGCCCGACCTCAGGGAGGAGATAAAGGGGGCCATCTGGGCGGGGAAGCACTACGGCCTGAACCCGAACATCAACCCCAAATGGGCGGGGCAGAGGACAATAGTCGAGTGCCGGGACGAGAGGTTCCTGGAGAAGACTGTGGCCCAGGCAGCGGAGATTCTGGGGATGGAGCTCCTCGACGCCCTCATGGAGGTGCTGATGATCGACCCGGAGACCAAGGCGGTTAGGAAGGGGGGCAACGACTGGGCGAAGCTGATGTTCTACAGGCACCCGGAGATGATGATAGGCATAGACACCTTCGCCGTGGACGACACGAGGGTGAGCCGCCACCCGCCCTGGAGCCTCCCCAACGAGAACAGCTTCGGAGGCTTCCCCCGCTACCTGAGGAGGGCGGTGAGGGAGACGGGCACCCTCAGCCTTGAGGAGGCTGTCAGAAAGGTGACCAGCTCCCCAGCGAGGAAGTTCAAGCTCACAGACAGGGGCGTCCTCAGGGCCGGGGCCTACGCCGACATCGTGGTTTTCGACCCCGAGAAGGTGACCGACAGGGGCGACCAGCTGGAGCCAAGGCGCTACCCGGCGGGCATAGAGTACGTGCTCGTCAACGGGGCCTTGGTCGTCGAGAGGGGGGAGCAGACGGGGGCCAGACCCGGGAAGATCCTGTATCGGGAGTGAGGGGGTGCGGGAGCGCCCCAAACATACATTTTCAATAATTGACCGGCGCTCCGTGTTAGTGAATAATTATTAAAACAACCTAAGTTGTCCATTACTCTGTGCATAAAATATGAGTAACGGCGTGACATCCCCCGAGAGCTTCTTCGGCTTCCGTCTCGGAAGCGACCGCAAGATAGCCCGGTGGGACCGGATAGTTGATTACTACAACAGGCTGGGGGAGGAGAGCGACAGGATCAAGGTCGTCGAGATGGGCCCCTCCACTGAGGGAAACCCCTTCCTCCTCGTCGTCATCTCTTCCCCCCAGAACCTGGAGCGGCTGGAGAGCATCAGAGAGGACAACCTGAGGCTCAGCGATCCGAGGGGCCTCTCGGAGGAGGAGGTGGAGGCCCTCATAGGCAGGGGGAGGGCGATAATCTGCCAGTCGATGAGCCTTCACGCCACGGAGATCGGTAGCGTCCAGATGGCTCCTGAGCTCGCGTACGAGTTGATAACCAGGGACGACGAGGAGACCCGGCGTATCCTCGAGAACGTCGTCTTCCTCATGGTGCCCTGCTTCAACCCGGACGGGGAGATCATGATCACCGACTGGTACACCCGCTGGCTGGGCACCGAGTACGAGGGAGAGAACATGCCCTGGCTCTACCACAAGTACACTGGCCACGACAACAACAGGGACGCATTCCAGACCAACATGGTGGAGTCGAAGTACATGGCGAAGATCATGTTCAGGGACTGGGTCCCGCAGGCCTACCTCGACCACCACCACACGGGCAGCTACAGCGCCCGGATCTTCGTCCCCCCCTACTGCGAGCCCATCCACCCCCACGGCGACCCATTGATCTGGCGGGAGCACAGCTGGTTCGGCGCCCACATGGCCTACAGGCTGGAGCAGGATGGCAAGAACGGTGTCATCACGGGCGCCAACTACCTGGGCTGGGGCCACCTGGGCTTCCACTGGATCACCATCTACCATAACATAGCGGGTATGCTCACAGAGTCGGCGAACGCGAAGCTCGCCACGCCCCTCTACGTCCACCCGGGCCAGCTCAAGGGCGACAGGCGGGGGACGCTGCCCACCCACGATCCCCAGACAAACCACCCGAACCCCTGGCCGGGCGGCTGGTGGAGGCTCCGTGACATCGTGGAGCGGCAGAAGGTCGCCGCCTGGGCGCTGCTGGACATGGCCGCTAGGCACAGGGAGACGCTGCTCAGGAACGCCTACCTGAAGGCGTCGAGGCAGACTGAGAGGGGGGCCTGCGGCAGCCCCGCTGCGTACGTCATACCTGCGGCCCAGCACGACCCGCTGACCGCCTCGAAGCTGGTGGAGAAGCTGCTGGTGCAGGGGCTGGAGGTGCGGGTCGCGAGGGAGGGCTTCACGGGCGACGGTGTCCGGTACCCTGAGGACTCCTACATCGTGCCCCTCGCCCAGCCCAAGATGGGCCTCGCCAAGACCCTGCTCGGCCGAACTCTCTACCCTGACAACCCGTGGACCCGCGGCAGGGACGGCAGGCCCCTGAGGCCCCAGGACTCGGCGACGGACACCATGGCGGAGTTCATGGGGGTGAGGGTCGACCCAGTCGATCGCTGCGCGGGCGGTAGAACGGAGAGGGTCACTGAGCCGATCTGGCCGGAGGGGGATCTGCCGGGCGAGTCGGAGCACGGGTACGCTATCGACTGCAGGCTGAACGACGGCTTCACCGCTGTGAACAGGCTCCTCGCCGCGGGCGCGAAGGTCTCAAGGACTACGGGGCCCCTGGAGCTGGAGGGGGTCACCCTGCCTCCCGGCTCCTTCGTGGTCGAGGGGGCGGAGTACAAGCTGAGGAGGAGGCTGGCCGAGGAGCTCCACATCGTCCTCCACCCGCTGGAGGAGGGAGTCGAGGGCCTCAGCGCCGCGAAGCGCCCCCGCATCGGCGTTTACCAGAGGTACTGGGGAGGGAACATGGACGAGGGCTGGACCAGGTTCGTACTGGAGCAGTTCGACTTCCCCTACGTGACCCTGACCGACGACGAGATAAGGAACGGCAACCTGAAGCAGCGCTTCGACGCCATCATACTCCCCTCCGACCCGGAGCCCTACATCACGGGGGAGGGCCTCGAGGACTACCTGAGGAAGCGCAGCCCCGACCGACCCGTACCCAACTACCCCCCTGAGTACAGGAGTGGGATGGGCTCCGAGGGCGTCGAGTCCCTGAGCGAGTTCATCGAGGAGGGGGGTTCCCTGATAGCCCTGAATGAGGCCTGCCAGCTCGCCATCGACAGACTCGGCCTGAAGCTGAGGAACGTCCTCCAGGGAGCTCCCTCGGAGGAGTTCTACTGCCCCGGCTCTACTCTCAGAGCCCGGACCGACCCGTGCCACCCGACCGCATACGGAATGCCCGGGGAACACCTCGTCTTCTTCTGGGGGAGCCCGGCCTTCGAGATCATCCCCTCGGCGAACAACGACCAGTATGACGTCGTTGTCAGCTACCCCGAGAGAAACATCCTCCGCAGCGGCTGGCTGATCGGCGAGGACAGGCTGAAGGGCAGGGCGGGGATGGTCGTCGCCCGCCGCGGACGGGGCAGGATCGTCCTATTGGGCTTCAGGCCGCAGCACAGGGGGCAGACCCACGGAACCTACAAGCTCCTCTTCAACAGCCTCCTCGGCTGACCCCCTTTTTTCCTTTTTTAACCGGTGAACAGCTCGTACACGCTTCTTGAGGCCAGGGCGATCGCCTCCTCGGCAGCGTAGACGTCCGAGGCGGCCTTGGTGAAGCAGGAGATCAGGTAGCGCTCCCCTGTCCCCCTGATCGTGACCACGCCCACGTCGTTCCTGATGCCTGGTATGCTCCCCGTCTTGTGGGCGAACTCGATGTCCTTCCTCGGGAGGTACTTGGCGATCCTGTACTCCCCCGTCTGGCACCGGCCCATCGTCTCCAGGATGGCGTCGCAGCTCTCCCTTCCGGCCGCCTTTCCCTCCACGATGAGCTCCAGCAGGCGGAGCATCTCCTCGGGGGTGGTGACGTTGTTGCCCTCGACGCCCAGGGACCAGGTCCCGCCGATCCTCTCCCTCCGGGCCTCAGCCCTGAAGAGCTCCAGCGTCTTCTCCTCGTCCTGCAGGCCGTCCAGGCCGATGAGGTCGAAGAGTATGTCCCGGCAGTCGTGTACCACGACAGTTCTCGTCAGGCCCAGCTCGCGCATCGTGGCGTTGACGTTCTCCATCCCCACCCTCTCGGTCACGATGTCCGTGGCCGTGTTGTCGCTGAGGATCATCATGAGCTCCAAAAAGTCCCTCAGGCTCAGCTCGAGCCCCTCGCTCAGCTCCTTCAGTATCCCCGAGCCCGGGACCTTGTCCCTCTCCCTGAGGACGAACCTGTCGTCGAGGCCCAACCCCCCAGCCTCCACCTGCCTGTAGAACTCCACTATCACGGGGAGCTTGAAGACGCTGGCCGTCGGGAAGAGCTCCGCGCCGTTGATGGAGGCCGCCACTCCCGATTCATGGTGCTTAACGGAGACGCCGAGGACACCGTCGAGACCATCGGCGGCCTCGCGCAGGATTCTCTCCAGTGACATATCAGTCTGATAGGGGTCGCGCTCTTCTATAACGGTATCTGGGCTTAACGAAGGGGGAGCCTCGGTCACAAATTTTTCAATAGACGCCAGTTTCACTCATCTCCCTGGTCGAATGACCTCGGTCGACCTTATTAGAGCGGGCTTGAAGCATCGACTGAAAATGGCACAGGAGTTCAGCCCGAGGATACACGTCGTTGAGCTGGCGCCCCTCGGCTTCAGGTACTACAGGGGGGCGTTCGAGTCCTTCGAGGAGGCCCCTCCCAGGTACACGTGGAGGAGGGTCGACTACGGGATGGACGACACGACCATCTACGTCGACATGCTCAACTCCGAACCCCGCGACCCACGCACGTTCATGTCCTGAACGACCGCCTCACAAATCATTTTAGATCACGACTGGTTCTCATAACTTGGTGTAGTTGATGGGCTGGAAGGAGCCTTTGTACGCCGCCAAGGTCGAGTCGATAAAGAACAATTGCAGCGCCGGCCATGAGGTGGGCGACGAGTTCGAGATAAACACCCACAAGACGGGCGGGATATGCGGATACTGCTACCACGACCTCTTCCCCACGCTCATGGCCCTGTGCATGGGCGGCAAAATCCCCTGGCGGGACTCCGACGAGTTCACATACGAGTGCCCCGACAGGTACAACCTCGTGACATTCAAATTGAAGAGGAAATAGCCTCACGTCGTCTCACCCCTTTTTTACACCTCGAAGACCAATACGATCCGATGAGTGAGGAGAACCCCCCCGGCGTCTGCACCTGGGGGGACGAGGCCGACTGCGAGGGATGCGGGCTCGACGAGTTTCTAGACTGCCGCTTCGACTCGAGGAGAATCGCCGTATTCGCGGCCATCGCCCTTCCGGCCATGGCCTCTGCGGCGGTGGGTATGGCCCTATCCGGCTACATCACGGGCAGTTGGACGGCTCAGTTCGCGTACATGGTCTTCGTCGTCTCCTTCTTCACCGTGGTCGAGGCCCTCCTCCTCTGCAGGCACTGCCCCTACTACGCCCGCAGCGGAGCGACCATCCGCTGCCACGCCAACTACGGGCTGCCAAGGCTCTGGAGGTTCAACCCGGCGCCCATGAGCCATCTGGAGAGGATGGGGCTGCTGCTCTGCTTCGGCTTCTTCGGCCTCTTCCCTGTCGCCGTGGAGGTGGGTGGACTCTTCTACCTCCTCTCCTCGGGCTCCGCCCTCAGCTCCACCACCCATCTGCTGGCGTGCGTGACCGCTGCTACGCTGGGCCTCGTCCTCGTCTTCTTCTACCTGCTTAGACGCCTCTTCTGCTCGCGCTGCGTGAACTTCAGCTGTCCCCTCAACGGGGCTTCCAGCGAGTCAGTCGAGGAATACCTGCAGAGAAATCCGGCGATGAGAGACGCATGGGGGAGGAATCGCCCTCCGCATAGTTAAGGGCAGCACGTGAAAACCTGAGATGAATTACATCGCATCGCTGGCCCTTATCGTCTCCCGCACGAAGATCTGGAAGGCGACCGTGGCGATCAGGAGCATGATCGATATCGCCCCGAAGGCGGGGACGTAGTCCAGTTTCGTGAGCAGGAAGCCCGTGGCGATCGGCCCGGATGCGTGTCCGATGTCCCAGAGGCTCCCGAAGACCCCCATCGATGTGCCGTGGCCCCGCGCCCTCGTCATCTCTGCCACCATGGCCGCAGTGGAGGAGGTGACCATCGCCTCCCCGAGGCCGAAGACCAGGGTGAGGCCGCAGAGGACGATGAAGTCGGTGGTCAGGGGGTAGAGGGCGAAGGAGGCCATGCATATCACCATGCCGGCTGTTATCAGGGGCTTCCTGCCGCGGGCGTCCGAGACCCTCCCCATGACCGGCCTCGATAGGAGGAGGACGACAAGCTGTATCCCCCACAGGACCCCGGCGTGGAAGGGGGTGAGTCCAGCCGTGACGATCACGTAGACGGGGAGGAAGGCCTCCAGGGCCCCGACGGTGAGGTTCTGCACCCCCTCCATGCTGCTCGTGAGCAGCACCTGGGTGTCGGTGACGACGGCCACCACGTCCTCCCTGAACTTGGTCATGACCTCGCCCAGGCTCGGCGGATCCGGGGAGGCCCTGCTGGGCAGCCTCTTCCAGAGGATCAATACGAGAAGCAGGGAGACGCTCCCAAAGCAGCCCACGATCAGGTAGATGGAGCGGAAGACACCTGCGCCGGGCTCGGAGCCCCCAAGGAGCTGGAGGAGGCCACCGCCGAGAGGCGCCGCCAGGAGCCCGCCCAGGGTCGACGCCGCAGAGTAGGTGCCCACGAGCTCCCCCTTCCGTTGTCCGGCGATGTCCATGATCACCGCCATCGCGACGGGCCCGTAGATGGCGGTCGCGAAGCCGTGGAAGAACCTGATAACGGTGAGGAGCCGGTAGTCGTTGACGACGAAGTAGGTGAAGGGCATGAGCCCGAAGATGAGCACGGCGACCAGCATGGCCGCCCTCCTCCCGTAGACGTCGGACAGGGTGCCCGCGGGCGCCTTGAAGAAGATGCCCGTTACGGTCGACATCCCGACCACGAGGCCGATGAAAGCTGGGCCGGCCCCCAGCGCCCTGGCGAAGAGGGAGAGGAGAGGGGTTCTGGCCATCCCGTAGCTCAGCCGGGCGAAGAAGCCGATGAGAACCAGGGCGAGGAAGGTCCCCCTGACGGATGGCCCAACAAGTTCATCTCCCAGGCTCTAAATCCCTCCGAAGAATGTGTCTCACCCTACGTATCCCAATAGGATCGAAGTAGTTGAGGTCGAGTTATAACTTACCCGGTAAGATTAGGACTCCTCAGCCGTCCTCCGCGGGCTCCGCTTCCTCCTCGGGCTCAGTCCCCTCATCGGGCTCTGCCTCCTCCTTGGGCTCAGGCTCCTTCGCGGGCTCCGGCTCGGGGGGCTGCTCGGGCTGGGCCGCGAGCTTCTCGACCTCTCTGGCCCCTCCTCTGAGGTAGATGATGGTCGCTGCCGCGATGAACATGGCGCAGATGAAGCCGATGATTATGTGGGGGTAGGGCATGCCGCTCACCTCCTCGCCGATGTAGTCCCTCACGTAGGGAACGGCCAGGTAGAGCACCGCGGAGATCGCGGCGGTCCCGATCACGAGCTCGGCGAGGTAGGTCACCTGCCCGATGGAGACCTGGTCGATGTCGGCCTCCTCGGCCCCCCTCTCCAGGAGCTCCACCCTGAGCTCCCTGAACCTCCCCGTGTACCTCAGAGTCAGGTAGGTGGCCTGCAGCAGGAGGCCCACGGTGAACACCCAGATCTCGGAGACCTTGGAGAGGAGGTCGTACTGAATTATCAACCTGATCCAGTTGAACATGGAGAAGTCGAGGATCGCCGGGAAGAACATGAGCATGTTCAGCATGAAGAGCCTCCCGAAGCCGGCCTCATCTCCCCTCCTCCAGAAGAGGAAGCTGAGGCCCATCGCGAGGCCCATCGTGATGAAGTCGACCCCCGTCGAGTCGGCGCCCATCCCCATGAGGAAGGGGCTGAAGGCGAAGGCCAGGTAGGGCCTGAGCACCTCGAAGAAGGAGGTCTGGATGAGGGTGACGGCCACCATGTACGTGGAGGCGAGGGCCATCCCCAGCTCCGTCCCCCTGATGTATGTCTCCGGCCTCATGTCAAGCCCTCTGCTTTATCAGCGACTGAGCGAAGCTCTGGGTGAGCGGGTTCCAGTTGACGACGTTCACCCCCAGCCCCCTCAGGGCCATGTAGACCGGCCTGTTCTGGTAGTCGAGGAGCTCGGCGGCGATGGCCTCCTCCGTGTCCTGGGCGGCGATGTTGTAGCCCTGGACGTTGAAGACGATGATCGCTGGCCTCTGCCTCAGCTTCCCCGAGTACTTGTAGAGCTCCTTTATCCCCTGGACGAGCCCGTCTATCTTGGTGGCGTCCACCATCGTGACTATTATGAAGAGGGGGAGGGTCCCCACGATGTGCCTCCTGCAGCTGTGGATGGCCTCCCTCAGCGACTCGCCGCTGTACTTGATGTCGACGTTGAGCATCTCCCGCCAGATCCTGTACTGCTGGCGCTTTCCCATGTCCGGGAAGAGAACCCTGCTCGGGGTCGTGGGCCTCGCCGGTGGGGCCTCAGCCGCCTCCGTCGGGGCGACCTGGCCCTCTATCTGGTCGACGTCCCCTAGGGCCGACTCCAGGTTCAGGGATGGCATCGTCGGCTTCATGTAGGCCCCCTCCCACTCGTGGGCGTCGTAGTCGTAGATGCAGAGGCCGACCTGGCACTCCCTGCTTAGGTAGAAGTGGGTGAAGCCCAGGACGGCTCGAACGGCGTACTCCAGGGTGCTCCTGACAGTGGTTCCGAGGGCCATGTGGGCGGCGCTGTCCATGAAGATCCAGACGACCTTCTTCCCCTCCTTCTCGAACTCGTTGACCTGGAGCGCGCCGGGGCGGCTGGAGAGGACGCGGGCGCTCACCTTCCAGTTGATGTTCCTGTAGGAGTCGCCGGGGTGGTAGTCCCTAACCTCCCTGAAGTCGGTGGTGGGGAATCCGAACTTGATCCTCGCCTCCATCGGCATCGGGATGTTGGTGATCGCCTTCTTCTCCCTGATCCGCTTCACCAGCAGGGGCTTCGGCTGAACGATGTAGAGCCTGGGCGCAGAGTACTCCCCTATCGTGTTCTGGGTGATCTGGAGGGGGTGGTGTGCCTCCCAGCCCACGGTCTTCAGGTTGAAGTAGCCCCTCTTGGCGCAGGTGGCCGTGTAGCCTATCGTCGCCTCCCTGTCCCTCACGCCCTTCCAGAGGATCTTGAAGTTGGTGCCCTCGTCCAGCCTGAAGCTGGGGGGCAGGATGTCCCCGAAGGTGACGAGTCCGACGCCGCCCCTCACGGTGGCGGTGATCTTGTCGCTCACCCGGCTGTCCACCCAGATCTTCTGGTCCTCGCCGGACCTCTCAATCTCAACCGTGCGGGGCTGGCCTATGAGCAGCCCCAGGGAGAGGAAGATGATGGGGAAGAGGCCGAGGACGATGAGTACGAGGTTTCCCAGGAACATGCCCATGACTAGGAAGGTGACGCCGCTGACGATGAGCTCCATGATGTCCCTGGTGAGCACCTGCGCACCTCACGACCTGGCGAACTGCTTTGGCACCTCGACCTGGGCGAGGAGCTCCTCCACCACCGAGGGCACGCTGAAGGTCCCCTCGATGGCGTACTCCATCTTCATGATCATCCTGTGGCCGAGGGCGTCGACGACGAAGAGCTTCACGTCGTCCGGTGTCACGAAGTTCCTGCCGGAGATGGCGGCGTGGGCCCTCGCCACCTTCATTAGGGAGAGGGCTCCCCTCGGGCTGGCGCCTACCTCGATCATCGGGTGCTTCCGGGTGAGGCGGACGACCTCGCTGATGTAGTCGATGATCTGGTCGTCGACGTAGATCTCCCTCTCTATGAACTGCTGCATCGCGACGAACTGGACCTGGTCGGTGATGGGCTGGATGAGCGTCGTGGGGTCGTCCCTCTTCCAGCTGATCCTCCTCTTGAGTATCATGCTCTCCTCCTCCTTCGTCTCCACGTAGCCCATCGACAGCTTCAGGAGGAACCTGTCCATCTGGGCCTCGGGCAGGGGGTAGGTGCCCTCCAGCTCTATGGGGTTCTGGGTGGCGATGACGAAGAAGGGGGCGGAGAGCCTGTGGGTCTCACCCTCGATCGTGACCTGCCTCTCCTCCATCGACTCCAGGAGGGCGGACTGGGTCTTCGGCGGCGACCTGTTGATCTCGTCCGCCAGCAGTATGTTGGTGAAGACGGGCCCCTTCTCGAGCACGAACTTCGACTCCCTCATCCTCCAGACCCTGGTGCCTATGATGTCGGCGGCCATCAGGTCGGGGGTGAACTGGATCCTCTTCCAGACGCAGCCGGTCACCCTGGCGAATGTCTTTGCGAGCAGGGTCTTCCCCAGCCCCGGAAAGTCCTCGAAGAGGACGTGGCCGTTGGCCAGGCTGGCCGAAAGCAGCTTCCTGAGCATCAGCCTGTTCCCCACGAAGTACTTGTTTATGCCGTCGAGGATCCTCGTGCATGTCTCCTTCACGTCGTAGACGTTATATCCCTTATCCATTCGTCTAATCACTTCCGTTTGATCTTATTGCCGGCGAGCCCGCCTCTAGAGGGCCCCCGCCGGCAGCGGGCGCGTCCAGGACCGTGCTGCTCTCGGGCAGCATGTTCCTGATCGTCTCCTGGAGAAGCCTCAGCCTCCTCTCCTCGTTCTTCAGGTCTATGTTGGAGGCTTGGCCCTTCACGGAGACCGTCGACTTCTTCTCATCCTCGTAGTTAATAAGCTCGGAGAGGAACCCCGAGATCTCGTCGTCGGCCACCCTGTTCTCGTGGAGGAAGAGCGTGAGCTTCACCAGGAGCCTGTCCCTGCTCCCCCCGCTCACGAACTCGTCTATTATCTCGGTGAAGCCGACGAAGCGGTCCCCCTTGTATGTGGTGACCTGCTGGAGGTGCTTCTTCCACTCCCCCGTCCTCTTCTTGGCGAGGATGGAGCCCTGCATACCCCGGCGCATGACGGTGAAGATGAGAGCGGCGAAGATGCAGACCCCCGTCCACTCGACGTAGGGGGAGAGCTGCGAGAGGCCCGGGGCGTAGCTGGAGAGGCCACCCATGAAGAAGCCGTAGTAGAGGGCGCCTATCAGGCTCAGGGAGACAGAGAAGAGGTAGTTGGAGGAGATGCTCCCCAGCGCGTTCAGGTAGGGGTTCCGTGAGGTCGCGAAGACGGCGAAGAGGGTGAAGACGGCGGCTATGGAGACCCCCAGGTTGATGAACTCGTTCAGCCCCATCATTAGCTCCGGGGACATTCTCGCGCCGCTCGACTCTATGAGGGGGCCTATAAGCCTCATGAGTATCTGCCCCTCTATGTAGATCGTGGCGCTGATCGCCAAGGCCTTGATGTAGGGCATCTGCTTCAGCTTCGCGAGGTGGGACAGGGTGTTGTAGACGAGGAGGACGCAGAAGGCCGCCAGGATCAGGTAGCCGGCGGTGTTCAGGCTCTGAGACCCCGGCTGCAGTATGAGTATGAGGGCGAAGAAGCAGGCGAAGCCTGCGGCGTAGAGTGTCCCCACTAGGACCCTGGCGAACTCCCCCTCCAGCATTATCCCCACGAGGCTGGCGATGTAGAAGACGAGGACGGCCACGAGGACCGGGATCATGAGCACGTCTAGGCTCATCGTGGCCAGCTGATCCGGCAGGTAGGGGAGGAAGTTGCTGAAGTCCCCTATGGTGTACTCGTTGAAGAATATCAGCCAGCCGAGGATGGCGGCGAAGACTGTGTACATGGCCGTGCTTCTAAGTATCCTGCCCGTCGTGTTCTTACTCATTCTTGATCAGCTCCATGAGAAGCTCCACCGCTGCGACGCACTTGTCGTGCTCCTCCTTCTTGGGCCTGGAGGTGCTGTAGTCGGCTATCTCGAAGGCCGTGACCAGGTACTCCAGGGCGTTCGTCCCCTCGGGGGGCACGTGCCTCAGTATCTCGTACTGGAACTCCCTGGGGGTCATGCTGTTCTCTATCCCCTCGAACCTCCTCTTTGAGATGGCGAAGAAGTAGTTGAAGAGCTTCACTATCCCGTCCTTGTAGTCCGTGTAGGACGTGGGGAACTCTGGCTCGGGCCCCTCGAACCTCCTGAGGCCGGCCTCGAGATCTATAGCCTCCCTCTTCTTCCTGGTGAGCAGTATGGCTGCCCCGACGATAACGGAAGCCGAGGCCACGACCATGACGTTGTAGGGGAAGATTGTCAGCATCTCCAGTATGTTGGGCCGCCTGGGCGGCGGCATGATGATGGCTATCCCGAAGGAGCTGTTGGAGCCCAGGTAGTAGTCCGTGCTGAGCATCTCGATGTTGATGGTCCTGTTGCCCTCCGTCTGGTAGGCCTCCGTCAACGAGACGGTCCCCGCCCCGTCGGTCGTGAAGTATCGCGTCGAGTTGTCGACAGATAGAGTGATCATGGCGTTGGGTATGGGCTCGCCGTTGGACTTGTCGATCAGCGTGCCGACGATGGTCACCGTCTCACCCACGTACGCCATCTCGGGGGCTTGGATCGCCGTCTCCGTCTCAGCCACGATCCTGATCGGGGGGTCGCTCCAAGACTCGTAGTAGTCTGCGTTCGCGAGGGAGTGCGCCACAAGCTGGTAGTCGTTCACCGGCAGCGCTGGATCGACCTCGCAGGTGATGTTGAAGATCCCCTCCCGCACCAGCCCCCTGCCGCAGACGACCCCTGTCTCGTTCTTGCTCAGCGTGAGGAAGACCTCGACCTGGACTCCGTCCACAGGAGAGCCGTTGAGGGCGTCGACCGTACCGACAACCTGGAAGCTGCCTCCCTTGAGGGCGACCGGGTCGTTCCAGGTTATGTTGGTATACGTGGACATCCTCGTGTACTCCTCCTCCTGGGCCGGCGTCGCGTCGAAGGTGATCCAGCCGAGCCCGTCGAACTGGACCTCAGCCCAGAGGTGGGCCTTGCTGGGCATCACCACCTGGTAGTAGGAGTCCGGGGAGATGATGTACCCCATGGCCACCCGGGCGGGTATCCCTATCGAGCGGGCGAGGAGGACGAAGGCCGTGTTGAAGTGGGAGCAGATCCCCCTCCTGTCGTGGAAGAGGAACCACTCCATGGGGTCCATCTCCAGAGTCTTGTTGAAGTCCTCGTCGTACTCGTAGTTCTCCCTGAGGTGGGCCTCCAGCATCTTCAGCCTGTCCCAGGTGGTGTTATAGCCGTGGGTGACCTCTGAGGCGAGCTCCTCCAGCTGCTCCTGGAGCCCCTCGGGCACGGGCAGGTTCTCCTCGGAGACCACGACCTCGGAGCCCCGGTAGTTCTCCAGGGAGAACTTGTAGTTCGTGTAGGAGACGTTGTACGACGAGGTGAAGTAGTTGGGGGAGGAGAAGAGCTCCAGGTCGGGGAAGTAGTCGAGCCTCTCCTCGAACTCGATCTGGTTGACGTTCACCGTCGCCGGTAGGTAGCCCGTCATGTTGACGAAGGGCCTGACCGTGAACGTTACGGGGAAGCTGCTCTCGTACTCGGTGACATCCGGGGAGAGGTGCCTGCCAAAGTAGAGCTGGGACGTGTAGTTCACCGGGAGCTTCCAGCTCCCGTTCACGTAGTAGTCGGCGACCAGCCTCCTGAAGTACGTGGTCTGGGGCGGGTTCCAGATCTCGAAGAGGGGGAACATCTCTCCCCCGGGGGAGGCTGAGACCTGGACCTCGTCCTTCTCCCCCGGCTTCTCCTCAGTCTGTCCCGAGACCGAGTTGGTCGGCTCCGAGACGAGCTCCATGCTGAACTCCACCTTGGTGATGTCGCCGAGGATGTTGATCGCGACGGACATCAGGCTTACGGAGAACAGGAGCACTGAGATGAAGACGACTAGCTTGTGGGATGTTTTCATTCCTCTCTACTTCTCCCCCGTCGTTTTATCTTTTTACGTCTCCAAATATTGTTATCTAATCCGGATCAGGGGTACGGTTAAGTGAGATTTCAACGTTCCGTACATCCAGGGGTAGAAAATAGGTTAACAATTAATTGGTTCGAGTCATGTTGAGGTGGCTGTCTGCCCGTTGTTCGCCTCCCAATGCGCCTCCCTGCTTATTAAAGCCCCAAAAGTCTATTACGTCTCCCATCGACAGTTCACCCCATGTGGAACGTGGAGTCGGAGTGCGGGAGGCTGAGAGCCGTCCTGATCCAGGAGTCGATCCGCGGCTTCTGGGAGGGCAAGCTGCCCTTCACGGGCATCGAGTCGAGCACCCACTACCTCGCCAGGTGCCCCCACGCAGACATCGATGGTGGAAAGGAGCAGTGGGGCCAGCTGCCTCGGTTCCTAGAGGAGGAGGGCGTCAAGGTCTTCGAGGTGGCCTCCATCCTGGAGAAAGCTTTGGAGGACGCCACGACAGGGGAGAGGCGGCGGATCGTCGAGCGGGTCTGGGAGGGAATACCTCAGGCGCCGCCGGCGGAGGAGCTGACTGTGGGGCACCTCCTATCAGGCTACCCCGAGAGGCCCTACTACGACCCCAGGTCCGACCGGGTCGTCCTCCCCGACTTCCAGAGGGTGGGCTGGCCCTACCCCAGGGACACGAGCTTCACCACCCAGGTGGGCACGGTCATCTGCAACATGAGGAGGTACAGCAGGAGGTTCGAGCCCAGGGTCGTCAGGCTCTGCTACGAGCTCGACCCAACTCTCAGGGAGAGAACGGAGGTCGTTTACGACGCGAGCCGCCTGGACCTAGGCTCCACGGAGCCACCCTGCGTCGAGGGGGGAGACACACAGATCGTGGACGAGGAGACGATAGCCATCGGCGTCGGGCAGAGGTCCACCCACACCGGCTTCATGGAGGCCACGAGGAGGCTGTTCGAGGCAGATACTGATGGGAAAATCAGGTACATCTGCGCCGTGAGGCTGCCCGACTACCCCGCCCTCGACTACATGCACCTAGATGTGGTGATCAACTACCCGAACCGCGGCAGGGCCCTGGTGATGCCCTACTTCTTCGAGAGCGAGCTGGTGCCCGACATGCCGCCGAGGAGGCTGCTGCTGAAGACTCTTGAGGCGGTGAGGGCGCAGGCGGAGAGAGACGACAGGCCGATGGAACCTGTGGTCCATCCCAATGACTTCGCGGGTGCGGGGAGCTGCGCCGTCTACGTGAGGGGCGGGGACGCACCGCGCCTGCTGAGGCGGTGCCCGAGCCTGATCGACTTCCTGGTGGAGGAGGGGAAGCTGGAGAAAGATGGTCTGATCTACGTGGGAGGACGCCCGGAGAGGGAAAATGATGTGGAGCACCTGATGCTAGCCCTCATGGAGCAGGCCCGGGGCGCCTCCAACATCGTGGCCCTGAGGCCGGGGCTGGTCGTCGCCTACGAGAGGAACCACGCCACGAACGATGAGCTGAGGGAGAACGGCGTGCGAGTGAAGGAGTGGGAAGACAGCTACCTGGACATGCTGGAGGGCCCCACTGCTTGACCCCCCCTCTCTGGAGAGAACCCATCTAAGCCCGTCCTGGATCGACTTGTCCCATCGAAAGGCTTTCCGCCCCCGTTGTATGCTTCATCTCGTCGAGAACTGCCTTGGCCAGGGTCCAGTTCGATTCCTGCCAAGACATCCATTCCCGGCGGAGCCTGTCGCAGGGGTACTCGCCGCACTCAGCACAGGTCTCAAACCCGCGGCTATTGTTGCAGTCTCTCACGCCGCAGTTGGCGCAGTACATGTTCAGCCTATCGCTGCGGCAGCCACCGCACTCTATGTCCATGGGCCTGTAGGCTTTGCCCTCTTGCTCCCCCCACCTACTGGCAAGCTCAGCGAGGGCCTCGAAGTCCTCCGCCATGGTGGCCTTGTAAGCCTTGCATTCAGAACAGTTCAGTCCGCAGTATGCTATCATGCACCTGCTCTCCTCCGCGTCCATGTCTCAGCCAAAGCGTAATCCCTCATATTACCCTTTCACCGTCACATGACGGGTCAAACGATATAGGGCTCCTCCCCCAAGATCCAGCCATGTCTCTCTACGAGGTAGCTCTCAGGATCAGACACGACTGCCCCTTTTCACAGATCACGGAGAAACACCCTAACTCATGCCTCTACATCTGGTGCAACCGAGAGAGCGAGGTCATGGAGTTTCGGCTTGGCGATTCCTCGGATCACGAGGCCGCCGCGAGGGACCTCCGGGCTCTCAGCGAGCCCGTCGGCGAGTCCTGGGATGAGGAGGGCGTGCTGTTCATGACGACACGCTGCACCTGCGACCCGGAGGACTCTGTTCTCCCCCATATGGACGCCTGCAATCTATTCTGCCTCTCTCCCGTCGTCCACAGGGATGGCTGGGAGTACTACGAGCTCATCGCGTTCGACCACCATAACCTGGAGGCCCTCTTCCAGAGGCTCGCGGGCCTGGGCCTGGAGTTCGAGGTCCTCCGCAAGGCCCCGCTAAATGGGCCCCTCGCGGCCCTCATAACGCTGCCCGCTGAGTCGCTGCTCTCGGGCCTCACGAAGAAGCAGGTGGACGCCCTCGTCTCGGCCTACAGCGGCGGCTACTACAGGTTCCCCAGGCGCGTGGACTTGAAGGGCCTCGCCAGGAGGCAGAGGGTCCCCCGGACGACCTTCCAGGAGCACCTCAGGAAGGCGCAGAACAAGATCATGAACCAGATCATGCCCTACGTTCTGATGTCGAGGAGCAGGACATCGATGCCGAAATACGATTGAGGTCCACAGGGATCATCCTAGGTACCCCTCCATTCTCGTCTTCACCTCGTATAGGACTTCCAGATCCTGGGCCTAGTCCGCTTTAATCGATTTGTATTGTAGAGAAGGGGAGGGGTGGCTAGAAGTGCCTGAAGCAGCGCTCGCCGGTGAAGGCCATGGCGATGCCCCTCTCTTCGCATGCGGCTATGACCTCTTTGTCCTTCA
>Ga0209427_10003874_pt1 | contig 17456 bp, 16 predicted proteins | sample DeeMarSWOR136_30_FD_187465 | JGI IMG/M metagenome (GOLD analysis project Ga0209427, IMG submission 187465) | Marine sediment microbial communities from White Oak River estuary, North Carolina - WOR-1-36_30 (SPAdes) (version 2) | ecosystem: Environmental > Aquatic > Marine > Intertidal zone >...
ATGGCAACATACCTCTTCGTTGAAGACGGAGAGATAAAGACAATCACAGGCTACGGAAACATTGAAAAGTTCGTCAAAACCCTAGAAAAGGTCTACGAAGAAGCGAAGAAAGGGCATGAAACCCGGGCAAAAATGCGGTTAGTCGGATCCCTAAGACACGTCAAGCTTGGCATGCTGAGAAAATACCTCCTTCCCCTACTGAGAACTGGAAGCTACGAAGCCTTGGGAGAACTCCAAAGGAAAACCATCCTCTTGTCCTCAATGCACTTCATGGATCCCTACAACTTCGACTTGGAAAGGGTGCAAAGCTGCTGCATCCATTACGCCGTACCCGACGGACGCATAATACCTTTCTGCACAATGAACAGCATCCACAGAGAAAAAATCGAGAAACAACTCGGCGTTCCTCTATCTGAATGGCAGAAAAGGCACAAACAAGAAATCGCCGCAGTGATGTAGCAGAAAAAAGCATTTAAGCAGCCCATCCTCTTGTCTCTTCACGGTTGAGAAACGAAAATGGGCGGAAAAAAGAAGCGTTCCATGAAAAGGGCGGAAAGAACTCAGCAGAAGACACCTCACAAGAAGGAAAAGCGCGGCGCCGCATCCCCAACGGAGAAGAAAACCGTTCCAGGAATCACGATGCCAAACGTGAAAAGCGACAAGTTTGCGGCTGAACTGAAGAAGATGAAAGTCATAACGCCCTCCACCGTCGCCTCTCGCTTCGAACTGCGGCTAAGCATCGCAAGACAATTCCTTAAAGAGCTAGAAAGCAAGGGCATGATCAAATTCGTTTCCAAAAGCTCAAACCTCAGAATATACAAGCCCGCAGACTGACCCCCCCTGATTTTTGCAGTGAAGAAAGTAAGATGCTAAACAATGGTGCCCAGATTTCCTAGGAGAGTCTACACGGCTGACGAAGTGAAGAAAGCCAGCAAACTAATAGAGTCGGGATATAAGCATAGATTGACCATAAAAGGAGACCAGGCCTTCAGGAACAAAGCCAGAGAAGCCTTAAAACACGTCAAGACCGCTGGATACTACGAGCTCCTAAGGACGTACATAAGGCAGATCGTTGAGATAGACGGTTTCAGTCAACTTCGCGAATCTGAAGCGGCTGTCTGGGCTAACAAGCACCTGTTGAAGAATCCAATAGAGGCAGCTGGGTTTTTTGTGCAGAAAGCGTCACAGATGCAGGAATTCCTAGAAGGCAAACTATACTACGGCGGAGCGGCTGAGGCCCGGAGCGTCGAAAAACGAATCGAGTTCCTTAAAGCTCTGAAGCTGGAATCAAACGAGCTCGCCGTGAAAAGCGAGTGTGAAAGAATCCTAGAGAGATGGGCTGAGAGCACTTTTCTCTAGACCAAAACCAGAATCCCTAATTCCAATCGTGACAACCCGCGAGGTTGAGAGTGACATTCTTTGGGCTGCGAGCCTTATCGGGCTTCAACCCTGATTCTTGTTCCGCTTTTCGTCTCTGCGAAGATGTGCAGGTTCTTCGTCACTTCTCCGACGATGTTTACTGGGCTGTAGGGTTGAGTTTCGCCGTAGAAGATGCAGATGGCGTTTCCCATAGGCCAGAAGGCAATCGCGCCCTTCTCAACCGTTGGCTTAGCCTTCTCATCTCCCATCTTGACTGGGATCTCGAAGTAGACTTCCTCCTTCCAAAGGGCCGCCCTCCCGTCAATCGGAAGCGCCTTAGTTATACCGCCAACTGTTCTGGGGGCTAGGTGGCGAACTAGCTCTCCTTCAGCTTCTCCAACGTCTTCTATGATGAATTTGATCGGTATGCGCGTAACGCTTTCTTCGTTTCCTTCGCTTTCTTCAGTCATCTGTGTCACTTTTTGAATTGCTTCTTCAATACGTCTTCGAGGGTAGGAGTGCCCAGCTCTTCCAGTCTATACTTTGCCCTCACGGCAGGCTTGTTTATCTGCAGGACACGCCTCAAATCTATGGGCGTGCCGATTACTATGACGTCGCATGGTGTTCTGTCTATCGTTTCTTCCAACTCCTTTATCTGCTCTTTGCCGTAGCCAACTGCGGGAAGTAAGGTTCCTAGGTGTGAATATTTCTTAAAAGTGTTAACTATCGAACCAACGGCGTAGGGTCTCGGGTCAACGATCTCGCTTGCTCCCAGCTTTCTGGCAATAATTACCCCCGCTCCATAAGCCATGTTACCGTGAGTCAGCGTTGGTCCATCTTCCACAACCAAAACCCGTTTTCCCTTTATCAAATCAGGCTTATCGACGGTGACAGGAGAGGAAGCCTCGATAATCAAGGCGCCAGGGTTCACTTCTTTAACGTTCTTTCGAACAGTCTCTATACCGTCAGGGCTGGCAGTGTCAACCTTATTGATGACGACAACATCCGCCATCCTCAGGTTTGCTTCTCCAGGGTAGTACGCAAGCTCGTGACCAGGCCTGTGGGGATCGGCAACAACAATGTGAAGGTCGGAGCGGTAGAAGGGTAGGTCATTGTTTCCCCCATCCCACACGATCACGTCTGCTTCCTTCTCAGCTTCTCTCAAGATCCTCTCATAGTCCACTCCTGCAAACACAAGGATGCCCTTGGCAATGTGGGGCTCGTACTCTTCCCTTTCTTCAATCGTGCATTCATGCTTGTCGAGGTCTTCGTAGGAGGCAAACCGCTGCCAAACCTGCTTCACCAAATCCCCATAGGGCATTGGATGCCTGATAACCGCTACTCTGAAACCCATCCTCTTAAGGGTCGAAGCCACCTTGCGAGAAGTCTGGCTCTTCCCAGAGCCCGTCCTGACTGCACAAACAGAAACCACCGGAACCCTAGCCTTCAACATCGTAGACGACGGGCCCATCAGCCTGAAATCAGCCCCGCAAGACAGCACCAGGGACGCTCGATGCATAACATACTCGTGGGAAACGTCGCTGTAAGCAAAAACGACTTCCTCTACACCATGCTTCTTAATGAGTTCTGGCAGCTTCTCTTCAGGAAATATTGGAATACCCTTCGGATACTTCGGTCCCGAGAGCTCTGGAGGGTAGCTACGCTTCTCAATTCCAGGGATCTGGGTGGCGGTGAAACCGACAACTTCGTATACATCATGGTTTCTGAAGTAGACGTTGAAGTTGTGAAAGTCTCTGCCAGCTGCTCCCATTATAATAACCCTAGCTTTCTTCATAAAAGAACCCTGCATATGTGTAGCCGTCAGATTCTGAAAGTGGTGAAATAGTATCGTTTTATCAATACATATAAACCTTTATAACCCTAGGTTTTCGACTTATACACCCTTATTTTCGCTTGCGGAACACCTGAACGTCGATTATGGTTGTGAAGTATTCGAATCCTGCTTCTGCAAGCTCACATGCCTCTTTCAACGTCTTCGCCGTTCTCACGTGATACTCGTCGCTCTCGAAGCTGACCAATTGCGTGTAGACCAATGTGTTGTTGATGTTCCTGTGTCCAAGCAGCTGCTTGACGTGGAGGATGTCTTTGGTTCTGTTGTATTCTGTCGTAGCTTTCCAATGTCGCAACGTGTGGAAACTGATGTTCAGCAATCTGGGGTTCTGAAGTTTGAATGCTAGCTGTTTTCTCTTGGTGTAGAATGACTGTTCGATGTATGAAATGGTGCCTTGCGCAAACGGCCTTTGTGATTTGTGTGGCAGGCATTTTAGCATGGCAATCAGTTTGCTGGAAACCTTCATGGTTCGGGGGTTGCTGTTCTTTTCAGGATTGTTCACGGTTATTGTGCTTCTTTCTGTATCGATGCATGCATATCTTTCTTTCCACGGGTGGGGTCAAGCAGCTTTTCGTCTCTTGCCGGAGGGATGTGGAAAACCAATATGTAGTGGAAGAACTCTCCCAAGTTCTTTTCCATGCTGTGAGAGATTGGATACCTCGCCATAGGCGTTCACGGCATGAATGCACCCTTCTATATATGAGTATACGCGAGGTTAGTATGCTGTGGGGACATCAAATCCAAACGACCCACCGGACCTGAGAACGGAATGATTCCAAGTTGACTGAAGAAAACTGCAAGTGAAGAGCGTCAGGTTACCCCGTGGTTTATCTTCTCATTGCATGCGTGTTGTTAGACTCTATCTCTGGAAACTATGAAATGCACGTGCGTATTCCCTCTTTTTTCAACACAGGATTCTAATCAATGAAAAACCTTTAAGAAACCTACGGATGGAAATATCACTAAGGGTGGGCACTGCTTCGTGGAGACTAATGTATGCCTTCACTGAAAAAAAAGAATGTTCGAAAGAAGAAAAAGCATGCGGAAAAGATAGGGAAATAACGCAAAGCTCATAGCTTGTGTTTGTGCTGACCTTTTTCCACATCTGCTAGCAGTTACCGAGGTTAGCCTCTTCAGAAAGGGGAAAATAGCAGCCGTGCTGCATGCATGCATGTATGTGGCTGGGGTGAGGTGGCCTCGGCGCAAGTGGAGATTTGTCCTCCTTAACTACTCTCCCCCAAAGATAATGAAGCACAGTAACTATTTTCTTGGAAGAAAGTTGCATGCGTTATCTTGTGCTTGCTTTTTGTGCAATCTTTCTTGCTCTACCTTTTTTGCTTTTTTGAGAAGATACCACGCCAACCAAGTGATTATGAAGATCGGGAGGACGTCTGCGCCTGGAACTAGCTCAAACAAACTGATTATTCCAATCCAGCGGAAAATCAAAAGGCAGGCGACTATTCCAACAATATCCAGCATATCGCCTATAACAGGCATCATCAAGCTTGCAGCCATGTACTCACTGATGTCCAATAGTAGGCATAATATGAGAGAAAACAATTCAACTCCGCTAAAGATGAAATATTCAGGAACAGGTTTGAACTCTCTGTTCAACTCCTACAAACCTCTTTCTTGTGTATCTCTTATGTCGCTCATCCTAATAGGGGCTCTCAGGAATCATAAAAGCACACATGCATTTAGTTTGAGAAAAATGAGGAGTTTGCGGGTGGTATCTCCTTTTTGCGGTGTATAAACCTTTATCGGGGCTCCTTTTGAGCTCATCAGTGTACTAGAGTCTGCGGAAAGCTTGTACCAACGGTCGCGTTTTATCAGTGCATGCATATGCGCTTGAAGTGCGTTGCATATCTGACCCAGGGTAAGTGTGACTCAGGATAAGTATGACCCAGGATAAGTATGCTCGATATTAATCTCACATTCTCAACGTTTTTTTCACAGTATTGTTCAAGCGTAATCTGTGGCTGAGATGGAAATCAAGGTCGTGCTAGTGGGGCTGATCCTGTGCATTCTTGGCTTTGCCATTTTCTTATATGGAACAACCAATATGACCCATGTGACTGCAGTTTCCGATTCGTTTCTCGTAGTGGTAGGCATATTCTTAGGAATCGCAGGATTTCTTGTGTTTGTTGCAGGTGCCTTTTCAAGCGGCTTCACGTTCAACTGAAGTGGGCGATTCTAGTGAAATTCCTAATTCGGCAGCCTATAGACGCAGAAAGATGACTCTAGTTTGCATGTATGCCGGCTTTAGCACGAATACGCTATCTATATCGATTTGCCCAGTTCTAAGCTGTTGCGCATGCTATCCGCACGTGGAGCAAGAGCTGCCAGAGCCCGTGCTTCCACCCACAAATTCGTTATCACTGTAGAGTTTCTCCCAACACTCCGAGCACACCCTGACGTACCCGAACTTCTTGTGGCTAGCACTCAACAAGGATAAATTCTTCCCATTTTTGCCGCAGATATCACACTTCGCCATATTACCTCTACCCCGACCGAAAACGGAGAGAATGCAGTTCTTAAATCTTTCTCTCAAGCTTACGGCTGCAGACACTGCCGCCAAAAGGTTGATCGCGGTTTTGCGATGAGGTTCACAGTGAGGATTGACTCTGGAAAGCGTGTTGGATGCGGTGATTGCACAAGATCATGACCCACGATGTTTTGGAAATCATATACAAGGTGGCTTTTCCGATAGAACCAGAAACTGTAAGGGCTGCAATGACGGTTCAGAGGAATGCAAGGCGAAGGCAATCAGAATTTTCCATATGCAAAGTTCTAATCGAAACCATGTCCTTTACGTTCCAACTTCGTTATTTCCCTTTGAAAGGATAGCTTTTTTCGCCAGCTCTAATCGGTACTTCCAGCCAATTCTCTGGAGGAATAAAGGGACAAGTGTATTCTTCACTATAAGCGCACCATGGATTATATCCTCTATTGAGATCGAGAATCCATTTTCCTTCGGTGGTGCGGTGTCTCTCCGGTTCTAAATCAAGATACCGACCTGCACCATACGTTTCCTTACCTGAGGTTTTATCTCTGAAAGGAACCCAAAGACTTCCCTCTTCACGGTCACTCTTATAGGCCTGAAGTACACATTGTTTCCCGTTAACTTCAAACCTAAATTCTCCCCAACGGATGAATTCTCGTTCTCCATCTTTTGAAGTTGCTACTATTATCTTCTTCTTCTCTTTATGTTCGTTAAGGGTCAACTCAAGCCGCAAATCTGGATCTGGAGGAAAATAGCTTAGGCCCTTACCAACAAGACGGCTACGTTCTCCACGACGTATAGGTGACCGAGGATCTAATAAGAAGAACCTGTTTTTCTCCTCACGTTCCCTTTCCAGACAAGCTTTCCATTCAGAAACATCCAAAGCAAATGCACCTCTTTCATTCATGATTCTAACTTCCATAAATGTATGAAAATTTATCATCCTATCTGCATGGATGCACTACTTCCTCAAAAAGATGACGAATCCGTTGTCAGAGTTGTTAGGATGCTTGAAGGTGCCGAGACTTTGCTTGCGCACCCGATATACTTCGTGCCCAAGCAACAAGGCTCCTCCAAAGCTAATGTACTATTTGCATCACCCATCGTGGGCAAGCTTCCACACACTTCATACACCTTGTGCATTTGTCGTGATCCACAATCGGGGGCTTCGACTCCCTTATGGCTTTTTCGGGGCAAGCATCCACGCAATAATAACATGCGCCACAATTGCCAATCACCGCTATATATGCAGACTTGTCGTATCTATATTTCTGCACCCTGTTTAACTTCAATCTTGTTTCCACTAATGCCTGCAAGGGATCTGCGGATTGTCTCCAATACGAATAGCTGGAGGGAACCTCAGTGTCATTGACTATCATCCTCGTTTTCAGTTTCGACCGTAGCCTTAAGGTAACACAACCATTTAACTTCATACATGCAGACTTGATCCTCACTGGAAATGGTTTGACTGCAATTGAGGGAAGTTCCGTGTTGTCCTATGAATTCAGAAGCCATTTGCCAGTTTCATGCATGCATGCTCTCCTCTCCCTCTTCTTCGCTTGAAATAGAGCTTTCTTCCATCGAGTTCTATACGCCTTCCAAGAACCCCTCGTCATGCATATAGGATGACATGAGCTCCTACGAACAACAGAGCTTGTGCATGCATGTCTCTACACCTATCAAGTGACCGGCCGCGACGTTTGGATAAATTATTACTTACTGTTTGAAAGAGGCGCGTGAAGAAGTACGGGTCAACTCTCAAGTTTTCCCTTATTCGAGACGGTTTAACGCTGAATGCTATGAATGAAGACAAACAAATCTAGGCACGCAGTCGACGCTTCACTTGCGCAGACGTATCTTCCAAAATATTAAATCTGATGAATAGCTGTCATACGACAAGAGCTGGAAGAATGGTGTCGCAAATCGGAGAAGAGCAACACTCCTCAGAGAAAGGAAGTCGCCCCAAAGGCATGCTAGCGTTCACGATTATATGGATTGGCCAGGTAATCTCCCTGACAGGCACTCAGATGAGTAGCTTTGCCCTCACTGTGTGGGCTTGGCTGATCACAGGGGAAGCTACGGCTTTGGCGTTGGTTGGGTTTTTCACGTTTTCACCAACAGTGTTTATCAGTCCAGTGGCTGGGGCGTTGGTGGATCGTTGGAGTCGAAAATTCGTGATGATGCTTAGCGACTTGGCTGCTGTCATATCCACAGTCGCGGTTTTTGTGTTGTTCTGGACTGGCAACCTGCAGATCTGGCATCTATACCTGACTGGAGCCTTTTCGGGTGCTTTTGGAGCTTTCCAATTTCCTGCATACTCCGCGGCTGTCACAACTATGGTATCCAAGGATCAGTTTGGCCGCGCCAGCGGTATGCTCTCCATGGCTCAATTCGGTTCCAACATCCTTGCACCGGTCTTTGCTGCAATCCTGCTCGGGGCAATCGGGATCGCTGGGATCTTAGCCATCGATATCATCACCTTCTTAGTGGCCATCACTGCATTACTTTTTGTCCACATACCCCGGCCTGCAGTCACCGAAGAGGGGCGCGCGAGCAGAGGAAGCCTCTGGAAAGAATCCGTCTATGGATTTCGCTACATCTACGAACGACCTAGCTTGCTCGGCCTACAACTGCTCTTCTTCGCAGTTAATCTGGTCGTAACCTTTGCCACTACGGTTATGTCACCCATGCTCCTGGCTCGCACGGGAAACGATGCAACAGTTTTGGGAATCGTTCAATCAGCCATAGGAGCTGGCGGAGTTGTGGGCAGCATAATGCTGAGCATCTGGGGCGGTCCCAAGCGCAGGATAAACGGAGTATTCCTGGGGTTAACACTCGCCATGTTCGGCATACTATTGATCGGGCTCGGCCGCAGTCCTGTTGTCTGGGCTTCCGCCGCTTTCTTCACTTTGCTGTTTGTCCCCGTTCTAAACGGTTCTAGTCAAGCCATCTGGCAGGCCAAAGTAGCTCCAGACTTGCAGGGGCGTGTCTTTGCGACTCGCCTTTTGATTTCACAATTAAGCGTGCCTGCCTCTATGCTGCTTGCTGGGCCTCTGGCCGATAACGTATTCGAACCAGCCATGAGATCAGGAGGGAGTCTAGAAGCGCTTTTCGGTCAAATCGTGGGCACAGGACCAGGTGCAGGCATGTCGCTTATGTTTGTAATTGCGGGCACCCTAGGAATTCTGGTTGGCGTGTCGGGATTCGCCTTCCGTGCTGTAAGAAACATCGAAGACATACTGCCAGACCACATTGCTAAACCCCCACTCCCAGCGAAAACAGAAACCTAATCAGCAATGACGCAGTTCGTTACATGTCAGAAGCATCTCGTACATTGGCTCGCTAGTATTGGGCAGATCTGTTGAGGAAATGATGATCGTCAGAGAAATCTACGCAAAAACCATCCTTTCTAAGTCAAAGGTTCTTGACTACACGATCAACCCTTACATTGGATGCGAGCATGGATGCACCTACTGCTATGCTCGGTACATGAAGAGGTTCACTGGTCATAGGGAAGAGTGGGGCCGGTTTGTTGATGCCAAAATAAACGCGGCAAGACTGCTGCAACGAGAGATAAAGAAGAAGCGAGTCGGCAGAATCTGGATAAGTGGAGCCTGCGATCCATATCAGCCTCTTGAGAAAAGATGTGAGCTTACGAAGGCATGCCTTAAAATCTTGTCAAAGAACCGCTGGCCCATTACAATCCAAACGAAGTCTCCTTTGGTTTTGCGAGACCTAGAACTGCTGAGAGAATTCGACGACGTGGAAGTCGGGATTACAATTACCACGGCTGATGACAATATACGAAGAATTTTCGAACCAAATGCTTCAGCTATCATTGAAAGAATTGAAACGGTTGAAAAACTGCACTCTGCAGGTCTCAAGACTTTTGCAATGATAGCACCCATGCTTCCCAAGGCCAAAGATTTAGCCGCACAACTAGGTGGAAAAGTAGATCACGTGTTAATCGACAAGATGAACTACCATTACGCAGATTGGGTATACAGGCATCACAATCTGGAACATGCAATGGCCAACAACTTCTTCGCCCGAAGAAAAGAAGAACTCGCCAACTCACTCGATCAGAATGGCATTCCATATCAGTTCCTATTTTAGCAGACGCACCAAATGAACGGTAGACCGAGAAACCTGTATGGTTGTATCAAAAGGCAGGCTCTCGGAAGAGTTGTCTTCGCTTCCAGTAAGTCGCAAGCACTTGTACACGAGCGGGTGATTCCTGTCTTCAAAGCATAAAGCAAAATAATGGGCTACGTATATTGTTACATTGCATTCCGGTAAGTGAAAAAATGCCTAGAGACGTTGTTTGCGGCGCTTCATTGGACGAAAAGACGTCCAAGTACAAAATCAGTCATGAGGGGGAAACCTACTATTTCTGTAGCGTCAAATGCAAGAAGAGGTTCAAGAGAAATCGAGCTAAGTTCGCGAAGTAGAATCGAATACTTCATTTCGCTTGAATGTCTTCTTCACTAGGGCCCTTCAGTTGTAGTACAGTGATAAATGTCTCTCTTGTGACGCCTAACTCGTGCATCCCTAGTAGGTTTTGAATTCCAATCCTGCAAAATTGGATGATTGTGGGAAGAATTGATCAAAAGGGAAGCCTACTACTACGAGGATTCTGGGGAGCAGAACACAGACCAAACAATAACGGGAAAAAACGCACTGAGCGTACATGCAACCAGACAGAGTGACATATATATTACTGTTTGTGCAATCTTGAAACCTGCGATTTCCAAGCTGAGAGGACTCTGATGAGCGAAGCCAAAGAAGAAGAATGCGGAGAAGGCAAAGAGGAAAGCAAAGAAAAAAGAAAAGAAAAACACGGAGAAGATGCGCAGTTCGAAACTCTTTCTGAGGCTCTGGAAGCTGAGAAAAAACGTTCAGAGGAATACCTTACGCGTCTCAAGTATATGCAAGCAGACTTTGAGAACTTAAAGAAGAGGCTGGCTCGAGAGATGGAGGAGACTAGAAAACTCTCTAATGAACGCCTAATTGTCGAGTTGCTGGGGGTCGTGGACGAGCTGGAAGTGGCTGTAAAATCTGGGCGCTCCTCCAAAACTGTGAAAGCAATAGTTGACGGAGTCGAGATGACCCTCAGGAAGCTGAAGAAGGTGCTTGAAAACGAGCAAGTTTCGCCAATAGAGTCTGTCGGGATGATCTTTGACCCCTCAAGGCATGACGCCGTCTCCAGGATTGAGAGAAAGGACGTCGAAGAAGGCAAGATAGTTGAGGAATTAAGGAAAGGTTATATTATGAGGGGAAAAGTGATTAGACCGAGCTCAGTCAAAATCACAGTGAATCCTCCATCAGAAACGCAACCGGAGAATGAGACAGATGAGTGAGAAAAAGTCCAGTGAGAAGGTTTCCCGTGAGAAGATATTAGGAATAGACTTGGGAACCACAAACTCGGCAGCCGCCATCTTTGAAGGAGGACGAACAACCATTGTTCCCAGCGCCGAAGGGCCTACAATGGCGGGAAAAATGTTTCCTTCAGTTGTCGCCTTCACCAAGGACGGTCAGTTGCTAGTGGGAGAGCCGGCGAAGAGACAGGCAACCGCCAACCCTGAGAGAACAATCTTTGAGATAAAAAGAAAGATGGGGACCAACTACAAGGTCCGTGTCGACGACAAAGAGTACAATCCTCAACAGATTTCCGCCTTTGTACTGCAAAAGATAAAGAAGGACGCTGAAAACTTCCTGAGCGTTCCGATCGACAAAGCAGTGATAACCGTCCCAGCCCACTTCAACGACAACCAACGCCAAGCCACAAAGGATGCCGGCGAGATAGCCGGTTTTGAGGTAAAGAGAATAATAAACGAACCCACGGCCGCTTGTCTGGCCTACGGGATTGACAAGCTGGAGAAAGAGATGAAGATTCTGATCTTCAGCTTCGGCGGTGGCACCCACGACGTTACAGTAATGGACTTCGGCAAAGGAGTCTTCCAAGTACTGTCAACCAGCGGCGACACGAAAATCGGCGGCACCGACGTAGACAAAGCTATAATGGATAATATAATCGAGGAATACAAAAGGCAGACGAACATTGCCCTCAGCAACGACAAGGCAGCATTAGGTAGACTTAAGGAGGCTGCCGAAAAGGCCAAGATAGAGCTCTCAACCCTACTAACGACAGATATTGACCTACCATTCATATATTCCGACGCCTCAGGACCGAAGCACTTACACCTCACACTAACACGCGCCAAGCTTGAGACGTTGACTAAGCCCATAGTGAAAAAGACGGAAAAAACCCTAATAAAATCCCTTGAAGACGCCAAGCTAACCCCGAAGGACATAGACAAAATAATTCTCATCGGCGGAATGACGAGAATGCCCCTCGTACAAAAGTTCGTTGAGCAGACGATGGGAAAGTCGCCTGAGAGAGGAGTAGATCCAATGGAGTGCGTGGCCACCGGCGCAGCCATACAAGCCGGAGTTCTTACGGGAGAGGTGAAGGATCTCCTACTGCTTGATGTCACCCCCCTAACCCTAGGAGTCGAAACCCTTGGTCGCGTGTTCACCAAGATAATAGAGAGAAACACCACTATTCCCACTAGACGAAGCCAGATTTTCTCGACAGCTGCAGACTTTCAGACCGCTGTAACGATTAATGTACTTCAAGGAGAGCGCTCAATGGCCGCTGATAACGTGTCCTTAGGCACATTCAATCTGGGCGGAATACCACCCGCACCCAGAGGGGTTCCCCAGATCGAAGTGACCTTCGACATAGACGCTAGCGGAATACTCAACGTGACGGCTAAGGACTTGGGCACAAACAAGGAAGCGAAAATAACGATAACTGCCTCCACTAAGCTGTCGGACGACGAAAAGGATCGAATGATTAAAGAGGCAGAGGAGTTCGCGGATCAGGACAAGAAGAAGCGTGAGGAAGCCGAGCTGAGGAACAACGCCGACAATCTAATCTACACAGCTGAGAAAACAAAGAAAGACCTGGAACAGAAGCTCACCGAAGATCAGAAGACGAAGATCGACAATTCTATTACCGAACTAAAGGACGCCATAGCGGGCGGCAACCTAGAAGATATAAAGTCGAAATCGGAAGAGCTCACAAACGTGCTTCAGGAGGTTGGAACAGCGATTTATCAACAGGCCGCCGCTGAGCAAGCCAAGCAAAAGGGCGAAGCCGCCGAAAAGGACACAGAGGCTGGCGGCGAAAAGGTAGTTGACTCAGAAGACTACAAAGTGGAAGACTCGTAAAGCAGTTCAACTGTTACACTAGGCGTATGGTAAGGAGAATGGCCAATAAACGGGATTACTATGAAATCTTAGGTATACCCAGATCAGCTTCTAAAGCACAGATTAAGGATGCTTACAGAAACCTTGCTATGAAGTTCCACCCCGACAGAAACAAGGACCCAGATGCAGAGGAGAAGTTCAAGGAAATATCGGAAGCCTACGCGGTCCTTTCAGACGGCGAGAAGCGAAGGCAATACGACGTCTTGGGCCACGCTGGATTCGACCAACGCTACACTTCCGAGGAAATATTTAGAGGAGTGGACTTCGAGTCAATATTCAGGGACTTTGGATTTGGCGTCAATTTCGGCTTCGGAGACTTGTTCAGTACGTTCTTTGGCAGACGCGACATGGGAAGAAGAGTTGCGAGGGGACGCGACCTCATCTACCCCCTTGAAGTCTCATTAGAGGAGGCCGCGACGGGAGAAGGAAAGAAAATCCAGATTAGAAGAGTTGAGAAGTGCGAAGTCTGCAATGGCACTGGTGCCCGCCCAAACACTTCCATAAGGAACTGCTCCAGATGCAATGGCAGTGGAAAGGTGCAAAATGTCAGAAGAAACAGGTTCTCGATGTTTGTACAAGTTGTATCATGCCCTTCGTGCAGAGGTAAGGGCAAAATAATTGACTCTCCATGCAAGAAGTGCAGAGGCTCTGGACTAGCCGAGAGATCCAGAAAGATCACCGTGAAGGTTCCGCCAGGTATAGATGACGGATATCAGCTCAGACTCAGGGGGGAAGGGGAATTTCCTCCTGAAGGAGTCCCCGGAGACTTGTACGTTAACATCCACGTCGCTCCACATAGATTCTTCAAAAGAGCTGGAGCCGACCTTTTGTACAATCTGGAAATCGGATTTCCCGAAGCAGCCCTAGGCACCAAAGTTCCAGTTCCCACTCTAAGCGGGAACACAGAGGTAAAAGTCAGCAAGGGAACGCAGCCTGGTGAAATCATCAGACTCAAGGGAAAGGGCATGCCCAGACTCAGAGGATACGGAAGAGGCGATCTGCTGGTGCGCGTTAACGTAGTAGTTCCAAAGAAACTGACAAAGAAGCAGCAGAGCCTAATCGAAACCCTATCGAAAGAATTCAAACAGAACTCCTAAAAAACCGCATTTTCAGACTCTAGAAATACGCCAAGAAAGGCGTGCAGTTCCACCTTACTTGATTGGCTTCGCGAACGATAGCTTATTAGCTTCCTCAACATTCCCCCTTTCGATTCAAATGCTTGAAAAAGTTGAAGAAGCCTATGAAAGGATAAAGACGTTTGTCAACTTAACTCCAGTAATGACTTCGACAACCCTCAACGGGATAACTAGAGGGGAATGCTTTCTAAAGTGTGAGAATTTCCAGAAAACCGGAGCCTTCAAATTCAGGGGCGCCTTCAATGCGCTATCGCAACTATCTCCAATGCAGAAAAAGAAAGGAGTAGTGACCCACTCTTCAGGAAATCATGCCCAAGCACTCGCCCTAGCCGCTAAGCTTCTCGGAATCAAAGTCGTAGTAGCTATGCCGAAGAATGCGTCTCCTCTGAAAGAATCGGCGACAAGAAGTTATGGCGCCAACATAGTCAGTTGCGGTTCGCGTCCAGCAGATAGAGAAAGAGCGGCTGCCGCGCTAATCAAGAAGCACGGATATACATTCATACATCCTTCTAACGATCTCGAGATCATTGCTGGAGCTGGAACCGCTGCTTACGAGCTAATCAGAGAGGTAGGCCCCCTAGACTACGTTTTCAGCCCGGTAGGAGGAGGCGGTCTACTGAGTGGAACGGCAATGGCAACAAAAGGGCTGCTTCCATCCTCCAAGGTCATTGGCGTCGAACCAAAAAACGCCGACGACGCCTATCAATCATTGAAGGCAGGCAGAATCATCCAAATAGAGAATCCAGACACAATAGCAGACGGTCTAAGAACTTCTCTTGGAAACAACACATTTGCGATAATTCGAAAACATGTGGATCGGATAATAACAGTTTCGGAAGCGGAAATCGTAGACGCCATGCAGTTCATTTGGGAAAGGATGAAGCTGGTGGTTGAGCCTTCGGGGGCAGTGTCGCTGGCAGGAGTGTTGTCAAACCAAATAGAATTGGACGCGAAGAGAGTAGGTGTGATTATAAGTGGGGGAAACGTGGACTTGTCTGACTTCTTTGCTGGAATCCGAAGAAGGGTAATACTATAAGTGATTGCGGAGGTGAAACACGCAAAACTCATCTGTTCTCCTCAAGATAAAGATGGCGTGATGCTGCTATGAAGTCAATGAAACGGGGACTCTTATGTATCTTCGCTGCTTGGGCTCTACTTGCTGTTTATCTAATGTTCATAGATATCGCCTTGCGAAGCATTTTGCAGACGCAGACGCCTGCAAGATCAGCTGTAGAACCGTTTTGGACTCTTTTCGGGTTTGTAGTCAGTTTCCTAGGAAGCTCGTTGGTGACCTCGCATTTCTTGGGAAAGCGAAGCTATGTTCTACAAGCGGCATTAAGTGTAACCTTCAGCATACTCAGCTTCTTCGCAACCTACTACGCTACAGAAGGCTGGGCGGTTTGGATTAACCTGAGGGAGAACCCCGGACGCATTTTTCCGAATCAGATAGTTGGCTCGGAATACATGTTGCTATGGTTATTCATCCTAATCATCTTCCATCTATATTCTGAAGGTCGCCTAGGGACCTTTTCGTGGAGAAGCCTTGGCCAATTTCTGAGAGGAGTCTTCCTTCACCCCCGACGAACCTTTGAGGATATACACTGTCTCAACTCGACCCTATTCTCCTTCGCTACAGTCTTACTGTTTGGCGTAGTATTGTCTGTTAGAGCAGCTGCCTTCCCTCAGAATCCTAGCCCTGAACGATGGCGGACGCTTCTCTTGCACGCACAATTGCCAAATGCCTGGTACGCCTTAAGAATTTACGTCGCGATTCCCATCGTACTGCTCTTCTGGTGGACACTTTCGATCCTTGCTTGCGTTTTGGCAAGGCGATTCGGAGGAATCAGCAGCTATTCTGAAGTGGCATCTCTGCTTGGGTTCACCTTCCTACCTTCGTTGGTAACCATTCCAGTCGACTTGCTGGACATAGGATTTCTGCAGACTGCAAACCTGCCGCTTATACTGGAAGCTCTCCTCCTGCTTTTTGACTTCGTCATTCCAATAGTCTTGTGGCCTCTTATGCTAGCTGCCTTCGCCATCAAGATATCAGAGAGAATCACCTTGCCAAGAGCTACATTGATTGGTGTTACAATGTTCCTACCATTGTTCTTTCTGCTCTCGATAGCATTCTTGTAAAATATCGCTTGGGCCTTCGAATCCTTTTCAAGTCCCTTGGAATGCTCTACGCACGGCGTCCGAATCAAGCGTGACGCAAGGCTTATTTATGTACATCCTTCTGAACTATGCATAATCCAAAAATGCCACAATAGAGGTTTACATATTGGACGAACTTGGGGAACTCGGTTTCGGAATATCTCGCAAAGTAGTGGGCTTGATCCTTATACCCGTGTTTTTTGTCATATTCATGGTCGTGTTTGGACTAGTCATGGTCATCAATGTCGGGGTCGGACACGCAGTAATACTAGTAGATCCACTCACAAGATCCACAAGCGAGCCAGTACTAGGTCCAACCTACGCCATAAAGGCTCCATGGGTTACTCCTGTTGATATCTACTACGCAACTGACTCATTTGAGAACACAATTCCATGCTTCTCTTCAGATCAGCTTGAAATGCAGATTGAAGTCCTGGTCAGATGGTCCCTCGATCCGAACAAGCTCAGAAACCTCTACAACAACTATCCAAGACTTAACTACAAAGAAGCGGCTATCGAATCAATTGTCGCAGAAACAATAAGACTCGTAACCAAAAACTTCACTGCCCTAGAAACAATAGAGTTCAGAGACATTGTGAGAAATCAGATAGAAACAGCCGTGCTGGAAGAGATAAGAACAGAGCCTTCACTGGGAGAAACCCTCATGCAACTAGAGTTCGACCTCAGAAACATAGGCTATCCGGCAAAATACACCTCAGCCATAGAAGATAAACTCGTGTCAGAACAACAGAAAATCCAGGCCGAATTCGAAAGACAGAGAATATTAGTCCTGGCCAACGCGACAGCCCAAGAATCAATAATTAAGGCTTCAGGAGAAGCCGGAGCAAAAGTCATAGAAGCCAACGCAACAAAGCAGGCTATCGAACTAGTATTAGAGTCCACCGGACAAGCCGGGAATGAAACACGAATCGCAGAGCTTTACCTCTGGGTTCAAGCCCTACAGAGAATCGCGCCAGATATCGAAATATTAATCGTCGGAGCAGACGGGGTCCCAGTGCTGATCCCCACGAATTCAACGACCCCTTGAAACCTTGCTGATCCGCAGAGTTGCCGATTCGAGCGAAACCTCCCATATGACTGTTTAAATATTAGAAGTGTGGTTTATCGTAGCGAGAGGATTCAGAAGTATGGGTTCGAAGTCGCCAAAAGGTGAGTT
>Ga0209427_10003875_pt1 | contig 17453 bp, 10 predicted proteins | sample DeeMarSWOR136_30_FD_187465 | JGI IMG/M metagenome (GOLD analysis project Ga0209427, IMG submission 187465) | Marine sediment microbial communities from White Oak River estuary, North Carolina - WOR-1-36_30 (SPAdes) (version 2) | ecosystem: Environmental > Aquatic > Marine > Intertidal zone >...
AACTTTCTCAAAGCTAAGTGTCAAACGGTACCAAGAAATCATTACTCTCCACCATAGCTACCTTAATGCGATAGTATTGAGTATCTCTCCTTGATTCATACTGGCTGAAGCAAGGGTATTGATAGAAGCATGGCGGAAGGATTACAATAAGAGGCGACCGCACAGTTCACTGGGTTACCGGCCGCCAGCTCCAGAAGCGACTCTGCCTCCAATACTAACTTGGAAAGTAGGCTAATCTTTGGGGGCAGGTCAACGGTGTCAAATAAAGATATGGAGGTAGGATTATGGTGCTTTTCGAGCCAGGACAAATAGGCAGTCTAAAAATAAAGAACCGCATAGTTATGGCTCCAATGTTTGCGGTGGGAATGACTAGCCCGTCCCCTAACTTAGGCTTTTCGCAGCGGGGTATAGATTACTACTCTGCTCGAGCCAAAGGGGGTGTCGGACTAATTACCACCGGTCTCATCTGTCCCAACGAAAAATTAGAGAAGTCCTGTGGATATCCCATGGTCAACGCCTGGAGCGACATCCTATGGTTAAGTGAGTTGGCTGAAGCAGTACATGATTACGGGGCCAAAATCTTCGTCCAGTTTAGTGCCGGCCTCGGATGCCAGGGACCGCCCAATCCAGACCTGCCTCACGGTGGTCTGGTAGCCCCATCGCCAATACCTGCTTTCTTTGACCCAAATGTTATCTGCCGTGAATTGACTACTGAAGAGATTGAGGAATTGGTGTACGATTTCGGTCACGGTGCCAGCTTAATCGCTAACGCCGGGATAGACGGCATTGAAATACATGCTCACCAGGGTTATCTCCTGACTGAGTTTCTGACCCCTCGCACTAACAAACGAACCGATGAATATGGTGGGGACTTGGATGGCAGGCTCAGAATAATAATTGAGCTGGTTCACGTAGTGAAGAAAGCCGCTGGTGCTGACTATCCGGTAACAGTCCGCTATGGCCTAACTGACCACCTGGAGGGGGAAATAGAGGGGGCGCGGGGTGTTGATGAGGGGCTGGAGATAGCCCGAAAACTTGAGGCGGTGGGCGTTGACGGGCTTCATATTGACGCCGGTGTCTATGAAACCAACAACTGGGCACAGCCGCCAACAACGCAGCCAGACGGCTGCCTGGTGTATGTGGCTGAGATGGCTAAAAAGGCTGTTAGGGTGCCCATTATCGCCGTGGGCAAGCTCGGTAATCCGGAGCTGGCTGAGAGCGTCCTTAAGGCAGGTAAGGCTGACTTTATCGCACTGGGCCGTCCCCTGCTGGCCGACCCGAATTGGCCTAATAAGGTGAAAGAAGGCAGAATTGATGATATCCGCCCTTGCCTAGGAGACAATGAGGGTTGCTTGGCTAGAGTTTTTGCTGGTAAACACATTAGCTGCACCGTAAACCCGCAGACTGGAAATGAGCGGAACTTTACTTTAACACCGGCAGATGAAAAGAAGTCTGTAGTCATTGTTGGCGGCGGACCAGGTGGTATGGAAGCAGCTAGGGTGGCTGCCTTAAGAGGGCACAAGGTTACCCTGGTAGAGAAGGGTTACGAGTTGGGGGGGAACCTTATAGCTGCTGCCGTGCCTGAATTCAAATATGAGTACCGTCGGCTAATAGACTACTACGTTACCCAGTTAAGGAAGCTCGGCGTGAGCACCAAACTTGGGATTGAAGCGACCGCGGAGCTAGTGCTATCAATGAGTCCCGACGTCGTCTTCATAGCCACCGGAAGCAGACCGCTCGTCCCCAATATACCTGGTGTTGATAAGGATATTGTAATAACTGCGGTTGAACTACTTTTAGACAAGCCTCAGATTGGACAATCGGTGATTATAGTTGGTGGTAACCTTGTCGGTGCCGAAGTTGCACTATACTTGGGGGGGCAGGGCAAGAGGGTGACTATTGTTGAGTGCCTCGACAATATTATGCGTGATATGGACTGGATCAATGCTCTAGACATACAGAGAAGGTTTGATGGGCTTGAGTCTGACCGGCTTGACGTGAAAATACTAACCAACACCGAGGCGGTAGAGGTGGTTGATGATGGTCTAGTGGTGTCTGAAAAATCGGGTAAGCGCAGAACCCTCAAAGCTGATACTATTGTGCTTGCGGTGGGCATGGTCTCGAATGAAGATCGATTATCGGAGGCTTTGCGTGGTGAAGTTAAAGAGGTTTATCATATTGGTGATTGTGTCTCGCCGGGCAAGGTGATTGATGCTGTCTGGAAGGGGTTTCGTACGGCGCGTCTAGTCTAGATTGGTAGAAGTTTGCGTCATAGGGTGTGGTGATATGTAACAGCGGATTTTACTACAGATTGAGGCTGCGATATCTGAATATCTTAGGATTCCGCTTCTCAGTAACACTTGCTTATAAGGTGCAATCATCCACCACAAGAACGAACCATTCAAACCACATTCGAACAATTCTGACAACTGTTGATCTTCAGCAGACTGGCTGAGTCAAGGCATGCCCATGAACTAATGGGGAACCCAGTTTTGATGAGCGGGGAGCACGAATACGCCCACATGGGGTGGTAGGCAGCCTTGCTTTAATTGCTATGCTTGTTACGGCAGGTCTTCGGTAGGTAGCTGGCTAATAGAGATTACTTGATCTTCGGCTATCTCTACCTCTGGCATGCCGTCAGTAAAGTGGGGTTCGGGTGGAGTAACCTTTTCCCCCGGTTTATAGGTTTTCTCCTCTGTGATGGTGTTTAACAGGGTATACACTATGCGGAAGTTGCCTTGGTGGTTTCCAGTATGCCCGGCAGGTAAAAAGCAGGTCAGGATTTCCCACTCATTGTATATATCGCGTGTCCAGACTGCAGTCTGACTCTCTTTGGTCACTTGCGGCCCTTCGCCCTGCCTCCAGCCGCCGGTAACGACTCTTAGTAGTTTTCTCGCTGTGAAGCTGCACAGTGACGCTTGATCTATAACGTTATCCGGCGTTGGTAGCATCCGTCTTCCTTTGGTACTCTCATCCTCGCCCAGTTCTCTGGCTTGCTCGGTGGCTACCGAAACCTTTATTTCCTCTTCATATTTCTCTAGAAGTTCGCTAAGTTTCTCCAAGATCTTCTCCCGCGTCGTCTCGGATTGCGGTCTCGATGTATCGCCGATCATTACAACTGTAGGTTGAGGAGCCGTGGCTGGAACTGGTTGCGGCGCTTTACTACGGCGGTATGCGAAGAATATGCCCAGGCCGACGGCCAGAGCAATTAAGGAAATAAAGAGGATTGGCCGGGTATAGTCCGACTCCCATTTCACGTTTACGGCCTTCGGGCCATCCATAATCTCCGTACCGCTGGAGTCGGCGGCTATCTGCTTACCGCCAAATACACCGAGGATTCCAGACATAGCCACCTCGCGTGTATCCAGCGTCCATTGTGCCTCACTCCCCGCCTTGTGCCAGGTGCCCCCACCCGCCTCACCATAGGGATATACTAAAGTAAGACGATAGTAAGTATCATAGTTAGCGATAATAGTTCCCGGCATAGTTACCGTCAGATTAAGGTCATCGTCCTTGGCAGTTTCTCCCGTCGGCAGTTCCCAATGGGAAAAGCGATACTGGGTGTCGGCTGTTTCTTCGAACTCGCTTGGAGCACTGGTTCTGAGGGCATACCCCTCAGTATGCCAGCCGGTTCCGGTCACCTGCCCAACCTCACTGGGATCGGTTTTAAATTCGACGAAATACTCAGTATCGTAGTTGGCAACAATACTCCCCGGCGCAGTGACCGTCAGGCTGAGGTTCACGCTGGTAACGGTTCCCCCGGTGGGCAGTTGCCAGTGGGAAAAGCGATATCGGGTGTCGGATGTGTCTTCAACCTCGCTCGGAGTACTGGTGGTGAACACATTACCCTCGCGGTACCAGCCGCTATCTGTCACCAGACCAACCTCGCTGGGAGCTGTGGTAACTGTGAGGAAATACTCCGTATCATAGCTAAAATGAGCATCGGGGTGACTCTCACTTACCTCGATGCTATCGTCTTCAGCTACATATCTGATACTGGCATTGGTAGCGTGCGAAACGGTATCGTCAACCGTTATCGTCTGGCTTGAATCCAGGTCAAGGTTTAAGTGTACAGACTCGCCACCTCCCAGCGCTGCTACCCAGTCCCCTTCTACAAAGACATTTGTCTCGCCTGATGCTAGACTGGAAGCAACACTGATAACCGATTCAAAGGTTCCTTCTTCAACGAAAAGGCTGAAGCTCTGCTGGGCAGAGAGTGGTGATGTCGAGCTGTCGGTAACCTCGATGGTAAAGCTGTAGGAGCCGGCAGTATCGTCATCCGGAGTCCCGTGAATAAGGCCGGTACTTGCGGTTAGCGTTAGCCCATCCGGCAGTGACCCGCTGATGACACCCCAGGTATACGGAGACGTACCCCCGGTGACGTTAACCTGCTCTGAGTAGCTGCTGCCCTCGGTAGCGTCCGGCAAAGAGGTGGTCAGGAAGGATAGGGGAGTTTGCGTAACGTTAATGACGAACCCCTGCGGGGGCGAAGTACCGCTGCCATCAGTAACGGTGACGAAGAAGGAATAGCTACCGGCCGTAGTCGGTTCACCGGAGATAACTCCGTTGCTGGCGTTAAGATTTAACCCGTCTGGTAAAGCGCCGCTGGTGATTGCCCAAGTGTAGGGGGTGGCTGCTGTTGAAACCAGTGTCGCCGTATAGTAGACATCGACCTCGGCTTCCGGCAGAGTACTGGGGAAAATAGTAGGCGCGGCCCAAACCGGCTCACTAATAAGGAATATGGTGCTAAGGAGAACGAGGGCACCAACCGCAATTAGGCGACGCACTGAATTAATATGACAGCTTGGCCAGTTATGAAATTTCATCCCTCTCACTAAGGTCTATTATAGTGGCTAAATTCAACATTAACAATGTTCTCGTAGAGTTAAACTCTCTGTTTTAATGTCAATATCAGTCTAACATAACAACATGAACTTAGTATGAACTAAAACCAAACGGGTTATCGAAAAGAACCATCGCCTGGCGCCAGACGATTGCTTAATTCTGTAGGGTGGAATATAACCCTCTGAGAGCTACTCCAAGAGCTCATTAGCACAGCCTGGTAAAACTCTGGCCGGTGCTGTTAGTCTGAGGGCTCGGTGTCGGGGAAGAACACCGGTGCAGACTTCTGCTGAGTTACGGCATTGTCGAGGAGAAGACAGAGACCTTCGCGGACAATGCCAACTGATAGCCACTTAGTGTACCGTATTACTTCGGTAGCATGAGCGGGTCCCTACGAGATTTTCAAATCAGCAGGCAGTCCAGCCACCATCTACCGTCAGGATGGTGCCGGTAATCATACCAGCCTTATCACTGGCTAGGAAACAAACGGCGGCAGCCACTTCCTCGACTTTCGCCAGACGGCGCAAGGGGGTGTTATTTATTACGTAATCCCTGGATGCCGGGTCCTTCAATAATTCTCTAGTTAAGTCAGTGAGAACGTAGGTGGGAGCCACGGCGTTAACCCGAATGTTATACGGTGCCCAGTCGATGGCCTCAGCTCTGGTGATCTGCACTACGGCCCCCTTGCTTGCGCAGTATGCGACACGTCGCGGTCCCCCAACCAGCCCCATAGTTGAGGCGATGTTGATAATCGAGCCCTGTTTACGGGGTATCATTGACTGGACGGCAACCGCCTGATTAGAAAAGAATAAACCTCTGACATTCACGTTGTTGATGGCGTCCCAGTTTCTCTCCGTAGCCTCGTGGGCTGGTTGGCGAATGTTAATGCCAGCACTGCAGACCAGAATGTCTATCTCGCCCAGCTCTTGCCGGATGCGGTCCACGATGGGCGTGATGCGGGGCACATCGGTTAGATCGAGTTGATAGCCTGCGGCAGTCCCCCTTTTTTGTACCTTTTTGGTGGCCTGAGTCAGGGCCTCTGGGTTGTAGTCCACCAAAGCCACCCTAGCCCCGCTCTCCGCCAGTAATTCGGCACACCCAAGACCGATACCACTGGCCGCTCCGGTGACGAGAGCTACTTTGTTATCCAGTCTAATATCCATGAATTTCCCTCCAATCCCTGTTATCGAATATAGTGAGCTATTTTGCCTTTTTAACTTCCTCGACAATCCTTCGAAACTCAGCCTCAGTTATAGCTCCCTTCTTTTCGTAGCTCTTGGCTTTAACCCTTCTCGTGACCTCAGTGACCTCTTCCGCGCTTAGGTCTATACCCATCCTCTGAGCTAGGACTGCGATGTTACCTTTCCCGCTCTTCTTGCCGATAATTACCTCTGGTTCCTCGTTGCCGACGAAGGAGTAGTGTATCGGAAACGCCATAATATCCGCCTCCTCACCAATGTTCCGGTACCAATCGACGACGATGCCTGACTCGACATGAAAGGCCTGATCGCCCACGAAACCGCGATTGGGTGCCATCGGCACTCCCGCTATTCTCTCAACAAGCTTAGCCAGTTCACGGAGCTTATGGTATTTTATTCCCGTGTCGATCCCGTAGAGCGTTAACAGTGCCAGTACAGTCTCTTCCATAGGGGTGTTTCCCGAGCGTTCACCCAGACCGTTGACGGTCGTGTGTATTACCTCGGCGCCACCCAGTACCGCCTTTATGGTATTGGCAACACCCAATCCGTAATCATTATGGTAATGAGCTTCCAATGGTTTGTGTATTCTCTCTCTGGTTCTCTTTACAACATAGGCTACCGCCTCGGGCGTTAGGCAACCGAACGTATCGACGAGACATAGAGAATCCATATGACCCTCGCGGGCAACATGCTCGAGGAGCCTGAGAACCCATTCTAGTTGAGCCCTAGAAGCATCAACAGTAAAGAAGGCAACGTATAGCCCTAACTCGTGGGCTAGCTTGGTCGCCTTGATAGGCATATCCATTGCCTTCTCTAGTGACCATCTGTAACCTAGCTCAATAAGGTGCTCGCTAGATGGTATCTCAACAGTAACACCGTCCACCCCACAGTCCGCTGCCCTCCTGATGTCATCCTCTATGCAACGGCTGAGAGCGAATATCTGTGGACCCAGTTTCCGCTTAACTATTTCCCTGATAGCAGCCTCATCCTCAGGTGACACGGCCGGTGTGCCCGCCTCAATACGGTGGACGCCTAGTTCGGCTAGCTTTTCAGCAATTTGCAGCTTTTCTTCCTTGGTAAACATTAGGCCCGCCTGCTGCTCACCATCACGGAGTGTAGTATCATGGATCTTAACCTGTTCGGGTGGGGTGAAATCCTTCGTCACCTCGGCTAGGTAGTTCCACGGGCTAACGAACCAATTATCGGTCTTCCACAGTGTATCCTTGGTTGACATTTGTTAAGAACCTCCCATCTTTATGTTGGAATTCTCTGATTATACTTAACGACTGCTGTGCAAAAACCACTTTAGTAACCGAATCAGGACTACTCCAAGAGAATGCCTCAGTGACGGAGAGAGTCTCAGGATAGATACGGCACTGTAGTTTTATGGCTTAATGCCTGATTAACTCTCTATTTACTGCATTTGGCGGCACCTCACCTTTAGCTCCAGCCAACAGATTCTTTATGGCCAAAATAGGGGCCTCTGTTCTCGCTAGCAGAGAGCCACCGGCTAAATGTGGCGTAAGCACGACGTTATCAAGTTCAGCTAGTCCCTCAGTAGGTAACGGTTCATTTTCATACACATCAAGGGCTGCTCCGGCAATACGCTTCTTACTTAGGAATGTAACCAATGCTTTCTCGTCAATGACGGCACCACGGCTGGTATTAACGAGGTACGCTGAGGGTTTCATCAAGCGTAGCTCCCGCTCCCCGATAAGGTGATAGGTCTTTCTGACAATTAAAGGAACATGTAGAGTTATAAAATCAGATTCCTTGAGCAGAGTTTCTAGCGATACTCTCTCTAAATTTAATTCCTTTTCTAATTCAGACTCTGCGGCGACAATATCAGTATATAGAAGTCGCAAATTCCAGCCGAGGGCTCTCTGCGCTACCGCTTTCCCCACCTTGCCAAGTCCAACTATGCCCAGAGTCTTCCCTGAGATCTGCGGCCCTATGTAGTCGAGTGGCCCCCAGCCACTGAATAGTCCTGACCTGACATCCCTGTCTCCGATAACAATCAGACGTGTGACGGCGAGCAACAAGCCCCAAGCCGCTTCGGCCACTGCGGTGGCGAGAGCTTCAGAGGGAGTGTTGGTCACAAATATTCCCCTTGAAGTGGCAGCTTCGATATCGATATGGTTTATCCCCTGGCTCCAAGTAGCAATTACCCTCAAATTTCTGCCAGCATCAATCACTGCTTTATCAATAGAGTCAGTGGCAAGAACCAGAATACCTTCTTTATCTTTGACCTTCTCGATAAGTTCATTCTTCGGCATAGTGCTATTATAAGGAAATACATCTAACTCACACTCCTTCTTAGCTAACTTCCAAGCCTCCCCAGTAAGCTCGCTGATATCCCTGGTTATAAAGACTCTCGGTTTCATTTCTGCCCTCTAATAGATTATTTACTATACAGTATCTAAGCCACGACACGGCACTCTTATCTCCTGAAATTCATTAACAGCCTCTTTGTTGAGGCTGTTACACTAGGGGCATCATCAAGAGCTTATTCTTCCGTTCTGGAATACGCTCCGCTGCGAGACATAGCAGTGTCTAACCAGTAAAATTGTATTCGCTATCTTAGGTGCTTGTTTCGTAGTTAAGTCTATAGTATTAATGAAGCAATGTCAAAGGGGTTTACGCTACCTTATGCCGAGCTAGACCTCGCTTTAGCAGTTACATTGTTTTAGTCCTTACGCATTATGATTTTCACTAATAGCCGACCTGGCCACCTCTGTGTACTCTAACCCGAATAATCAGATAAAAAGGGAAGAGTATTATTAGGCAGTCTTAAGTACATTGACATCAAATAAGCAAAGGATTATTATTAGGAAGTTTATTAACCATATCTGAGCTGTAATTTCCCATAATAGCGGTTCATTATCATTAACGGCGTATAGAATACAGAGGTGTGTTTTTTCTTCTGTATTCATCCTGCAGGGAATTAGTTCGATTTAAAGGATACAAACGGTTGTTAATAGGGGGTGCCCATGGCTAACCGAGCTTACGAATTATTTGAAGAGCAGTACTATGCCAGAACCAAAAAGTCCAAGCAAATGTACGAAGAAGCAAGGAAGTACTTAGCGGGGGGGGTTGTAGCCGACGGAGCCTACAGGACTCCCTATCCCCTATATATGAAAGAGGCTAGGGGAACAAAACTTTGGGATATTGATGGTAATGAATACATTGACATCATGAGCGGTGGCGGACCGACGATTCTGGGACACTCGCCGGCTCCAGTTATGGAAGCGGTAAAAAAACAACTTGATCACGGAACACAAACTCTGGTAACCCACAGCGCCGCAGTTGAGCTCGCCAAGAAAATATGTCAGCACATGCCGGGGATGGAAGAAATAAGGTATGTCCATTCAGGTTCTGAGGCAGTTCACACCGTACTGCGATTATCCCGGGTTTATACCGGAAGGGAAAAACATGCTAAGTTTGAGGGAAACTACAACGGCCAGCTAGATAATGAGCTTGTAAGCGGGAGTAACTTTGGTGGTCTGGAGGAAAGTCCTGAGTCGGTAGCTCAATGCCCGGGGATTCCCCACGGTGTTCTGAATGACATTATTGTCTTGCCCTGGAACAACACAGAAGCATCAGTTGCTTTAATAAAGAAGCACGCTAAGGAATTAGCCTCAGTGGTACTTGAACCCGTGGCCTGTGCTCACATGGGTGGTATACCCGCCGAAAAGACCTTCGTCCAAGCCCTAAGGCGGGTTTGCGATGATTACGGCATTGTTCTGATATTTGATGAGGTAATCACCGGCTTTAGGCTCGGTCTTAGTGGAGCTTATTCCATTCTGGGGGTCATTCCTGATCTACGCACTATGGCAAAACTGGTATTTGGGGGGCTTCCTGGTGGCCTGTATGGTGGGCGACGGCAGATTATGGAGTTGGTCGCGGCCCAACCTATCTCCTCCCAAGCCGGAGGAATAATGTTTCAGAAACGCAAGATGTTTCAGTCAGGTACATTCGCTGGTAACCCCATATCGGTAACTGCTGGGGTGGCTCTAATAAAGGAATTAGAAAAGCCAGGTTTTTATGAGCGCATTGATGGCTATGGAGAGAGGATACGGGACGGGATAAGAAAGATAGCGACAGCAATGGGATTTCCAGTACAGGTTGTCGGGGTGGGGTCTATGTTTACAGTATACTTTAGTGAGCACCCGGTGAGGACGATACGTGATGCTGCTAAGGCTAACAAGGAGTTGGGGGCTGCTTTCTACATGGGACTGATAGTCAATGGTGTCTACGTGGCACCATTTCACTGGGCAATTACGAATGGGGCTATGACTGACGATGATGTGGACAGGATTCTAGAAGGCTCGGAGAAAATTCTGAAGGAGATGAAGAGGCACCAGGCGTAAGTCCAGATAGAAAACAAGAAACTAAGGCAGGGAGGCTTTAGATGGAGTTACAGTTAGCGGGGAAAACGGTCATTGTCACTGGAGGGGCTTCAAACATCGGCCGGGCTATTTCTTTAGCTTTCGCAGAAGAGGGAGCGAATGTGGTAATCGCTAACCGACATCTCGAGGGCGGGCAAAGGGTTGCCAGTATTGCTAATACCTTAGGTAGCGGTCGTTGTATCGCTATTAGAACAGATGTCACTAAACTTGACGATGTGGAAGCCATGGTTGAAAGCACCTTAAAGGAATTTAACAAGGTAGATATTTTGGTCAATAATGTTGGCTGGACAAAATTAGGTTCATTTCTAGAGGTAGACCCCAAATGGTGGCAGCCAATGGTGGCCCAAAACTTTATCTGCACGCTTAATGGTTTTAGAGTTGCATTACCACTAATGAAAAAGCAAGGCAGTGGTAATATCATCAGTGTTGCTAGTGTTGTCGGGCGCAGAGGAGACTATCATGAGCCTGTCTATGCAGCTCTTAAGGCAGCAGTAATTAACTTCTCCAAATCCATTGCTCAGGAGTATGCACCCGATAGGATAAGGGTAAATGTAGTTGCCCCGGGTCTAGTTATGCCAACTGGCCCAGAGACGCTAGAAGGCGATAGTATGTGGAAACCAGGCGGCTCCATCACACAGGAATGGCAGGATTTATTGGTTAGAGAGGCGGCGCGTGACATACCCTTAGGCAAGTTCGGCAAACCAATCGATGTTGCCCAGGCTGTACTCTTCTTAGCTTCCGACGTCGCTGCTGGCCACATAACTGGGCATATTATTGGTGTTGACGGTGGGTTCTACATGGAATGCTAGTTTGGAAGGTTAACCGCACCTTGGCCTGTTGAGCTTCTATAATATCCATGCCAGACCAGATACAGCTAATATAGCTAAAAAGTCTTTTAAGTCCTTCTAGACTGTCTACTCATTGTTAGTCTATATGTGGTTAAATATTCGAGTATGAATAGGGTGAGGGGAGTATTATCGGTACCGTAAAACGTATCATGGACGAAAGGAAAAGCACTATGAAGGAAATAGAGCCGTATTTATTAGTGGTGCTAGCTAGGAAGTTTGAGAGCATTACGACCGAGATGAATAATGCCTTATTGAGGGCAGCCCGCTCTAATGTTATGGCTACAGCCAGGGACTTCTCCTGTAGCGTAACGGACCAAAGTCACCGGATAGTCTGCGTAGCTGGAGGAAACGCCAACCACGTGGTTGGCTCTGGGCTCGTAGCCAGAGTTATCCCGGAGCTACATGACGATATTCGTCTCGGAGATGCTTTTCTAAATAACTCTCCGTACTACGGCAACAATCACCACGCTGATTGGACAATATCCGTTCCCGTTTTCTACGAGGGTGAGCACATATTCACGGCTAATGCTAGGGCACATCAGGCAGACTGTGGTAACAGTCAACCTACTACCTATAGTCCCTTTGCCAAGGATATATATGAAGAAGGAGCCTTAGACTTCCCCTGCGTCAGGATACAGAGGGACTATAAAGATATAGAAGACCTGATCAGGATGTGTCGGGTGCGAATTCGGGTGCCCGATCAGTGGTATGGGGACTACTTGGCGATGATTGGGGCGGCACGGGTAGGCGAGCGAAGGATAATCGAGCTCTGTAACCGGTATAAAGCTGATACAGTAAAGGTCTTTGCTGAACAATGGCAAGAGTATGGAAAACGGAGAATGATGGAGGAGATAAGGAAACTACCTAAAGGCACATGGACAGGAGAAGCGAAGCACGATCCTGTCCCCGGGGTTGCCGATAGCGGCATAACGGTAAGACTGAAGATGACTATTGACCACGATAAAGGTCGCATTATTCTTGATTTTACCGACAGTGACGATGCTGTCCCTGGTGGGTATAACATGAGTGAGGGGTCAATAGTTCCGGCATCGAGCACTGGGGTATTAAATAATCTTGACCCGACTTTACCTAAAAATGAAGGGGTGTTCGGTTGTATCGAACGTAAGCTTCGTAAGAATTGTGTCACCGGGATTGTTGAGGTGCCAACCTGCGCTTCGGTAGCGACCACCAACGTAGCTGGCAGGATGGTTAATCTAGTGCAATCTATGTTTGCCGAGCTTGGCAAAGATAGAGGGATGGCCGAAGGGTCCCTGGGTATGGCGGTCACTATGAGTGTCATCTCTGGCTTTGATTGGCGGACTAAAAGGCCCTATGTTAATCAACTTATTCAAGGTACGATGGGCGGACCAGGCTTATTTGGTCATGACGGTTGGATAACATATAACCTTCCGGAGGCTGGGGGTACCCTTATGGTAGACAGCATCGAAGTAAATGAGCAAAAGTATCCCATAATCTGGGACGAGAGTGAACTGATTCCGGATTCTGAAGGCGCTGGGAAGTGGCGGGGGGCACCAGGGGTACGCTCGATAATACGGCAAAGGCATGACCCTGGGGTATGGGCATATACTTGCGATGGTCATTTTTTCCCGGCTGATGGAATTCACGGCGGGCAAGCAGGGAGACCATCAGATGCCTGGAAGTTTGGTCGTGTCAAGAAGGAAAGGATAGACCTACCACTGATTTCCTACCAAGTGATAACACCTGACGAGGCAATTGTGTCAGAGTCTGGGGGAGGTGGTGGCTTTGGTGACCCCTCGGAGCGTGAACCAGATAAAGTAAGGTGGGATGTAATTGAGGGGTTTATAACTATAGAAAAAGCGCGCCAGGTCTACGGCGTGGTCTTGAAGGCTGGTCCGGAGCGATACGTTGTGGACGATAAGGCAACGAAGGAGCTTCGTAGCAAATTGAAGAAGAAGGGGAACAAGAATTGAGTTTTCGGTTATGTGTAGATATAGGGGGAACCTTTACCGATTTGGCGATTGTTAGTGACGACGGTGAATTGAACGTGTTCAAATCCCCGACGACACCAGCCGATTATGTTGAGGGGATTATGAATGTATTACACTTAGCTAGCGAGCATTACAAGCTGTCTCTTAACACACTACTTGAGCAGTGTAGTACCGCTAAAGGGGGGCTTTTTGCTCACGGCTCAACAATTAGCACTAATGCCGTTATCGAAGGTAAGACGGCGAAAACGGGTCTTATATGTACCAAAGGATTCAGGGATATTCTCCTTGTTAGGGAAGGAGGGAAGGAGGACCCTTACAATTGGTCCTTGGATTATCCAGCACCTTATATCCCGCGGCACTTAACTCTGCCCGTAACTGAAAGGGTGAACGCTGAGGGGGGGATTGAGGCTCCGCTTAACGAAGATGAGGTAAGGCAAGCGGTTAGGCAATTTAAGGAATGGAATGTGGAGGCAATAGCGGTAAGCTTGCTCTGGAGCATTGTAAACCCCAGCCATGAATTAAGGATCGGCGAAATCATCGAGGAAGAGTGGCCGGGAATACATTATACCCTGGGTCATAAGCTGAATCCAATTATTCGAGAGTATAGAAGGACATCTTCAGCGGCCATTAATGCCTCATTATCCCCCTTGATCACTAGGTATATTTCTGATCTGGACAAACGTCTGAAAGAGAAAGGGTATCAGGGAGAATTATCAATGCTCACCTCAGCCGGTGGCATGATGTCAGTTGAGGAGCTTATATCACAGCCTATCTACAGTATTGATAACGGCCCAGCGATGGCCCCGGTTGCCGGGAAACTGTTTGCCTCCAGAGAGCTGAGTGTTGAGGATGTCATTACTGTTGACATGGGTGGAACCAGCTTCGATCTTAGCTTAGTGACCAAGGGGGATATTGCCCTGTATAAAGAGGCTATAGTTGCTGATTCTATGCTGGGGATAAGCAAGGTGGACTGCCGGTCAATTGGAGCCGGGGGCGGGAGCATTGCTTGGGTGGATACAGGGGGCCTGTTACATGTTGGCCCCCGTAGCGCGGGAGCGGTTCCTGGGCCCGCCTGCTACGGGCAGGGAGGAGAAGAAGCAACTGTAACCGATGCCAACTTAGTCTTAGGCTACCTCGACCCTGGTTACTTCCTCGGCGGAGGTATGAAGCTGGCTCCTCATCTGGCAGAAGAAGTGATTCGAGAGAAGGTAGGTAAACCACTCAACCTGAGCTTAACCGAGGCCGCTTTCAGTATCTGGAATGTAGTCAACGTTAATATGGTGGCGGCTATAAATGGCATAACCATATGGCAGGGCATCGACCCTCGTGAATATCTCCTAGTTAGTGGCGGAGGAGCGGCTGGTTTACATATTATTCATATGATGCGAGAGTTGGGCAGCAAGAAAGCGGTGATACCCAAATTAGCTGGCGCACTAAGTGCTGTTGGGGGTGTTTTTGCTGATATTATCTCCGAATACAATGTTAACTACTACACCACCAGTAATCTGTTCGATTATGATGGGGTTAACAAAACCCTGGAGAAACTACAAAAGCGAGGTGAGGCATTCCTTAAAAGAGAAGGGGTAGAGCCGAAAAATAGAAGACTCGAGTTTTATGTAGATGCCCATTATTCATATCAGACTTGGGACCTTACTGTACCTCTCCATGGTAAAAGAATAAGTAGTGAGGCAGAACTGGCACGGTTAGTGTCTGATTTCCATGAAATCCACGACCGAGTCTACGGCGTTAAGGAACCTGGACAGTACATAGAGTGCATTTGCTGGAAAGTGCGTGCCACAGGAATCATGCCTAAGCCGAAAATGCAAGAGGTATCAATATCAGGTGAAGATGCTTCGCCGGCGTTAACGGGCAAACGAAAGGCATACTTTAGAGATTTGGGTGGAATGGTTGACACGCCTACCTACAGAGGTGGAAGACTATTAGCAGGTATGAAAATAACCGGGCCGGCAATCATAGAAGAACCCATAACAACGATAGTTGTCTTACTTGGTTCTGAAGTAACTGTGACGAGGCTGGGTAACTATCTTGTTCAATTAAACTAAAGACAAGTATACCTTCACCCCACAGAGGGGAATGCCTTATTCCTTCCTAAAGGGGTCAACGAGGTGCGAACCAGTAATTGGCTCCGTTACTACTGGCTCCAAAAGGCTCTTACCAATCTTGGGAATCAGCTTCTCCTCTGTGTAGTCGTCCTAAATCATCCTTCGAACCGAGTGTGCTACCAAGTATGTCAGCCAAGCCCACATCTGTAATATCCGTTGGGGCATCTGCCTGGTTGCATTGACAAGTCTGTTCTCAAACATTATTATCTTTACGATATGGCAAAAACTATAGCTGAAATAAACGAGCGGATAAAAGAGGGTAAGGCAGTCGTCGTTACCGCTACCGAGATAATTGATATCGTTAGGCAGCGGGGGGTTAGCCGGGCAGCACGTGAGGTAGACGTAGTTACTACCGGTACCTTCGGCCCCATGTGTTCCTCCGGGGCTTATCTCAATATCGGACACACTAAGCCCCGAATTAAGCTGGGTGGTGGCCGGGCCTATCTCAATGATGTTCCAGCCTACACGGGGTTCGCGGCGGTAGACCTTTTTGTTGGTGCCAATGCTCTGCCTGATGATGACCCCAGAAACCGGGTTCATCCTGGCGAATTCAATTATGGTGGCGGGCACGTAATAGAGGAGCTTGTCGCCGGTAGGGATATTAGACTGGTAGCTACTGCCTACGGCACAGATTGCTACCCCAGGAAGAGGCTGGAGACCTGGATAAATATAAAAGACCTTAATGATGCCGTGCTGTTCAACATGAGGAATGCCTATCAGAACTATAATGTGGCGGTGAACCTAGCAGATAGGACGATTTATACCTATATGGGGGTGCTAAAACCTGATCTGGGTAATGCTAACTTTTGCAGCGCTGGCGAGCTTTCCCCTCTGCTTAATGATCCATATTATCAGACCTTTGGTATCGGTACCAAGATATTCCTGGGTGGGGGTATTGGCTTTATTGCCTGGCCGGGCACCCAGCACAACCCAAATATACCCCGCTCGGATAATGGGGTGCCGAGAAGCGGGGGTGGTACCCTGGCCGTAATTGGTGACCTGAAGCAGATGAAGCCGCGCTGGCTAGTGGGAACCAGCATGCTGGGCTATGGCTGCACTTTAACGGTTGGTATCGGTATCCCTATCCCGATACTCTCTGAGGAAATCGTGTGCTATACCGCGGTAAGCGATGATGAGATCTTGGCCCCGGTGGTGGATTATGGGGTGGCGTACCCCACTCAAGAGCCTGGTATCTTGGGTGAGGTGAGTTATGCCGAGCTGAAGCGCGGGAAAATAGTTGTTCAGGGCAGGGAAGTGCCCACTGCCTCTCTGTCCAGCTACTCCCGAGCCCTGGAGATTGCCTCTACCCTGAAGGACTGGATACTGAGCGGCAAATTCTACCTGACTGAGCCGGTGGCGCTACTACCTCAAGCCGGGTCTCATAGAGTTGTCAAATCGCTCAAGGAACGCCCCATAGAATAGAATCGGTCGGGGCTCTTCTTCAGCCGGGCGGTTAATCTTTGTGTTAAAGTGTGTTAGAATAGGTATCAAGGTAGGAGTGTAGCTCAGTTTGGGAGAGCAGCGGTCTCCAAAACCGCCGGTCGGGGGTTCGAGTCCTCCCACTCCTGCCAGTTTACTGAATCGGCTTAAAAAAGGATAACTGGCTAGCTTAAGCCGAGGTGGCGGAAGCAGGTAGACGCGCTAGCTTGAGGGGCTAGTGGGCGTAAGCTCGTGGGAGTTCAAATCTCCCCCTCGGCACCATATTTAGTTTACATAACATAACGAGCGGAAGTAGTTCAGTGGTAGAACGCTTCCTTGCCAAGGAAGAGGTCGCGAGTTCGAATCTCGTCTTCCGCTCCAGCCAAGTTGAGGCTAGCCTAGGTAGTTAACCACTATCGGGGCAGGAGCCGGACCTAGGTGGCTTTCTGGAAGTAGTAGCCGACTCCGGGTTCAGTTATGGATATATTGCGGTTCAGCGGCATTCGGTTCTATCTTATGGCGTAGGTGTGAGATATAGATACGGACATAGTCTACGTAGTCACTATATTCCCAGCCCCAAACCCTTTCCAGAAGCTGCTGGTGGGTAAGGATTCGTCCTGCATTCTCAAGTGACAGAGTAAAC
>Ga0209427_10003878_pt1 | contig 17445 bp, 19 predicted proteins | sample DeeMarSWOR136_30_FD_187465 | JGI IMG/M metagenome (GOLD analysis project Ga0209427, IMG submission 187465) | Marine sediment microbial communities from White Oak River estuary, North Carolina - WOR-1-36_30 (SPAdes) (version 2) | ecosystem: Environmental > Aquatic > Marine > Intertidal zone >...
CGGGACGTACAGATAGTGGTGTTCATGCGCGAGGTCAAATTGCTCATTTTGATGCCCAACATGGAATTAGCTTTACTAAACTGCAGCGTGCGTTGAATGGCTTGCTTGATAAAGATATCAGGATTAAAGCTGTACAAGAGGTCAATGCACAATTTCATGCCCGTTATAGTGCCAAAGGGCGTAAATACAACTATAGTATTGCCAAAATACCCTTGGCTTTATACAGGAAATACAGTTGGTATATACCATACCGGTTAAATGTAGCGCGAATGCAAGAAAGTGTTTCTTACATTCAGGGTAAGCACGACTTCACGAGCTTTTGTAAACAAATCGCAACAGTGAAGCATTATCAGTGCACGGTTGACGAAGCGAGCTGGATTGACGAAGATGAAATATTAAGATTTATAATTAAATCCGATCGATTTCTGCATGGCATGGTTCGCGCTTTAGTTGGTACTTTCGTTGATATAGGTAGAGGCAAATTGAATCCTGAGGATATACAAAAAATTATGGAAAAACGTGATCGAACATATGCCAGTCAATCAGCTCCCGCACAAGGTCTGATTTTGGAGCGTATTTATTACTAATTGCATTTGTTTGAAAGGAAACTATCAATGAAATTCTTTATCGATACTGCTAATTTAGATGAAATTAAAGAAGCAGCAAGCATAGGCATTTTGGACGGTGTGACAACAAATCCAACTCTGATCTCAAAAGAAAAGGGACATCCAGAAGAAATACTAAAACAAATTTGTGAGATAGTAAATGGACCCATTAGCGCTGAAGTTATTGCTCTTGACTGGGAAGGAATGGTTCGTGAGGGAAAGGAATTAGCCAAGATTCATGATAATATCGTGATCAAAATACCGATAATCAAAGAGGGATTGAGGGCGGTGCGGGCGTTAAAGGCGGAAGGTATCAGGACAAATGTTACCCTGGTCTTCACTGCCATTCAGGCTCTTTTAGCCGCTCGTGCAGGTGCTGCATTTATAAGCCCTTTCGTCGGCCGCCTAGATGATATAACAACTCCTGGTATGGAATCGGTTTCGCAAATCATTCAAATATTCAAGAATTATAATATTGAAACAGAAGTTATCGTTGCCAGCGTTCGCAATCCTACCCATGTATTGGATGCCGCGCTCCTTGGTGCTGATATAGCTACCATTCCCTTTAAGGTAATCGAACAATTAATAAAACATCCTTTAACAGATAGGGGGATTGAACGATTTTTAGCCGACTGGGAGAAGGTCAAAGCAAGGATGTAATAAGACTTCATGATATTTAAGCCAAGTAAGCAATATGAAAACTTTTTTACGTGTTTTTATCATACTTATCGCGGGCGTTCTTGTTGGTATTTATCTCTATGCAAAATTTGGAAATAGTATCTTTGAAAATTCTTCGAACAGTGATACGCTCCTGGTAGAAGATTTATACGCTCAGACTCCCACGTTAAATGAAAGTAATAAACAAATTTCGAGTTCTCGTGAGACAGCAATTACTCGTGCTGTTGAAAAAGTAAGCCCGACTGTTGTTAGTGTAAATGTTTTACAGGTTCGTGATTATACGGTACGCAGTCCATTTTCAGCAAGAAATCCGTTATTAAGAGAATTTTTCCCTGAATTGTTCGAGGATCGCTACTATCAGGAGAAAATACAGTCTATTGGTTCAGGATTTATTATTTCCGAGGATGGCTACATTCTTACCAACGACCATGTTGTACAAGAAGCGCGGGAGATTGTGATTACAATGTCCGGCGGCAGAGAAGTGCAGGCAGAAATAATCGGGACCGATCCGCGATCAGATGTGGCTTTACTAAAAATTGATATGAAAAATTTACCGTATGCCCGTTTTGGTAATTCGGATAATGTGCTATTGGGTGAATGGGCCATAGCCATCGGTAATCCTTTTGGCCTTTTCGAAAAGGGTAACCGTTCAACTGTCACAGTAGGAGTGATTAGTGCTATTGATCGTGATTTTGGCGAAATGGAGGGCAGGATATATCAGGATATGATTCAAACCGATGCCTCAATAAATACAGGTAATAGCGGTGGCCCGTTGTGTAATGCATCTGGTGAAGTGATTGGAATGAATACATTCATATATACAGGGAGTCGTTATAGTGAGGGATCGATAGGAATTGGTTTCTCCATACCTATAAATAGAATTGGTAAGTTACTCAATGATTTAAAAAAATATCATAAAATAGATCGAGATTTTTGGATCGGAATTCGCGTGCGCAGTCTGGATGCCATTGCCGCTGAAAAGATGGGCTATTCAATCACAGAAGGTGCAATAATTACAAGTATTGAGAGGGGAAGTCCTGCCCATAATGCCGGATTACGGTTAGGGGATATTATCATAGAAATAAATGGCAATCGCATTAGGAATGATCAGGATGTGATTGAAGTAGTATATTACGATACTAATCTGAGGGTTGGCGATAAATTAGATTTTAAGATTCTACGTGACGGCAGGGAACTGAATTTATCAATGATTTTAGCCGGATTCAGGAATAATTGATATGATCGAACGCTATACCTTACCTGAAATAGGTAGTATCTGGAGCGATGAAAATCGTTTTGAGATTTGGTTAAAAATTGAAATTCTTGCCTGTGAAGCGATGTCTAATCTGGGCATAATTCCGGAACAATCCCTAAAGGTGATTAAAGAAAAAGCAAAATTTGATGTACCACGAATTCTCCAGATTGAGAATGAAGTAAAACATGATGTCATCGCATTTCTAACCAATGTGGCCGAATATGTTGGTGAAGATGCACGCTATATTCATTATGGAATGACATCTTCTGATGTACTGGATACGACACTTGCCGTTCAAATGGTGCAAGCAGGGAAATTAATAAAAAAAAGTCTGGAAGATTTCATTCAGGTGTTAAAGAAGAAGGCATTAGAGCATAAAAATACCATAATGGTGGGTCGTTCACACGGTGTGCATGCCGAACCAATTACGATGGGCCTTAAGATTGCCGTCTGGTATGATGAAATGCAACATCACCTTAAATACTTAGATGAGGCAATTGAGACGGTTCGTGTAGGACAAGTTTCCGGTGCTGTTGGTACATTCGATCATTTAAATCCTGAAATTCAAGATTACGTATGTAAAGAATTGGATCTTAAATCAGCAGATATTTCCACACAGATATTACAAAGAGATAGACACGCTTATTATTTAAGCACATTGGCTCTGATAGGCTGTAGTTTAGAAAAAATCTGTGTGGAAATCCGACATCTACAAAGAACAGAAGTATCTGAAGCGAGTGAATATTTTTCTAAAGGACAGAAAGGCTCGTCTGCCATGCCACATAAAAAAAATCCAATTGTTGCAGAACGGATCTGCGGGATGGCCCGATTGCTAAGGGGTAATGCGCTTGCTGCTATGGAAAATGTTGCCCTGTGGCATGAACGTGATATATCTCATTCCTCAGTTGAACGGGTAGTACTTCCCGATTCAACAATTATTATTTATTATATGCTACGTAAAACTAGAGATCTAATTGATAATCTTGAAATTAATCCAGATAAAATGCTAAATAATTTGCAATTAACCAGGGGATTGATATTTTCTCAACCAGTATTACTGGCGCTTACCCGCAAAGGTGTAAGTAGAGAAGAAGCATATCAAATCGTACAAAGAAATGCCATGCGGGTGTGGAATGAGAATATCTCCTTTCAATCTGCTTTGCAGGAAGATGAACAAATAATGGCATATCTTTCCCGTGATGAGATGGCAAATATATTTAATATCAACAACAGGTTAAAGAATATTGATTATATATTTACCAAGGTGGGACTAAAACAACACAGTAATTAGGAGGAAAATTTTGACATCTGGAAAAGTACTTTTTGATAACGGTTCAAAAAGAATCATTGAATCTGATTCTGAAGATCAATTAGTACAGTCATTTTGTGATTACGTAGCAACTGATGATGGTTCAAAAAAGACCAAGGTTAAAAACAAAGGCGCAATTAATAATGCCATATCTGCGCATCTATTTGAATACCTTGAAAGTTTCCATATCATGACCTATTTCATTTCAAAATTAAATGAAAGGGAAATGAAAGTTAGAAGACTTGAAATGATACCACTTTCTGTTGTCATAACAAATATTGCTACAGGAGCATTTTGTAAACGGTCAGGTTTAAAGGAGGGCCAGGTTCTTAAAGCCCCCACCCTGGAATATATTGATATTAATCCGGAATCAAAGAATTCTGTATTAGATGATGTACAAATTTTAGATCGTGAGATTGTTACACCCGATGAATTAAAAATAATTTCCCGCATGACTTTAAAAACAAATGCTTTAATAAAAGCATTTTTACATAGAAGAAAAATAAAACTTGTAGACTGTAGGTTGCGCTTTGGGAAACATAAAGGGCATATCATAATAGCTGAGGAATTGACACCAGATACCTGTCGCTTATGGGATAGTGATACAGATGAAAAAATGGATAAAGATCGATTTCTCCTTAATTTGGGACAGTTAGATCAAAAATATCAGGAAGTTTATGATAGAATATTTGCAGAAAGTTAATCCATATGATCTCCCCTGATGGATATAAAAACATTTTTATTTCAATCGTGATCTTTTTTTTATTTCTCATTTTGATCTACTTCTTTCCGATAATTATTTTCAAGATCCTGACTGCTCTGATTGGAATACTCGTTCTATTTAATATTTACTTTCATCGAGATCCAGAGAGGGAAATTCCGCAAGGTGAGAATTTGCTGGTATCGCCAGCAGACGGGAAAATCGTAAAGATCGATGAAGTATATGAACCTTTTTACTTTAAAAGTAATGTAACCTGTATCAGTATCTTTCTATCCATCTTTGATGTGCATGTTAACCGTATTCCCATGAGTGGAAAAATTGATTTTCTAAAGTATAATAATGGCAAGTTTTTAGTTGCTTATAATGATAAGGCGTCACAAGATAATGAGCAGAGTATAATCGGCATTAGAAAAGGTGAGAGAAGGATTTTATTCAAACAAATTGCTGGAATAATTGCCAGAAGAATTATATATCATCTCAGCATGAATGATTCTGTAAGGGTAGGGGAGCGATTTGGTTTAATACGCTATGGTTCCCGCGTGGATATATTTTTTTCTGGCAACGTTGAAATCAAAGTCAATCTAAATGACCATGTCTATGGCGGAAAAACCATCATAGCTGAGTTTAAATAATATGATAAAAGTCTCCCGTTCGATCGTACCTAGTTTTTTTACTGTGGGTAATATGTTTTGTGGACTTTATTCGGTCATAGCTGCTTTTGCCGAGAATTTCACCTTGGCTGCTTGGATGATTTTCTTTAGTGCTTTTCTAGATGCTATGGATGGGAAAGTGGCCAGATTTACCGGATCTGCAAGCCGTTTTGGTGTGGAATACGACTCATTGGCCGACGTCATTTCTTTCGGTTTTGCACCTGCCATACTTGTCTATACCGCCTATGCCAAGAATATGGGGATTGTGGGAATACTACTCTGTTTTCTTCCCTTACTGTTCGGTAGCATTCGCCTGGCTCGCTTTAACATCCAGCTTAAAGGATTTAATAAAGATTTTTTTAGTGGATTACCTATTCCCATCGCCGCATTAACCCTATCAAGTTTTATACTTTTTTCACAATTTTTATATGATGTTCCGGTTAAATACCCCAAAGTCATGATAACGCTTATTTTTCTGGTATCAATTTTAATGGTCAGTACCATACAATACGAAACAATACCCAATCTAAGATTTAGAGGGACTGCTAAAGACAAAACCAAGTTATTACTCTTTTTAACTGGAATAATCTTAGTTATTATTTTTCCAAATCAGGTTTTGTTTCCCTTGATGTTGCTGTATATATTATCAGGAATCGTTGTATGGATTCTTCGCTTAAATAAAGGTGTATCTTCATTAGAAGAAGGGCTATGAGTTGTGAAAGCAAAAATTAAGGTTTATTTAAAGCAGGGTATTTTAGATCCGCAAGGGAAAGCGGTCTTACATGCCATAGCTCACCTGGATTATAAAGGTGTACAGGATGTGCGCATTGGTAAATATATTGAGATAACATTTTCTAATTCAGCAAAACAAAATATGAAAAAAGATGCTGATCAAATATGTAAAAAATTGTTAGCAAATCCCATTATGGAGAATTATGAGATAGAGTTCGAGGATATAGCGTGAGCGTAGCTGTGATCGTATTCCCTGGGTCAAATTGTGATCATGATATTTATTATGCCTTTAAAAAGGTGTTAAAGCAGAGAACTAATTTTGTCTGGCACCGAAATAGCAATCTCGATGGTTATGACATAATCGTTCTCCCCGGTGGCTTTTCGTACGGGGATTACCTGAGATGTGGTGCTATTGCCCGATTTTCCCCTGTTATGCAAGAAGTTATCGCAAAAGCAAAAAAAGGCCACAAGATTTTGGGCATATGTAACGGTTTCCAAATTTTAACAGAATCTGGATTATTACCAGGTGTGTTAATTAAGAATGATAATCAAAAATTTGTATGTAAAACCGTAAATTTAAAGGTTGAAAATACTAATACCATCTTTACGAGGTTATGCACTGAGAATGAGATTTTAAAAATTCCTATTGCACATGGTGAAGGCAATTATTATTGTGATGAAGAAACATTCGCATCTTTGGAACAAAATAAGCAAATTGTATTTCGCTATTGCAACGATCAGGGCGAAATAACATCGGATTCCAACCCAAATGGATCTATTCAAAATATTGCGGGTATTATAAATAAAATGGGAAATATCTTGGGTATGATGCCGCATCCTGAACGGCGTATGGAGAGAATATTGGGAAACAACGATGGTGTTAAAATTTTAGCCTCTCTATGTGAAAATTTTACAAGGAACTAAATAAATGCGCAAAAAGAGTCTGGCATTTATAATTTTTATAATCGTTATAGGAGCGCTAATAGGAACAGTTTTGGGTGAGATCGTTGCTTATCTTATTCCTGCCGGTGTGGTTAAGGACTTTTTCCTGAAGTCCGCTTCTGCAAGCATCGGTCCGGGTACTATCAATATTATCATTATGACATTTACGATTGGTTTTTCAATTAAATTGAATGTAATGGGTATAATTGGTATATTAATCGCCGCCTATGCCCTACGTTGGGTAGACTAAACAATAACGAAAGGAAGATAAATATGTTTGGTATTGGCACAACTGAATTAATCATTATAATGTTTATCATTTTACTTATCTTTGGTGCAAAAAAATTACCTGAATTAGCACAAGGTCTTGGCAAGGGTATTCGTGAATTTAAGCGTGCAAGTAGTGAAATTCAGGATGAATTTAAAATTAATACGGAACCTGAGCGACCAAAGCAAAAAATACAGAGTGATGAACCAGAAGAGAGTGACAAAGATAAGTAACTGGCAAATTGAAGAACATGTAAAGAAAATACAGTCTGGTATAATTACAGCTGAAGAGACAGTATATCAATGTCTTTCCCAGATAGAAAGTAAACAGCATCTTAATGCCTTTCTTTCGGTAAATGAAAAAACTAGTCTGGAGCAGGCCAAGAAAATAGATCAACGGGTTAAAAAAGGTGTTAAGGTTGGTAAGCTTGCGGGCACTGTTTTTGCGGTTAAAGATAATATCAATATAGAAGGACATGCCACTACTTGTGCTTCAAAAATATTAGAAAACTATATTTCCCCCTATAATGCTACTGTAATTGACCGCTTATCTGCAGAAGATGCAATAATCTTAGGGAAAACGAACCTTGATGAATTTGGGATGGGATCTTCTACAGAGAACTCGTGTTATGCCGTCTGTAAAAATCCGTTTGATGAAGCGCGTGTTGCAGGCGGCTCCAGCGGTGGCTCAGCTGTAGCGGTTGCTACAGGAATGGCGCAGGCCAGCCTGGGGAGCGACACCGGCGGTTCAATCAGACAACCCGCGGCATTTTGCGGTCTGGTAGGACTTAAACCCTCTTATGGTCGAGTTTCTCGTTATGGTTTGGTAGCTTATGCCTCATCATTAGATCAAATTGGACCGATATGCAGAACTGTGGCTGATGCAGCATATATTTTACAGGTGATAGCAGGAAAAGATAAAAAAGATACAACCTGCGCTACCGTTGATGTACCGAATTACAAATATTTCTTGAATAAGAGTATTGAAGGATTGAAAATCGGTATTGCTGATGAATATTTCGGCCGGGGTCTGCAAGAGGAGATTAAGGATCGTATAATGAAAGTGGTCGATGAACTGAAAGCAGGCGGTGCAAAGATAGAAAAAATCACACTTCCGCATGTTGAATACGGAATAGCAGCATATTATATAATTGCAACTGCCGAGGCTAGTTCTAACCTCGCCCGTTATGATGGTATCAAATATGGTTTTAGGGATAAAAATGCAAAAGATTTATTGGATACATATAAATTTTCACGTGGCCTTGCATTTGGAGAAGAAGTAAAAAGGCGTATAATGTTAGGAACATACGTGTTGAGTGCCGGATATTATGAATCTTATTATAAAAAAGCCCAGCAAGTCAGACGTTTAATTAAAGAGGATTATGATAAAGTATTTAGTAAGATTGACTGTATAATCTCACCTACTACACCTTCTACTGCATTTTTAATTGGGGAGAAAAAGGAAGATCCACTTGCCATGTATTTATCAGATATTTATACCGTTACAGCTAACTTAAGCGGGAATTGTGCCATAAACCTGCCCATAGGTACTGATTCCAGTGGATTACCCATTGGAATGCAAATTATGGCTGCAGCATTTAAAGAGGAAAATCTATTCTGGCTGGGCAATTATATTGACCGATGTTACAAAACCTGAAGATCTGCCATGCATTATAAAACCTATGAAGCAATTATAGGATTAGAAATCCATGCACAATTGCTGACTGAATCTAAAATGTTTTGTGGCTGTCCTGTTAAATTTGGATCTCTGCCAAACTCCAATACCTGTCCTGTATGTCTGGGTCTACCAGGTGTTTTACCTGTTTTAAATAAAAAAGCCATTGAATTTGCCATAAAAATGGGATTGGCAACTAACTGTGAAATTGCATTGAGTTCCATTTTCGCAAGAAAAAATTATTTCTATCCTGATCTACCTAAGGGATATCAGATATCGCAGTATGATCACCCACTTTGTCACAACGGCTGGATTGAAATTAATAGTGACGGGACGACAAAACGTATAACCATCCGAAGAATTCATCTTGAGGAAGATGCCGGTAAAAGCGTTCATGATGAAAATTATGTTGATGAATATTCTACATTCATTGATTTGAACAGGTGCGGAATCCCTCTAATAGAAATTGTGAGCGAACCCGAAATTAATACGCCACGGGAAGCTGTGAGTTTCTTAACTCAAACTAGAAAAATTTTACAGTATCTTGGAATTTGCGACGGCAATATGGAGGAAGGAAGCTTAAGATGTGATGCTAATTTATCAATACGACCGAAAGGTAGTAAAGCATTAGGAACTAAGACAGAAGTAAAAAATATGAATTCATTTCGCAATGTCGAACACGCATTGCAACATGAAATTAAACGTCAAATCGCAATTATTGAAAAGGGGGGTGATGTTGATCAGGCAACATTACTGTGGGATGCAGATCTCAATGAGGTGCGCGAAATGCGATCGAAAGAGGAAAGTCATGATTACCGCTATTTTCCTGAACCTGATTTAGTACCCTTAAAATTAGATGAAAAACTTGTAGAAGAAATTAAATCTAAACTCCCGGAATTACCTTACCAAAGAAAAAATCGTATTATCACCCAATATAATATTCCTGAATATGACTGTGAGATTCTAACTTCCTCAAAAAATCTTGCCGATTATTTTGAAGAAGTTGTAAACCAGATTGATGATCCCAAAATGGTTAGCAACTGGATAATGACAGAAGTTATGCGTGTATTAAATGAGAAGAAAATTGACATAATAGATCTTTCTGTTACACCACAGAATGTGGCCGAGTTACTTTTTCTTATAAAAAATGAAACTATAAATCTGAATAGCGCTAAACATGTCTTTCAAGAGATGATAGAGACTCAAGAGGAACCTGGACAGATAATTGCACGTTTAGAATTAACACAGATATCGAAAGAAGGGGAACTTGCCACGATTGTGCAAGATGTGCTTGAGAAAAATCCTGATGAGGTGCAATCATATAAGGAAGGTAAAAAAAAGATTTTTGGCTTCTTTATGGGCCAGGTCATGAGAGCAACTCAAGGTAAAGCAAATCCCCAGTTGGTAAAAGAAATTTTACAGCAGAAGTTAACTGGACAGGATGATACCTCAAGCAAAACTTGAAATTTAAAATTTTAGCACTATTTGATTAATTTATTCTTTAAAAAAAGTATCTAAATCACATGCGGCGACCTAAATTTTACAAAATTTTAATTCTCTTGATTATATTCTTTTGTAATACGCTCATTTATGCTCAATTCTTAAATCAAAATTCTGATTCTATTATTTTCTCTCTTCAACCTGCGATTTTGCCCTTAAAGGATTGGCACAAATTTGAAATGGAGAAATTAGAACTAGAATATTCAAAGATAGAGCATGAACATTTAAAATTTTTACCAAAACCCTCTGATATTATACCCAAAAATCCCTTTGATTTAGATTTTCGCAGTAGTTCTTATTATGTTCCGAGAACGGTTAGGGATGAACTAAATCTGATTATGAACAGGCCCAAGGAAGGTTGCTTTGTTCCAATATTTACTGTAGCTCTGCTTGCAGTACAATTAGCACAAAAATATGTTTTTATATTCCCGATGATTGAAATCAACGGAAACAATGTTTTAAATTCATATCAAAACTTCCCTATTATTTTAGAATTATGGCGAGAAAGTCCGCAAACACTTCCTCAATTATACACCAAGGATTCGCTTAACAATACAATGACAGTAAAAGAACTACAAAATAAATTGGAATTACTTAGTGACAATAAATTAATTAAAATAAAAATCATCCCCAATGGTGAAATTCAGTATTTTCCTGGATTAACAAGATTTGAAATGCATACTTTACTCGAGAAATGTATGGCTGATACCACCTTTTCAAAGATGGATCATGAGAAATTCAGCACTTTGAATATCATGATAAAAAAAGATGAATTATGAAAGATCATAACAAGTTTGTTATCATGGTTCACGGCGGTGCCTGGGATATTCCGGAAACGGAACATAATAATCATTTAAAGGGTGTTGAAAAAGCCGTTCTTATAGGATTTGCATTACTTAATTCTGGTAAAGATGCTGTTACGGCAGTTATTGAAACGGTCAAGCAACTTGAAAGAGATGCTACCTTTGATGCGGGTTGTGGTTCCTTCCTGAATCGGGATGGAGAGGTAGAAATGGATGCGATTGTTATGGATGGCAAGGATCTCTCAACAGGAGCCGTAGCTGCCATACAAAATGTCGCTCATCCAGTAGAGATTGCGAACCTTGTTCGCCTGCAAACCGAACACACCTTATTGGTAGGTCAGGGTGCCAGCAGGTTTGCGTTTAATGCCGGTATAGATTTTTTCCCAACTGAAAAATTGCTCGTGGGGCGGGAATTAGAGCGTTATAAAGAGTTAAAGAAGAAAAAGCGCTTTAAAACACGTGAATTTTTTGAGCATATACCAAAAAGAGATACAGTTGGTGCGGTAGCAAGCGATGCTTACGGAAATATCGCCGTGGCTACTTCTACAGGGGGCACACCTAATAAATTACCCGGGCGTGTGGGTGATAGCCCTATTATTGGTGCCGGTGCTTATGCAGACAATTATTTAGGGGGTGCATCCTCAACGGGTTGGGGTGAATCGCTTATGAAGATTTTATTGGCTAAGAGTGCTGTTGATTTTATGAGTAGAGGAAGTAATGCTCAGGATGCAGCACAGCAAGCCATTACGTACCTCGAAAAACGTGTAGATGGAAGGGGAGGGATAATTTGCATCGACACTAAAGGAAATGCAGCCTACGCCTATAATACACCCTATATGGCACGTGCCATCGCTGATCAAACAGGATTACTTCATGTTGGCATTTTAAGACCATAATCTATATTTAAGTAATAAAGGTTGTTCATACTACCATATCATAATACTATTTATATAAAGAAATTTCCTTGAATAAATTAATCGCCTATATACAAATCTCAAGGCCGAGTAATGTCTTAATTGCTTTTCTTACAATTATTATTGCAGCAATTGTAGCTGGAAGCATCCATCCCATCACCAATGTTCTACTCGCTTCACTTTCTGCAGCCCTGATTACAGTCGGTGCAAATGTTATCAATGACTATTTTGATATTCAGATTGATAGCATCAATAAACCAAACAGACCATTACCATCTGGACGTCTGTCTACAAAAGAGGCTCTAATATTTTTTTTGTCTGTTTATCTTGGTGCCTGGATTTTATCAATATGTATTAATCTATACATGTTTTTAATCGCTTTTTCAATAGGTATCTTACTATTTTTTTACAGTTATAAACTTAAACGCACCATTCTATGGGGTAATCTTGTGGTAAGCTTTGCAACCGCAGTTGCATTCATTTATGGTGGCCTTGCGGTCTATCATGTTGAGGGAACGGTATATCCTGCCATATTTGCCTTTCTATACCATTTCGGTCGTGAAGTCATTAAAGATCTTCAGGACGTAACCGGAGACCTGAAAGAAGGTGCCTTGACCTTCGCAGTCACTTATGGAATAAAGCGTTCTCTGCAGTTGACCTCCGCAATTTTTATGGTGTTGATAATAATGACAATTATTCCTTATATTTCAGGTGTATATGGTCAAATATATATGCTTATAGTTGTTATAGGTATATATCCGGTTCTTATATTTGTGTTATATTGTTCCTGGAAATATCCCATACCAAAAAAATTAGGTTTAATGAGTGATATATTAAAAGCAGATATGCTGGTTGGTTTAATTGCAATATATTTTGGTTGAGAAGATGCTCTCATTATTGAAAAATGTTAATCGTTATAATTTTATATTAGCTTCACAGTCTCCCAGACGCTATGAATTGTTGAAGATGATTGGTCTAAAGTTCAAGGTGAGACCAAGTCATATTGATGAGATTTACCAGGATCATTTACAACCATCTGAGTATGCCGTTAAAAATGCGAAAAAAAAAGGTGCATTTATTGCACTTAAATATCCTGAAAGCATAGTTATTGCTGCTGATACGATCGTTATATTAAAGGATGAGATTCTTGAAAAACCCAAAGATGAAGCGCATGCATATACAATTCTAAAACGACTTAATGGCAAAACACATAAAGTAATAACGGGATTTGGTTTTATCGCAGAGGGTATGCAAAAATCTTTATTTGACTATGATGTAACGGAAGTGACATTTCGTAAATTGACGCAGAATGAGATCAAAACTTATATAAACACGGGAGAACCATTTGACAAGGCAGGTGGGTATGGCGCCCAGGGTCACGGATCACTACTGATAAAAAGTGTTAATGGCTGTTTTTTTAATGTTGTAGGCTTGCCACTGGCAAAATTTTTTATTCTTCTTGATAAGTTTCTATTACGATTATCTTAAAGCAAGGTGAATGGTATCAAATGAACCAGAAAAATGTTCACATACTAGTGATAGATGATGATCCCCATATGTTCAATCTGATCAAATTCTATTTATCTTCTGAACCATATAAATTAGTATCGGCTAAGAATGGTCGACAAGCTCTGCACGTCCTCCAGAATCATTCTTTCGATATAATTTTGCTTGATGTTTTAATGCCTGAAATGGATGGCATTACTCTTATTAAGCATTTAAAAGACAAATTTGATTCGGATACGATAGTAATCCTGGTTACAGCACACGGGCCCGAAGATCGTTTAATGCAAACCTTAAAAGATGGTGTTTATGATATTTTACAAAAACCTCTTACCGCAAACCGTTTAAAGCTCACCGTTCGCAATGCCTTGAAATATAAATTTCTGAATGAAGAATATATTCGCCTTAAAAAAGCGACAGAGAAATTATGAGAGTTCTTACCGATTTTTTAATTATCGGGAGTGGAATCGCCGGGCTCAGTTTTGCCTTAAAAATTGCTAAATATGGCTCTGTAATTCTTATTACCAAGAAGAAAGATAAGGAATCTAATACCAATTATGCTCAGGGAGGCATTGCATCAGTAATTGCCAAAAGCGACTCTGTGCAGTCACACCTTAATGATACATTAAAAGCAGGAGCGGGTTTGTGCCATGAGCAGGCGGTTAAATATATGGTGTCTGAAGGTCCCAAAGCTATCCAGCAATTAATTGATATCGGTGTTCATTTCTCACAAACAAAAAACGGTTTTCTCGATTTGGGTATTGAGGGTGGACACTCAAAAAAAAGGATTGTACATGCCAAGGATTTTACGGGTCAGGAAATTGAACGTGCTTTACTACATAAGATAAAGTCCAATCCCAATATACAAATGCTGGAAAATCATATTGCCATTGATTTAATCACTGAACATCAAACGGTCAGACGTGATTTTAGTAAAGGGATACATTGTTGGGGAGTATATGTCCTCGATATCGAGAATAATAAAGTAAAAACCATACTGGCCCGTGCAACAATTCTGGCAACCGGGGGTTGTGGACAGGTTTATTTACACACTTCCAATCCGTCTATTGCCACTGGTGATGGCATTGCTATGGCATACCGCGCAGGGGCCAAAATCGCTAATCTGGAATTTATGCAATTCCATCCTACTATATTATTACACCGCAAGTCGAATTCTTTTCTTATTTCAGAAGCCGTGCGCGGTTATGGAGCTGTCTTACGCGATAAAAATGGAAAAACATTTATGAATGAATACGACCAACGCGCTGAGCTGGCCCCAAGAGATATTGTTGCCCGTGCTATCGATAGTGAAATGAAAAAATCTGGTGATCACTGTGTTTTTCTCGATCTGACACATAAAGATGCCATCAAAACGAAAGCAAGATTCCCAAATATTTATCAAAAATGTCTGGAATTAAAAATTGATATCACTTCAGAATGGATACCTGTAGTGCCTTCCGCCCATTACATGTGTGGCGGTGTTGTTGTGGATATGAATGGAAGAACCAGTATCGACCGATTGTTTGCTTGTGGAGAAACAGCATTTACCGGTGTGCATGGTGCCAATCGATTGGCCAGTAATTCCTTACTCGAAGCGGTTGTTTTTTCAAATCGAGCAGTAACTCAATCAAAAAAACTTAAGATGAATTTAAAGACACAAATCCCAAAAATATTACCCTGGAATGCGGAAGGTACCTTTAATCGCGACGAGTGGGTTTATATTGTGCATGATAAACATGTCATCCAATCTGTTATGTGGGATTATGTGGGTATTGTCCGTTCGAATTTTAGATTAGCCAGGGCATGGCGTCGGCTTAATATTATTGCATCCGAAGTAGAAGATTTTTATAAGAAGACCATGGTTACCAGCGATCTCATTGAATTGAGAAATATTGCTACAGTATCTCTATTAATCACCCAGTGTGCTCTAATGCGAAACGAAAGTCGCGGTTTGCACTACAATACAGATTTTCCGAAGAGGGATGATGAGTTTTGGAAGCATGATACCCTCATCTCAAAACCCGTTTTTTAAATCATGGATATAATCCTTTTTTTTATCGGTCTCACGCTCTCATTTTTTTTTGCAGGTGCTGAAACCGCATTTATAAGCACGAGCAGAATCCGCTTTGAGATCTGGTTAAGGAATAAAATCCGCAGCGCCTTGAGGGCAGAAAAATATTTTCGACATCCGGATATATATTTATCTACAACACTTGTGGGGAACAATATAGCCAATATCATGGCAACATCATACGCCACTGTATTGCTTATTACTTATTTTGATAAAACCGTTGCCTGGGCTATGATTACATTAACTTTACTTACCTTTGGAGAGATAGTGCCCAAGGTAATATTTCGTACACATGCTAATAATTTAATATTAAAAGTAACATGTCTGATTAGATTCTTTCACTTTCTTTTTAATCCGATAATACTGATTGCTAATAAAATTAGTTCTAATATTCTTAAATTTTTCAGGTTAGATGAAGAAACAAGTCACGTGATGTTCCATAAGCAGGATATCGAGGTTTTAATGAGGGAGGCAAAAATATCGGGTGTAATTGACGAAGATGAACATAGAATAATTTCTAAAGTTCTAGCTCTACCTGATCGTTTGGTAAGAGAGGCCATGGTACCAAGAACAGCGATTATAGCGATCGGATATAATGATAGCCTAAGCAAACTAAAACGACTGATGTTACATAGTGGTAATACTAAAATACCTGTATATAAGAAGGATATCGATAATATCGTTGGGGTGGTATTTTTATATGATTTATTTCTGAAACCGAAATCGCTCAGGGAAATAATCAAGCCCATTGCCTATATACCTGAAAACAAGAAATGTAATGAATTGCTGCGTGAATTCAGGCAAACGAATACCAGCATAGCAATTGTCATTGACGAGTATGGAGGCACGGCAGGTCTCATAACCACAGAAGATCTGATCGAAAAACTTTTTGGCGATTTCCAGGATTCTCCTTTACCACCTATTCGCGCATTAAATAAAACCACCTGGCAAGTCCTGGCATCAGAATCCATAGAAAGAATTATAGAAGAGATAGATATTAACATTCCAAAAGGAAATTATGAGACCTTATCAGGATATATTTTAAACTTGCTGGGGCATATTCCCAAAATCGGTGAAACTATTGAACTACCAACCTTTAAGATTGTCATTACCCGAGCTACAAAAACAAGAGTGAAGGAGGTCAAAATAATTAAAAGTACCTCCTGAACTTATTTGATATCTTATTTTATAGATACTTAAAATAATTGAGGTATAACATTTATATTTCTTATTAATATAAAAGAGATATAAATTTTAATAACAAATAGAAAGAGAAAGTGAGAGACCATGAGAACTCTGCTAAATTTATTTGCTAAATCTCCCTTTCCGTTGCTCCAGAATCATATGAATCATGTCATGGAGTGCACTTACATGGTAAAAAAACTTTTCGAGGTATTTTTACAGGGAGATTTTGATAAAATAAACCAAATATCAAAAGAGATATCCAGTTTGGAGCATGCTGCTGATTTGGAAAAAAATGATATTCGAAACAGTTTACCCAAAAGTATATTTCTTCCTGTAGAAAGAAGTAGTTTACTCGAGATATTAGCCATCCAGGACAGCATTGCCGACAAATGCGAAGACATCGGTATTTTGTTATCGCTAAAGCCCTTTAAACTCCCTAAAATCATGCATAAGACATTCGATAAATTTTTAAATAAAAGTATTGAATCTGTTGAAGTAGCCCATAACATAATTCGTAAATTAGATGAATTACTGGAGGCTTCATTCGCCGGTCCGGAAGCGCAAAAGGTAACAGAAATGATAGTCTATGTAGCATACCTTGAACATGAAGTGGATGTCCTGCAACGTAAGTTACT